>Ga0302240_1001556_pt1 | contig 17804 bp, 14 predicted proteins | sample AAG_UR_His_MG_FD_193538 | JGI IMG/M metagenome (GOLD analysis project Ga0302240, IMG submission 193538) | Enriched activated sludge microbial communities from anaerobic digester in WTTP, New Holstein, Wisconsin, United States - AAG_UR_His | ecosystem: Engineered > Bioreactor > Anaerobic >... | reverse complement strand
TGTGCACGTCGCCCTGCTTGCTCTTTTGGATCAATACTGCGTCATTGGATGTCAACTTGAATCCCTCCCTCGATCGAGGCTTTCAGTGCTTTAGACGCCACACTGCCTCAATTGGTTCCAAGCATTCATACCCAAGCCTTAAAAAGATTCACACCAAAATGCGAAAATTACGCCAAAGGATCTGTAACGGCTAAAGTATGCGGAAGGCGTGGCCGACAGACGCGAACCGCTGACACCGCCTTCCCCTTTCACCTCTCAGTTCAAATTAAAAAACCGCAGCCGAAGCTGCGGTCAACTATTCTTCTATCCCTCGAGTACCGGGATCCATTTATTTTGCTTGTACGGGTGAAAATACGACTCCACGATCTCTCCATTCCTGTCGAGGTAAAGCGTCCCGTGATGAAGAAAACTGTTCTTCATATAATACCTCAGATCGATAGCCTTTAGTTCAATATGGTTGTCATGCTCCACCACTTCAAGGTGAATATTGGGGCTGAATCTTCTGAAATAGCGTCCAAGATTTGACTGATCAAAAGTGCCGAGATGCCGTGAGTCCTTCTTGTAGTATTTTGCGATAACCTGAAGTCTGCGCGTAAAGAGATTGTATTTCCCTACAATATGATGGCTCTTCGTATCTGCGACAAAATCCCATTTGTAAAACGCTTTCAAAGACGGGAGAATTGTGACGCGCTTAAAGTCGTACTGCCTCGCTATCGCAGTCGCCACATGATGATGCGCCCTTTGCTTCATCTTCCAGCGCATAGCCAGGTAGACGGCGAACAGCATCACGACAGACGCGTACTGCATCAGTGACTTCTCACCTGAAAAAATCAGATAAATCGCCAACAGGGTGATGAACGGATCATAAAGTGTCAGCAGGTTCAGTTTATGCTTTTTCTTAAACAGCATTGCGCCGTAGGAATTTAAAATGTCAAAAATGGTGTGGGAGATTGCACCCATCAAAGTCCAGAAAAACACTTCAAAAGACAGAGAACCCGGCATCAGCACGGAAAGACCCAAAGTGATCAGACCCGAGAAAATTGCAAGTGCCGGCAGCGAATGCGACCATCCGCGATGATGTTTTAAATAGGTCATTTCGTCAGAAAACAGTCGAATGACCACGTCTGAGTCAGGAATCATAGCACCGATTGCAGCGCCAATCGCAACAGGATTGTCCAGGCTTGGGGTGGTCCCAGAAAAAGTGGATATTGCAAGACCAATGACACCATGGGTTATTGGATCCATTTCACCGCTCCTCATAACATTATGTTAACATGATACCACATCTCCCCCCCAGCCGCAAGGTTATGGAGCAATAAAAAGGATGCGCATTCACAGCGCACCCCCATTTGATTTACTTAATTTGATGGCGTATAACGCACCAGCGATTTGCCCTCCCTCACAAAGAGGTTGGTCCGGCTCGCTATGGCTTGTTTCTTTTCATCACTCATTCTGGCGTCACTGGTTATGACCATATAAACAGGATTGTTCTCAACAAACTGCAGCAGATCCTCAGGCTCATTCTTAAGCGCGTCAGCATCCAGTGCAATTTTTTCGACATTCAGATACCCCAACCTGTAATATTTTTCAAAAGAATCCACAACAATGACAAAACGTGCCAAGGTTTCACGATAATGGTCATAGAGATATTTCGAAAAATCTATGGAGCGTTCATCAGAAAACGAGATCATCAGTGCGTCTTTATGGCGTTTGAGCCAGTCCAGCGAGCCTTTAAGATCAAGCTGTGTCAGGCCGTCATTCAATTTTGCATCCATAAAAGCTTTCTTGCTCGCATCCTTCAGGGGGTGTTTCAGAAGTGCGGAAAACTGTACTGTGTTATCCATGGCAACGATTTCCCCGTCCTCAGTCCAAGAATAATCCAGTGCAAGCACGCGGTCGCCTGCCTCGTACGCCAGATCCAGCGCTTCCTTCGTATTGGTGCCTTCCATTCCGTTTACGGTCGGTCCGCCAACAAAAACCACTTCCTGGCCGATGGTTTCAATGCCACCTTCACTGCCGGTCCCGTCTGACTTAGCCAAATGTCCAAAATAGGTGGTTGCATCCGCAAGCAGATTGTTGTCAAGGATGTACTTGGATGCCTCAAATTCTTCCTTGACCTTATTGTACTGCAAATAGCACAGATTGATGTCAACCGGCTCCCCGGTTTTACGGTTCCAGGCCCGCGAGTTATTAAAAATGTAATCCCTGGACATTTCGAAGACATAGTCTTCACTGATAAAGGAACCATAAGCCGTATAGGCCTGGAATGCCGCAATGCCTTCAGTCGTGTTCACGAGATCCTGACCAAAGATCAAATAGTTGTCATTAGGAATCCCCATGAGGTTCATGATGGTTGGCAGAAAATCCACCTGCGTCCCTATAGTGCTCACCGTTTCATTGACACCTGATTCCGGAGTGTGAATAATCAGTGGAATATGAAGCATTTCGTCAAACTCATATGGCTTTCCAAGAAAATCATCCAAAATCGTCTTGGATTCCAGATCTGTAATGACCAGACCGTGGTGATCTCCATAGAGCGCAATGACGGAATTGTCATACATACCGGCTTCTTTTAGCTTTTCAAACAAATATGCCAGTGCGTTGTCTGTGTAACGCACTGATTGCAGGTAATCGCCAAAAAGAGTCCCCTGATGTTCAGGTCTCAGGTTGATTTCCTTAAGTTCGGCAGGCAGCTGATAGGGATGATGGTTGCTTAATGTTATAAAAAATCCGTAAAAAGGCTGCGGATAAGTCTTCAACAGCTCGACGGACTGTTCATAAAACTCAAAATCATTCAAACCAAAGCCAAGGGGCTCAGTAATGGTAAAGTCCTTCTCACTGTAAAACCTCTCGAAACCCTGGCCGGGATAAGCGAGATCGCGGCCCCAAAAGTCGCCTTTATAACCATGAAAAGCAAGGGCAGTATAGCCTTGATCCCTAAGCTGCCAAGGCAGACCTCTAAAGGCATTTTCCTGATAGAGCGCGTAAGACTGACCATAAACGGTCGGATAAATGGAATTGTTGGTCGCAAATTCAGCATCTGAAGTGTTTCCCATTCCAAGCTGTTGGTAATAGCTGTCGAAATACAGTGAGTCATTGCCGATCAAAGAATTCAAAAATGGCGTCAATTCCTGGCCTTCATAATTTCTGTTGACCACAAAATTTTGGAAAGACTCAATCTGGATAACGATTAAGTTCCTGCCTTCCCCTATGCCCCAGTGTTTTTGGGCTTTTAAGGCTTCAAGATCCTGATAGATACCATTTTTTTGTCCGACCTTACTCAATATTTCGAGTTGATCTGTCTGTAAATTCAACACTTTTCCACCGACACTGGTGACCAGATCCTCGACATGAAAAGCAAAAAACTCTCTTGCGCCTACCTTTTCAGTATAAGCAATTCTAAGCTGCGGTACCGAAAACAATACCCCCATAATAGCAGGCAAGATCACCAGTAAGCGCCAGCGTATCGAAAAGCGTTCCCCTTGCTTGTGGAGCAGTGCCGTCAAAAGGATCCAAAGTGGGATATCAATCAAGGCTATAAAATGCTTGGGTGACAAGATGGCAAGTATGCTGTCGCCAATATCTCCAATGACGCCGACATTCTGCAGGATTTTGACGGTGGCTCTGGCATTGAATTGTTTGAAATAGACGACATCTACCAAAAAAATGACAGAGACGACGCTATAGATCACTACAAAGATCCAGGCCCCTTTATGTTTTCCCGCTTTTTCGAGAGCGAAAAAAATCCACAGGGTCATCATCACCGTGAGAATAACGGTCAGAAGGCTGCCTTCCGACATTTGAATCATCTCGTAATAAGAGTGCCACTTCAGGCTCATTAATGCGACGAGTGCTGCCAACAGGAGTAATATTTTTTTCAAACCATTCACCAGATCCTTTCTATACCTGATGATTATATTACAAACAAACACCCACATTCCATAGGGTACCGTTTTTTAATATTTAAATTGTCAAAAATAAACCCTTGAACTCAGTGCATAGTCTGTGCTATTATAATTCTTGCAGGTCATGACTTGCAAGTGAATGCGCCCGAGTGATGGAACGGCAGACATAGCTGACTCAAAATCAGCCGCCGAGAGGCGTGGCGGTTCGAATCCGCCTTCGGGCACCAAATGAAAACAGCCCCTGAAGCAGAGATGCTCAGGGGCTGTTTTCATTTGGTGCGAGTATTTGTCTCAATGCTTAATAACCGGTTACAATTTATGATGGCTGTTATAGTTGGCCAGCCCAATTTCTGATAGAAAGACTGCGTCTTCCACTTTATCACCCAGATAAGTCCATATGTTGACATGACCTTCCGGCGTCTCGAGCTGGCCCTCAGTCACACCTTCGACCTTTGGCACTGAAACTCTGAACATTAATCTGATATAGTCGGGATCGTTGAAAAGGGTCACAAAAATCGCATTGTCCTTATCAACAAAATCAACGCGGTCTTCAAAAAAGACAGGTTCGAAACCCGTTCCAATTATCCGGTAGATCACTTTGATCAAATTAAAACCATGTCCGTTAAATCTGTACCGATACCCTTTCATCTTCACAGTCCTCCTTCAGACTTTTTTGATCCCGGAATTTCTTCACCATTAGAACTTCACAAAATCCTTAGCGGTACTCCAAAACACTGCCAGAACCAATCTCCGTTAAAGGCAGCGACTGCATCAATCTGCATTTCGATGCAAGATCAGTGCAATGACTGGCATGAAGCTGCTTCAAATTAAGTGATTCAAAAAAACTCACTGTCCCTTCAAGCTGCTCCCTGGAAGGCTTCTGGAGATGAAGTCCGCCCACCACATCAACGACCCTAGTAGTTTTATTCAATGACATTGCATGTTCTACAATATTGACAATTCCACTGTGAGAACAGCCTGATATTATGACGAGTCCTTCTTCTCCCGCATAAGCTAATGCGGTGTCATCCAAAATAAAATCCTTGACCCAATTTTTCCCTTGAAGGGTTCGTCCAATGGCGAATTTGCCTTCAAAGTCATTTTTTCTTGGAATTTCCCCAAGATACGTCAGCCCGTTACCCAAGCTAATGGGTATCTTTGTCAGAACGACGTCGAAGACATCCTTGAACTCCTCAATATCAAAATTGACGCCATATACTTCGCCGTCCAGCCCTTTTTCAAAAAAGGCCTCCGGATGAGCAATCAGCTTGACCCGGTCCGGTCTGCGCCGGTTTTGTCGTAAATGCTCTGCCAGTGCCGGCAATCCCCAGGTATGATCACTGTGACCATGTGAGAACACTAAAATATCCAGTTCAGAAATTTCAAGTTTCAGCCGCCTCGCGTTCTCCAGGAACACATCCGAATATCCTGTGTCAAACAACAGCTTTGTGTCGCTGGACTCGATCCATGCTGAGAAAGCAGGCTCAGCCAGAAAATACTGATCCACCAAGGTCTGATTGTCGACGAGTAATGTAATTTTCAAGTGGCATCCTCTCCATAATCATACTTATCACTTGTGAAATATCATACCCAAATGAGGCCTGCGCGATTCAAAAAACCTGAAGAGTTTACAGAGTGGCTTTTTCATTAAAAAAAACGAGACACCCCTCTAAGGTGTCCCGTCCGGTTCCAAAATTATTTACATGTTCAGGTTGTGGCCAAATATCAGGAATTGGCGTCCGTCAAAGTCACTTCAAGCTCCAGTGTGCTGCCGCCACGAACAACTCTGACGGTTACCTTGTCGCCAACCTTATGCTGCGCCAGCAGCTCTGACAACTGCGTCATTGTCTCAATCCTTGTGTCATCAACGGAGATGATCACATCTTCTGCAGCAATGCCGGCAGTCTCAGCGCCGGAGCTTTCTATAACGCCGCGCACGTAGATTCCGACTGGAATGTCATAAGCCTTTGCCGTCTCTGCGTTGATTTCCATACCATAAATGCCCAGATAAGGTCTTGATACAAAACCCTTGGAAGCCAATTCGTTGACAATTGGTACAGCTGAATTGCTTGGGATGGCAAAGCCGATGCCCTCAACTTCAGTGTTCGCTATTTTGATAGTGTTGATCCCAATGACTTCGCCCCGGGAATTCACCAGAGCACCACCGCTGTTGCCGGGATTAATGGCAGCGTCTGTCTGAATGAGTTTCAGAGAGTTCTTGTCTTTGATTTCCCTGTCTACCGCGCTGATTACCCCTACAGTGACAGTGCTGTTATAACCAAGAGGATTGCCTATGGCAATCGCAACCTCACCCACTCTGAGATTATCAGAGTCCCCAAATTTCGCCGCTTTGACTGTGTCAAGAACCTCAGCCGGAATGTCGGCGGCAGGAATTCTGATAATCGCCAAATCCGTGGATTTATCCTTGCCAACAATCTCGGCCTTGAAATACTGGTCCGGCTTCAGTTGAACCATGACCTCCTTCGCGTCCGCTACGACGTGTTCATTGGTCAAAATGTCCACAGACTCTGAAGTCACAGCATAGATGACACCTGAGCCCGACGATTGAGCCGTCCGCTCCGTATTGAAGAAATCCGTGTAGGTTACAGTACTCGTAATGCTGATGACGCTTGGGCCAACCGACTCGACAATAGCCGCAATATCCGCGTCGTCTCCAATACTTGTGGCTATTGCGCCTTCAGCTGCTGGTTGTGTGGTCAGGACGGGTGTCTGCGCCTCGTCCGGCATCAGATAATTCTTGAAAAACATAGCGCCCGCACCTGCGGAAAAGCCACCAACGACCGCTAAGATCAGTATGATGACCAGCAGTTTAGCAAAGCTGTTTGACTTTGTTTCTGCCGATGGTCGTTTATTATTCTGAGTTTCCGCTTCCGAGGATGTTGTTTGAAAATCCTGTTGATCCATACTTTCACCTTCCTGTTTGATTCAATATAGCTGTGACGCGACAGATTCCACTGGTAATCTTATTTATAGCTCAAGTTTAGACAAAATTTGTGAAGATTTTATGAACAGTTTCTAAAAAAATATTTTCAAAATGATTAATTTTTCTATATTTCACCGGGTGCTTGTGTTAGATCTGCCAACTCACAAAGGGCAGCGTCAGCTGAAAAACGACGCCCAGCTCCGGTGTGCTGATGACTTCAATGCGTTCGTCATGCACTTTAATGATTTCTCGAACGATAGCCAGTCCTAGTCCGGAAGAATCCCTATGCTCGCTCCTTGCCCGGTCGAGTTTTGAAAAGCGCTGCCAAATTTCATTCAGTTCTTCAGGCATTAATACGACACCTGTATTTCTTATGCTGACCAGGACCTTATGTTCCTGGAGTTCTGTTTTAATTTCCAAGGTGCCATTAACATCCACAAACTTGACTGCGTTATCAATTAAATTTTGAAATACGCTTTGAATCCCTGCGTAATCCGCATAGGTCTGGCAGCCAAACTCCATAAATTCTATATTGACATGAAGCTTTTTACTTTCAATTCTTCCTTCGAATTTATCAAGTTCATTGAGAATTAAAGCATGCAGATCAAAATAGGTTCTTTCCAATTCAAGATGCCCACTCTGCATTTTTGACAAGTCCAGTATATCGTTAACCAGCTTTGTCAGTCGTTCACTCTCATTCAAAACAATGGTGAGATATTTTTCTTGTTTGTCCGGCTCTGAATTGCCTTCCAGCAATATTTTGGTGTAACCAATAATGGATTGAAGCGGAGAGCGCAGGTCATGACTCAGATTCGAAATAAAATTTTGTTTCGTATGCTCCAGCTTCATTAGAGCTTCCGCCATGGCGTTCAAACTAAGCGCCAGTTCACCGATCTCATCCTGCCGCTTACTATGGATGCGCTTGTCAAAATTACCGCTGGTCACATGCCTGGCAATTTCATTGAGGTCATTAATCTCTCTGCTCATAGCTCTGGAAAAAGTAAACAGCATGACAAGCGCCACAATGGCACTTAATCCAAGACCCATAGCAACTGCAATATTAACATCTTGCGCAGTCATGCTGATTTCCGGAATTGACGCCATTAAAAATAATACATATTCAACTTCAAAATTTATAAAAATTGGATATCCAATCAACAGGTACTGATCCTGTCCAAACTGACTGAGCTGAGTGCGCTTTGCAATGACTTCTCCGGAATACATCATTTCCAGGTCATAGCTGCTGATCTCAGCTTCTTCTATAAGATCCGTCACATTGGCATCTGACATAAACACACGACCTTGACGGTCTACCAGCAGCACTTGAGCGCCTAAGTAATTTTCAAGTGACTGTACTTCAATTTCCAGTCTCTGCACATCCAGGATCCCACTCGAGGCAGCATCTGAATAAATTTGCTGGAAAGTCATGGCTTTGTCCAGCAAAATTTCTTGCTTCTGACTGATCATCAGACTGTTGATGGCAATATTGACACCAATAACAATAAAGGCAAATGAAATTAAAAGTATGATCACATAGAGCATGGACAGCCGGTAATATATGGTTCTCAAAAAATCACCACCTGGTCAGATTGAAAACTTGTACCCTACACCCCATACGGTTTTAATCTCCCACGCCTCATGTGCGGGCAGTTTTTCTCTGAGGCGTTTGATATGGACATCTACGGTCCGACTCTCTCCCATATAATCAAACCCCCAGACTCTGTCCAGCAGCTGTTCTCTGGTAAAAACCTGGTTAGGATGCGAAGCCAGAAGATATAACAGTTCAAGTTCTTTAGGCGGCATGACGACAGGCTTGCCCTTACAGGTAACCGCAAAGCGGCCCAAATCAATAATCAGATCAGGAAGCTCCAAAATTTTGCTGTCTTCTGAGTTTCCGCTGTATCGACGAAATACCGCTTTGATTCTGGCCATCAATTCGGTAGGGTCAACCGGCTTGACAAGATAATCATCAGCGCCAAGCTCAAGTCCCATGACCTTGTCAACGGTCTCCCCTTTGGCGGATAGCATTATTACTGGCGCGTTGCTGAGCTTTCTCAGTTCCGCGAGCAATTCAAAGCCATTAAGTTGAGGCATCATAATATCCAGGAGCACAGCATCCGGCATCTCCATCTTAAAGAGTTGAATGACCTTTGTGCTGTCAATTATGGGGATGACTTGATACTTTTCTTGTTCAAGATAAATCTTCATCAAATTCAAGATATTGGGGTCATCATCAACGACCATAATTTTTTTCTTCACGAAGCTCCCCCATCCATCAGATACTTTTACAGCCAAACGCTTCATTTCAATAGTATACATACCTCAATTTGACTTTCATAATCCCATTCATATGATAGAATAGAATGGAATATAGCGCTGCGGAGTGACGAAAAACTAGAGTTAGTCATTTTTTAACCCGTTCATAATCATATCAGACCGCAGCCGCTGTCGAGGAGTGGTAATATGGATTTCAAGCAATTGGAAAGTTTTGTTATGATCGCAAAATTGAAAAGTTTCTCCAGAGCTGCTGAAAAACTATATTTGACGCAGCCTACCATCAGCAATCACATTCATTTGCTTGAAAAGGAGTTAGGGACTGTCCTGTTTAACAGAACCAATAAACAGATTTCCATGACGCAGGCGGGTGAGATTTTTTACGAGCACGCCATCAGCATTCTCAACAAAAAAGAGCATGCCTTTTTTTCACTTGAAGAGTACAAAGGAAAAATTGAAGGCATTCTCGAAATCGCTTCAAGTTCAATCCCAGAGCAGTACTATTTGGCAGATGCGCTAAAGCGCTTCAGTCTGATCTATCCGGATGTCAGATACAATCTAATGAAACACGACACATCACAGGTCATCGAAAAAATTCTATCCGGAGAAATAGATTTTGGAATCGTCGGCGCTAAGCCGGAATCCGCTCAGCTCGACTGCATTGAAATCATGGAGGACGAAATTGTATTGGCTGGGCCTGTTGACGGTCTGGATACCATCAAGACCGAACTTATGCCGGAGATGCCTTTGATTCTGAGAGAGCAAGGCTCCGGAACACGTTCAGCAGCAATGAGGTTCCTGAAAGAGCACGCCGGACTTGACCCTGAGACCCTTAAAATTGTCGCTGAAGTTGAGAGCAACGAAACCATTAAACGCATGGTCGAGCTGGGTATGGGGTACAGCTTTTTCTCACTCCAATCTATTCAGAAAGAACTCTCAGAAGATCGTCTGAAACTGATCCCTTATAAGGACGCGAAAATTTCCCGATCTTTCTATTTCGTCTTTCATAAGAAAAGAGTCCTTTCACCGCTGTCCGATACTTTCAAGAGCTTCATAAACGAAGACAAGAAAAAATAAAACCTTCTGTACGGCTTGGGCTTGGTGTTCTATGACCATCGGCAAAAGCACTTGGGGTTCTGATTTTTAATATAAAACAGGCGTCCAGAGAAGTGACACAGAGTCACGTTCAATGGTCCGCCTGTTTTTTCATCTGTTCAGGAAGGCCATGTAGCCTTTTGCTGCCATATATAGGTCTGCTTTGCTTATGACTTCATAGGGGGCGTGCATGCTTAGAACCGGCACACCGCAGTCTATGACTTCAGCGCCTTTATTGGCAAGGATATATGCGATCGTCCCTCCGCCGCCTTGGTCGACCTTTCCCAGTTCTCCAACCTGCCAGCAAACGTGATTCGCTTCAAAAAGGCGGGTTACTTTATCAAAGAATTCGCCGTTGGCATCACTGCTGCCGGATTTGCCGCGCACACCGGTGTACTTCATAATTTCGAGACCCCGTCCCATCATGCCGGAATTTCGTTTGTCGTAAGCTTCTGAGTAATTCGGGTCATATCCTGCACTGACGTCGGCGGAAAGCACTTCCGTCTTTGCAAGCGCGCGTCTCAACATCAAATCGTGATATGTCCCGTCTTGAAGGAGCATCAACTCGGCCATAGTCGTTTCAAAGAACGCGGATTCTGCACCTGTATTGCCCATGCTGCCGACTTCTTCTTTATCAGTGAAATAGGCGATTGCGGTTTTCTCCGGGTTTTGTATGCCCAGGATCGCCTCGAGACTGGCGAAGGCGCACACGCGGTCATCATGTCCATATGAGGAAATCATGCCTCGATCGAGTCCAACGTCTCTGGCTTCGCCGGCCGGGACAATTTCGAGTTCCGCCGTCACCAGTTCACGCTCAGTGATTCCGTAGCGCGCCTCGAGCAGCTTCAACAAATGCAGCTTCACTTTGTCCTTGTGATTCTCTTCAGATGACGCCGGCGCACTTTCAGAATCGCCCTTTGGCAGCGGCACACTGCCTGCAAGTACGTTGAGGCCTTCGCCCGTGATGGCTTCTCCAAGAGGCTTGGTCACCTGGTCCTTGGACAAATGCGGCAGAAGATCCGTAATGAAGAGAACAGGATCGTCCGCGTCTTCGCCAATACGTATTTCCACAAGCTCGCCATTTTCTTTTCTGGCTGTACCGTGAAGGGCAAGAGGTATGGAAGTCCATTGATATTTTTTTACGCCGCCGTAATAATGGGTTTTCAGAAACGCCATGTCTGACTCTTCATAAAGTGGCATAGGCTTCAGATCCAGGCGCGGTGCATCGATGTGACTGCCTACAATATGCATGCCTTCCTCAAGTCGCGCTTTCCCGACAACGATCATAACAAGGGCCTTGCCGCGATTGACGCGATAGAGCTTGTCTCCGGCCTTTGGTTTGTAACCCTCAGGCAGTACATCCATATTGAGGTACCCATGGCTTTCTGCTGTGCGAATAATCTCAGCAGCGCAGAGACGTTCGGTTTTACTCAAAGTGATAAAGTCTTTATAGCGTTCGCCCATTTCAAAGACTGCTGCGGTTTCTGCCTCGTCAAGCTGTTCCCAAACAATTGGGAAGCTGTGAGTCAATCGGTCTTTCAAAGAGAGATTGCGATCTGTACGCTCATTTATCATTGACATAATGTCACCTCGTTGTATGGTTGGTTCCGGTTTGTTTAATTTACATGATACTAATTCATTATTTCTTTGATTTTATGAGGAGCACCTGACTTCTGATCTTCGACCGGATTTCCATCCTCATCCACATACCGGACTTCAATGTTGTCCAGCTGGCGTTTGAAGTTCTCGCGGAACGCCTCCAGGTACTCTTCTCTAAGAAGTTTTTGTTCAATTTTTTCAGATTCGGTTAGCGATCCATTTTTTGCTTTGTTTGCCAAAATATTAATTCTGTCCAATTTTTCTTTAGGTAACATGATATCAACTCCGTTTTGTTTTAAATCCGCTGCCGATTGTCTTATTTGTGGCAGCTTGGCGCTTTGCACCCTTTGTGCTGCTTCGGGAAGGTCCTTTTGCTGTGCTTTTGTCAGTTCTGACTAATTTGTCAGTTTTGACGGATTTGTCAGTTTTGAAGGATTTGTCAGTTCTGACCGATTTGTCATTCTTGACCAATTTGTCATTCTTGACCAATTTGTCATTCTTGACCAATTTGACATTTTCAGCCGCCTTACCCTTGCCTCGAACATTTTTTCCGCTTCCCATTCCGCGCTTTTGATCCGGTACTTGCGAACCGTCGCGAGGCTTGATCAGGCAGTTGGGGCCAAAGCCAATAAGATCCGTTCGACCTGCCTGAATAAGTGCCTTATAAACCAGTTCGTAGTTCTGAGGCCTTCCAAATTGAAGCAGAGCGCGCTGCATTTTCTTTTCTTCTTTGCTCTTCGGCACATAGACCGGTGTCATATCCCGCGGATCCAGCTCCGTATAAAACATGGTGGTTGAAAGCGTTCCCGGTGTCGGATAGAAATCCTGAACCTGTTCAGGCTGATAACCTATCTTCTTGAGATAAACGGCCAGCTCAATTGCGCTGTGCAGTGTGCTCCCGGGGTGCGAGCTCATCAGGTAAGGCACCAGATATTGCTCCAGCCCGCACTGCTTGCTGAGCTCAAAGAACCGGTCCACAAATTTGCCATAGATCTTGCCGGCAGGCTTCTGCATTTTATCCAGCACTTCCGTGGCGACATGCTCCGGTGCAACTTTAAGCTGTCCGCTGACGTGATGCTGTACCAGTTCCTTGAAGAAAGCGGGGTTTGGATCCGCCATCAGATAATCATATCTCAGTCCTGAACGCAGGAAAACTTTCTTGACGCCCTCTACCTGACGCAGTTTGCCTAAAAGCAGTCTCAGATCTTCATGATCGATCTCGAGATCTTTGCAGGGTGCAGGATACAGACACTGCTTATGCTTGCATGTGCCAAGCCTGAGCTGCTTCTTGCAGGACGGCGCTCTGAAATTCGCCGTAGGCCCGCCGACGTCGTGAATATAGCCCTTGAAGTCTCGATCCTGGACAATCCGCTTTGCCTCTTCGAGAATGGACTCGTGAGACCGGCTCTGAACGATTCTCCCCTGATGGTAGGTCAACGCGCAGAATGAACAGGAACCGAAGCATCCACGCTCTGAGATAATTGAGAATTTGACTTCTTCAATGCCCGGAACGCCTCCCAGACTCTGATAAGCCGGATGAATTTCACGTTTATAATCCAAGGCATATACCTGATCGAGCTCGCTTCGATTCAGCGGCATGGCAGGTGGATTCTGAACCAGCCATCTGGTGCCATGAGCCTGCATCAAAGTCTTCCCGCGAATGGGATCCTGCTCATCATATTGAGTCATGAACGCTTTTGCGTAGGTTCTCTTATCTGCCGTCACATCTTCAAATGATGGAATTTCCACCGCTTCGTAGATTTCATCCCGGGACGCGGCCACATAACAGGTGCCGGGAATATGCCTGATATATTTGGGCTCAAAGCCTTGATTCATCAGGTTCGCGATCTCGACGATCTGATGTTCGCCCATGCCGTAAACCAGCAAATCCGCTTCAGAGTCAACCAATATGGACCTTCTGACTTTGTCATCCCAGTAGTCATAATGGGCAAAACGCCTCAGACTCGCTTCTATGCCGCCAATGATAATAGGCATTTTTGAATAAGTTTCTCTGATCTTCTGAGTGTACACAAGGGTTGCACGATCCGGTCTTAAATCCATCTTTCCGCCGGGCGAGTAGGCATCTTTGTCTCTTCGCCGCTTGCTGACAGAATAGTGATTGACCATGGAATCAATATTCCCGGCTGTCACCAAAAAACCCAGTCTTGGGCGTCCAAAAGTCTTGAAGGCGTCTGTGGTTTTCCAGTTTGGCTGAGACAAAATTCCGACTTTGAATCCCGCATCCATCAGCACGCGGCCAATGACCGCCGCGCCAAAAGTAGGATGATCAATATAGGCATCTCCTGTGACAAGAACAAAGTCCACGCGCTCCCAACCGAGCTCTTTGAGATCCTCTTGATTGACGGGCATAAATCCCTGATTTGACATACATAACTCCTTATACGTGTGGATGGGCTCAAGTGCTTGACGACCTTTACCCAAATGGTGCTTACAGCACCTGTGATTTCATTAACCCCGGCTTGCTCCCGGACATTTCATGGTACATGGCTTCGATCTCATTAAAGATGATCCCGAGCCCGGCCTCAATTTCCTTTTCATCTATAGCGGCTATGCTGAGTCTGAAGGATGAACTCTTCAGCTGCAGATGATAAAAAGTACTCCCGGATAAAATCGCCACACCTTTCTTGTTCAGCCGCCACATCAATTCATCCGCATTGAGGGCCGCATCCATAGTGATCCAGTAATTATACCCGCCCTGAGGCAGATGATAGTGGATCCAAGGCACTTCATGGGACTTCAGAAAATGCGCGGTCACCGCATGGCGCTTGTCGTAGATGCGCTTCATGAGCACGATCTGCCGGTCCCAGAGACCCTTTCGAATATACAGATCGAAAGCGCGCTGCAATAATCCAGAAGTAGAAATATCAGTGGCGTGCTTTGCCAGTGCAATCTCATCCTGAAGTGCTTCCGGAACCACCATGTAGCCCAGTCGCAGCCCCGGCATCAGCACCTTGGAAAAGCTTTTGACGTAAATTATTCTATCATAGGGATCATAGGCACTCAGTGGCGACACCAGAGCTTCACCGGTATTTAAATCCGCGGCATAGTCGTCTTCAAGAATCCACGCCCCGCAGGATTTGGCGATCTCGATCAACCCACGCTTTTTCTCGTCACTGTAGCAATACCCTGTTGGATTTTGAAAATTAGGCATGACATAAATGAGTTTGGGCTTCAACTTTTTGGCCTGTTGACTTAAGGCCTCCAGATCGATGCCGTCCTCCAGGATGGGAATTTCCACTATCAGTGCGCCTTTGAGCTTGAAACTCGCAAGCGCGCCGGTGTAAGTCGGCGCCTCGACAAAAACATAGTCGCCATAATCCAGGACGGATTTTGCCACCAGATCGATCCCCTGCTGGGCACCGGAAATGATTTGAATCTGGTCCGGGTCCAGCGCTACCTTGGAGCCGCCAAACATAGCAGACAGAGACTGCCTAAACGGAAAAAAGCCCTGGCTTTCATGATAGCCAAAGGCATAGCCTTTATCCCGTTCCAGCACTTCGTCAATGACGATTTTAAAATCCTTGACCGGAAAAAGATCTGCTGTAGGTGATGAAACTGAAAAATCATAGGGTACTCTACGATGACGTTCCTCCATATCCCTTTCATTTTCTAGTTCATCTTCAACCGGCGCGACATAAGTGCCGCTCCCTATTTTTTTATAGACCAGCGCATCTTCCTCAAGCAGCTTATAAGCGTTGACAACGGTGACATTGTTGACGCCCAGGATCACTGCCAGCTTTCGGATGGGCGGCAGCTTTTCATGAGGCTTGATGGAATTATTGAAGATCAGGGTTCTCAAATGCTTATACACCTGAATGTACAAGTGCTCCTGATCCTGCTTATCAATGGATATTCCATAATAAGGCTGCATGCGCTACCCCCTTGATGCAATCGCATCTGTCTTTGTATCCGCAAAAAAAATCTTCATTCAAAAAATGAAGATGTCTCCAGAGTGCCGTCGAGGATAAATTCAGCACCACACTCCACCTAAGTGGGTGTACTGTTTCCGAGTTTTGACGTCCGGTCTGGCCGGCCTGTCATAGCCCAGAAAACTCGTGCTCCCTATAATATGCCAGTGGTTGAATTTAATCCGTATAACGCACACCCCAGAGTACTGATTACATTATAATACAAGTTGACAATAATATCAAATCTTGAATGCATCCGAGAGGGCGTCCGAATCGCGAAGCTGAGTCAGCAGCCGCTCGAAGTCTTCCGGAAGCGGTGCTTCAAATGAGCGGTATTCGCCCGTTCGCGGCAGCCTGAAACAGAGTTTGAAGGCGTGGAGCGCTTGTCGGCCGATCAGGTCCGACCCCTCGTGATACAGCGTGTCCCCCACCAACGGGTGACCCAGGTGGCTGAAATGCACTCGGATTTGGTGCGTCCTGCCTGTTTCAAGACGCACTTCCACCAGTGTCGCGTTCTCAAATCGCTCCCTGACCCAGAAATGGGTGGTGGACGGCTGACCATCAGCCATTACCGAACGCTCGACCTGGTCTTCATCCGGCCTGCCAATAGGCGCATCAATGGTGCCCTCCTCGGCTTCGACTCGACCGTGGACCAGCGCCAGATAGCGCTTTTCTACCTCGTCGCGTTTCATTTGCTCTGTCACCACATGCTGAGCGTAGGGGTTCTTGGCAATCAGCAGAAGCCCCGAAGTGTCCCGGTCGAGGCGGTTGATAAATCTGATTTTAGGGTTAATGCCATTTTTCTTGAAGTGCATGGCAAGACCGTTGCCGATAGTCCCGGAAGGGTAACTCCTGGTCGGATGCACCACGACAAACGGCTGCTTATTGATGAGGACCAGATCCTCATTTTCAAACACCACAGCAACGGGAATCGCCTCAGGCTCGAAATAGTTTTCCTCAACCTCCAACAAATAGGTGATCAGATCTCCGGTCCTGACAAACCCATTGACCGACACAGGACGCCCATTCAGAAGCACATCCTTACGATTCTTGCCGTTTCTCACCTGCCGGACGGACAAATCCATCCATTTTACCATCACATCAATAACCTTCATTCCGGATTGGGCTTCCTCGATCCGGAAGTCCAGCCTGTCATGTCCCAGCTGTTCAAACATGTTTCTGACGCCGCCTTCCCAAATTCTTCAACTCAAATGCCGAAAGCGAGGACCATAAAGGCATTCGTCTTCGATTCCTGGACGACAATGTAGCGCCCAAATTTTTCATCACAGTATTCATAAAAGGCCATGGTGACCTCGAGCGTGTCTCCAAAGTCAAGGACGCTGACCTGGACGCGCTTCCAGCCGGACGTCTCCAGATAAGCCACCGATTCTGGCTTGAGGAGTTCTGCCGGTACGGATCCAAAAATGTTGCCGTGAAGGGTCAGGTATTCCGTCCAGAACGCATTGTGGGCCTCCTCAGCGCCCGCCTCAGCCAGCTGCCTGGCTCGGGTTTCCACGAAGTGATCCAGATAGTCGCCGTCATAGACATTTTCTACTGTCACGGGTTTCACTAAAAATGAGACTTCATTGATGAGTTCGTGCTTATATTTTAATCTCAAAGCTTCATCACGACGCTTGGCGTAATCGATTTCATCCTGAACAGACTGCTCAATATCATCGCAAATCAAGCGAATTCTTTTAATGGCTTCCACGACATTCTCAGCCTCGCCGCGGGTCAGTGCCCGGTCCAGGTCAATGAGCATATTGCTGAGTTGATTCGTCTTCAGGTGCATTTTGTGTCACCTCCGTGTACTTTTAACCTTTTCATTATATCAAAAAAGCGCCGGACTGCAACGTAAAGGCGACAAATGGAAGAAGCGGCTGTCTGCAGATGGCGCCTATCAACCCGCGCTTCCCCAACTTCCTTACATTTTCCAATCGAGTAGGAGGCTACCCATTAGTTGAGTAGCCGTCCTCTCACACCACCGTACGTACCGTTCGGTATACGGCGGTTCAATCGCTTGAGTGCATTAAACGTAATTGCTCGTATTGAGCCGGG
>Ga0302240_1001548_pt1 | contig 17852 bp, 14 predicted proteins | sample AAG_UR_His_MG_FD_193538 | JGI IMG/M metagenome (GOLD analysis project Ga0302240, IMG submission 193538) | Enriched activated sludge microbial communities from anaerobic digester in WTTP, New Holstein, Wisconsin, United States - AAG_UR_His | ecosystem: Engineered > Bioreactor > Anaerobic >... | reverse complement strand
TCTAAAACCAGAGCTGAGGTATTGGCATTTTTGGAAAGTTAATAGAAGATTCAACACCATCAAATTTTGGCAATCGCTGATGGCGTTTTAGTGTTGAGTAGGAAAAACGTGGGAAGTTAGCATTCATAGTCGCACATTTTTCCACTTCTTCTATCTGAGCTTTTGTTGCACCCATAACAATATCAATATCGAATCCATCTATACCGTTATCCTTTAAAATTGCTACCGTCTTCGTTCCTTTTCCAATAACCCAAGAAGGAGCTAACGGTACTTTATATCCACATTCAGGACAATTCGTCTCAAGACAATAGAGATAAGCGTCAGCCCTATCCCCCTTCTCATTATGCTCAATTCCCCACTCTATAATTTGCTTATCAACTGCATCATAAACCTTTTTCTGGAATATTTTTAACTTTTCTATCTCTTCATCACTAGCACCTGCAATATTTAGAGATGCCCAAGTAAGAAGTGCTGCAACAGGATTCAAGTCAGAAGCAAATACATCAGCGCCCATCCTTGCTGCTTCAAATGGTATTGAACCTCCACCAGCAAAGCAGTCTCCCACTTTGGGGACCTGATTGAACCGCTTTAAACCAAGTTGTTGAATAATTTCCTGCAATGAATAAGCCTTTGTTTCAAGATGAGTATTTATTTCATCCCACTCATATTTATCCTCAAGTGCAACATGCTCAGGGCGTTCACAATAAACAAGTTTTGCGTCGTATGAGAGTCTGTTAAAGACGAGCTTTTGGAGGTACTCCTTCTCTTCTTTTGTAACGCTTTTCAAATAGGCAATTTTCTCGCCATTATTCGAAACGGTAAAATATCTTTCGCGTTCACTTATATTAAGCAATTCGTAAACTTCTTTTAAACTAAGGCTTTTTGACTTTCTAAGCCACAGACCATTCTCATCCATCGTGAGGATTTTAAGAAAAATTTCTCTATCTTTAGCATGGTCATCTGAAACAGGCATAAGAAGTCCAAGCAGTGTTGCCCTAACTAATATGAGCGGCTTTCTGCCCCACCACTTGCCTAGCCCTGTTAAAGTCTGCCCCAAATTTGCCTTTCTTTCCTTATAACTTTCCTTGGAAATCTTGCTAACTGGGAATTGTACTTCTATGAAAGACTTTGAATAGTCGAGCATTTAATGACCCCCTGTATGAATAATGAGAAAGAGTGAGTAAGTATATCTCACTCCCCTCAAAACACTATATCTGTTTGTAAAGCATTTCTACGAGATTCCCTTGAATGCCATTTCTATCATCTACAGGATTCTCAGTAAGAGCAAACCTGATGGCTTTTCTCCAGCCGAATTTGGCTGAATAATGTCCTGTTGAGGCGTTGGCCATGGTAAAGAGCCACCATCTTTCTTCAGCTGAGAGACCAAGCCAGTTTTTGATAGCTACTGCAATCAGCCCCGGGTCACTGTCTTCAATCGCCCAAAGAAGCAGTATCAACTCTTTTCCCAGGAGACGCTCTACGGCAATATCACCGATTTTAAATTTACCTACAATGATATTGTTGATTTGAAGGCGTCTGTTGAATTCTTTTTCGATGACACTTTTCACTGCGTTCCATTTGTCGCGTTTGATGATAACCTTGATATTCTTCTCTTCTAGTTCCGAAGTCTGTGCTTCAGATTCATCCCATATAAAGCGTTCATAGATGACGACGTCACTACTGGTGTTCTTGGGGATTCTTACGAGAAAATGATGTTTGGTTTCAGATGGTATATAACCAAATCCAATTGCTTGATGCTTAGCCAATCTCAAAGCCCCCTAATTATTGCGATATCTTGCCCTTATACTCTATAATCGTCTTCTTCTGCTGTGCAACCCATTGAGCAAAATCCTTTCCGGTTAGGAACTCAACTTTATTGATGGTTGCAGTAGCTTCATATTTCTTGTCTTTAAAGAATTTATCACCCAACTGGTTCATTTCAGTAATGATGTCCTCAACGTTTTCAATTTCAAACTCGCCAAGGCTCAGCATCATAAAGCCCTGCCCGCCTTTTTCCTGAATCGTAATATTAACGCCCTTAAGCCTGGTATTCAACTCTTTTAGACTTTCAAAGAGATGGAAGGTCTCACTGGTGGAAGTCGGCATTAATGGTTCATTGAGTTTTACAGGCTTTTCCTGGTCAATCACAAATTCAGCGGTTTCTACTTTTATTGAGAGTGTGTCAGAAAAGACGTCCTTATCTTTGTTAAAGGCAATTGCCTGTACAAATTTGGAGCCTTCAGGAATGGCAAATGGCTCGGAGTAAAGTCCGCCCACTTCTTTAGGATTAGAACCATCAGTAGTGTATCTCATTTCAATATTTTCGGGAAGCACCTTTAGTTCCATCCATTTCTTACTGTCCTTATCAAACAGCCTATGCTTAATAAGGATTTGATTTGTCCATCTGAATAAGTCTCCAGTGCTGTTTTTGCCTGTCGAATCCACACAGATAAAGGAAAGTTTTAATTCCTTTGTCTTGAAGCTGCTTAAATCCTTGACCGCCATCGATGCTGTTGTCGCATCGCCATTAATTTCAAAACAAACAACGTCACCATTAATAGGATTGATTTTCAGGGTGACTTCCCCAGTATCTTTATCCCTATGGGTTTCGATGACATTGACTGAAGTCTGAGGTGCAGGCGGTTCCTTGTCGATATAGCCACCTTCCTCAATCCAGAGCCCTTTCTTAAGACAATCATTTTTTAAATCATTAAGGGCAGACATCTTATGCCAAGGCCACGAGGTTTCAGTGGCGCAACGCTCTAAGATATGATTCCAGGTCATTCTCTGTTGAGTAAAGATTCTACTTTCAAATCTAGGCTTTAGGCGCTGAGGCTCTATGTCCTTGGTGTATTTAGCCTCACTTTCAAGAACTTTGATGATTTGCTCTTCTGCATTAAACTGATTGCTGGCAAACTCCATCCTCAGGTCTTTACTTTCAAGCCCGCTTTTCTTAGGATAGTAAAGCGTTACAAAGGCTTCTCTCATATTAGAATAAAGTTTGGCGCTGATTTTGTCGTGCAGGTCTTTTGCCTGAATCAGTTCTCCATCCCTGGCATCAACCTTATCTTCATGCGTCATCCTGAAAATGATATTTTCAATAGCCTTGTATTGTTTTGTGATTTCTACAAGACTTTCCATCGCAAGTCGTTGACCCGTCAGGAACATGACGCGGTTCTTAAGCGTATTATCAGAATAGAATTTAAGCAGATCCTCATTTAACCCTTTGCTATCTATTCGAGGCTCAGTAACAATAAGTGTAACGCTATCACGCTTAAGCTCAATTTCTTCAATCGACGGAAAGACAAGAACCTCTTTATAGCAGTCGCCAAGCATTGGTTTGAGCTTCTCTTTTAAGAGCTCTCTAATATGTAGTTTTGCTTGGTCATAAGTAAAGCCCCTGATTTCTTCGTTAAGGCGAGCATTGACATTTTGTACTTTTCTGAAGTAAAGTCGCTTTTCGTTATCAATATAAAGATGCCAAGCTCTAGTCTTAAATTCGTCTAGTAACTTTGTGATATCCGTAATATCCCTGCCTGGCTCAGCAATATAAGCGATAACCTCGTTAAAGGTAAGTCCTATGACAGAACCCGTTACACCTGAAAGTGATGACACTAAAATGAGTTTTGCAACATCCTGCATATCTGTTGTCTTGCTTTGAGAATCAATATGCTCAGCAACTGCATCGCCGCCAGATGCGATATCATGACTAATTGCATTGGAAATTTCCTGTCTGATACTCTTAATAAATGTAGACATATTTCTGTCATTAAGGTTAATGTCATAAGCATTAATCAAATATCTCTTATGCGAAAGTCCGCCTTCACTGTATAACCCTCTAATCATCAATCTAGTTAGACGAATAAAGCCTCTGGTTTGCTGAAAACCTTGGTTTTCCTTAAATCTGGCAAACAAGTCTCTGATGGACGGATGGAATGGATAAGAAGCGCGGATACCCTTAGCGATATCAGATGGATTCTCGTCTGTTAAGTGCATTTCCTTGGCTTCCTTGACGGCAGCCTGATAAGCAAAGGCTATTTCATCAACCTGTTCTTTGGTGGCAACACTGGTAAATAGTCTAGTTCTTAAAATGTTGTAAAGGTCATCTGTATTGGCGCCAACCGGCTCAATGTTAATTGCAGAGCGGTTGACTTCGTTTTCAAGATTGTCAAAAATGCCTTGAATAATTTGAGAACCTTGTTCATAGGTTGCCTTTAAATCTGAGATAACGAGGCAGACGTTGTGAAGTTCTTCTTTATTAAGAGCATTAAATAAATTCGACAAAGCCGTTGTGGTGATATCAAGAAGTGTTCCCGTTCCATAAGTCTGCGTCTTGCAGTAAACAAGGTATGGTGGAAGTTCATCCAACATAATCAGTGTTGGGGTGTCACTTTTAAGTAAGTTAATCCAAGCTGACTGACCAGGAGCCTTGAGGGGTGAGTAATAAGGGGCAAAGACTTCTTCTTTACCTAATTGCTTTGCAATTTCTCCCCAAATGCCGTAGGTTAAATCAGATTCTCGACCTGTATATGAGACGACATTGATATCAGAAGCTACCTCGCTATACACACCGCCAAGAACTGACTTTCGCACATCCTGATTTTTAGCAAGCATCCCTAAAGCGACCATGTTATGCGTTTTTCCGCCACCCATAGCCTGCGTCAGTTTAATAATGCCATTGGAAGACTCACCTTTGAAACGCTTGAATGATGTGTCAAATAACTGCTTCATACCGTCAGTAATAAACGTTTCCTCGAAGAAACGCTTTGCATCCATGGAGTCCCCTATCAGGTTTGATAAATCGAGCGTATCATCCCTTTGGTTATCGTCAAAGACACTGGCTCTGACTTTACATGCTTCATATAGCGTTTTCATAGCGTTGAAAGCACCCCACTCATCTTTTTTATTTGTCTGCATATTTACTGGTGATTTTTGTGATTAAATCGGTACGCCTGACACCGCATCGCTGCTGAATTATCCTGGTGTAACAGCCTCCCTTATAAAGCTTCTCTCTGTTGTTTTCAACTATCATTAAAAGGGTTTGAATAAACTCTTTTTCTTCCGTCTTTCCGTTCCAGTAATCATCTATTGTTTGATTTAAGTAATCTGAAAGTGCTCGTTGAGTTTTAAAGAATGTTATTTGACACAAATGCCACACCCCCAGACACAAGTTGTACTTTTTTCTTATATTTCTTATATTAAAGCATAATTTTTCTCTTGTTTTAACTGTACCAATATTTTCAGAATTTTACAAACTAATACTCAGAATGAATAATCCGGACCGTTTTGAGCCACCGTTCCGACGAGCGAGAGCCACGCGTCCGATGTTTTAGAGCCACCATTCCGATCGGAGTTTCTTCAAGCTTATTCATAAGCTACCTCCAATCTGCCGTTTTAGGCTAATTAGAGGATATCACTGTTAAAAGATTATCTTCAAAACTGGCGGAGAGTTTCCAAAGGTTTTCGCCGTTTGAAAAGATTTTTGAAGATAACCTGATTTTAAAGATAATGCTTCTTAACTTCAATTGAAGATAAGAAGCATAAGCCTGGCGTAGAAGGTGTCGTTGGGAATGTCTCAACATGGATCCTAGCCGCACTTAGAAACGAAAAGTTCTTTTCTCTTGGGGAATTAATGTTTTAGACCACAGTTTTTGACCTTGCCTTGCTCATGGACAATGTCCAGGAGCAAGGCAAGGTCAAAAAACTTGGTCTAAAACAGCTTACCTAGTTGAAAAGACAAAAACTGCGACGGATCGTTATCACGAACTGTCACAGCAGATTAAAGATCTTGAAAAACGGATGGGTGATATCACTGAGTTGAAAAAGCATATCATCAATTATGCCAAAACGAAGGAGGTTTATATCACGTACAGAAATTTGGGATATTCAGTAAATTTTGCGAAGCAAATGCTCAAGATCTATTGATACATCAATCTGCCAAGCAAGTGTTTAATAAGGTTGAAACAGATCAAATTCCACTGTTATAAATCTACAGCAGGAGTTAAATCTGTACAGCAGCATGTGAAGGTCATGTTTGAAGGAGAACACATCATAGAGAACAAATGAAAGAAACCCTAAAGGTAAAATCGAACATCGATCAACTCTTTACAAACAAAATAACAGAAATTGAGAAAGAGTGAGGTAATATCGCAGTCTTTTTCGAACTGTAAAATTCGATTTTAGGGTTCTTGCTCGAACTATAAAAAAGCATACAGCTATTGTCTTTAATTTACATTGAATATCTGAGGGACGATTTTACTGGAGATGAACAATACTCTATCTTTAAATTGATTGAACAACTACATGACAATGGCGCAACAATTTTCTGCACATTGCTCAGAAAGGAAAACTGGTATAACCACATAGATGGAGAGGTTCATACTAATGCTGTTATGGATAAAATCGTTCATAATTTTTCATGGGTCTATGCGGGAGACGTAAACATGAGATAGTATAATGCAAAAACACCACAGGAATGATTACAAATATTAAATTCAAAGTCCCATGCGTACTGTCCTTCGGGCACTTTGGCACCTTAAAGTGATGCCTAAACAGCGAATGGGGATGCTCTGAGTGTGTACCGATGATGCTTTTCGAGCGAATATGTGTATGCTTTTAGTGCGAAATGTTTACCTAGTGACTTCTCGATGAACTTGTCACAATTGAGCTTTTTGAAACACACTGAAAATGGACGTTTATTTGTTTGGCGAAGCAACTAAAACCAAGAGGAGATCTTCAATGCGCTAAGTGTGGAATCACCTTCGTTACAAAAATCAGGAATTCAGGATGTAAATCTACTACGGTAAGAGCCAAGGGTTAGAAAGCAGCAAACAATCCCTAAACATTATTTTGTTAATCATTTGAATTAAGTCAACAGAATATTCTAATCATTTTATTCAATATCATCAAAAATTATTGGAATCTCTTTCTTGAAAAATCGAAGTATCATATATGCTACTTCTCTCATTTGGGGATGCGAAGCTATATTTGTACGTAACTTTAAAAAATATCGCCATTCTCTCAAATTCATAGTCATTACAATCTCTGTTTTTAATAAATTGGGCAAAATTGCTCTTGCTTCTTGGGGTTGAACTCCTTTAGAAATTAAATCTAAGTAGGATTGTTCAATTTTTTCTAAAGTAGAATTTAAAATATTTCGCTTACTCTCATCATTAACATCACCATTTTTCCAGAAACACGGTTCAATAAATGTAAGCTCATTTCCAAATTTACTTTTTGAATAATTACAATAACGAGTACTTTCTTGACTATAGCTCGCAATTCTATGTCTTACAATCTCGTGACTAATCCCTCTATCACAAATGACTCTTACACTTATACTGCAATGTTCAATCACTGATTCATGCCCGCTATCAAGTATTGTTCTTACAAATCGCAAAGAGGATTCATCCGTTATCTTATCTTCACTCTTATAACAAGTCCTTCCAATTCTTTCTATTTTATTTAGAAGTTCTTTTCCATTAATTTGATCTTCAAAAAAAACATTGGGTTCTACAAATCTCATAATACCTCCGATTTCAACTTTTATAGTGAACTATAATTTAAATATATATCTCCACACTTTGTTAACGCCAACTGACTCATTATTGCACTTCGAAGAGCTAACTGAAAACACTCTAACATTTGAATTCAAAATGGCATATATAGCAGCACCTATAAACATCGGGCGTGTTCCTAATGGTACTATAGTAATTGAATTTTCAGAAGTAATTTTTTCTCTTAAAATGATGTCGTTTATTGCATTGTATACTTTGAAAGGATTGTTCGCTTGAGCATAGTACACCTTCGGATTCTTATTCAAAATATCAATATTATTTAATATGCTTATATCTTTATTTTTAGGCAAATATCCAGGAAATCCATTAATAATAGAAATATTTTGTGGGTCAAGTTCTTTAACAACAAAATCTGTCATTCCACGATCAAAACCAAGAACAAATATATATAAGTCCTCTGTTGAGTCACTCTTTATTCTCCCAGTGAGTTCATCTCCAGTAAATGAACTCAAATACTTCTTATAATCATAGAAAAGGAGGTCCCCATACTTGTAATTCTTAGGTTCTGCATAAATAAGACTTATTTCATTACTCTTATCTCTTAATTGCTCCAAAATTCGGAAAAGATGTTGCTCATTAAATGCAGTGGTATCTATTGAAACCTTTGATTCTTCAATTAGTTCAATAAAATCAACAAGCTTAATACTTTCCTCATAAAATCCATTTTTATATTTGTAAATAGTAATATCCTTGTAATTTTTTTGATTTGCACAAATGGCAATGTAGTCTGATTCTGAATTTGAGTTTTGAATAGTTGAAATTATATTTTTTAAAATATGATTAGAACTAAAACACACAAATAAAATTTTTACTTTTGCTCTATATTTATCAAAACTTAAAATTTTATTTGATCGCTCGTTATCTTTAATAGCTATAAATTGGTAATCACAATCTTCAACTAACTCATCATCAATTAAATCAATAGTAGGGATTTTCATATTATTTTCCCTCCATGATATATGCTAATGTATTATAATCGTTTAAATATTTTATATTGAAATCATTATAATTTAATTTGTCGTATTCCTTAAAGATATTTATTGAATTTAAGTTAACTACTAACCTATAATTGTCACTAATAAAAGGACTATATCCAAAAATAGCTGCGAGTGATTCGTCTGAAACATAGCATTTGTCTTTATAATGTAGAATTCCCCATTTATTACAACACATTAATATTGGCAATCCTAAATTGTCAATATTTTCAAACTCGATTTTACCTAATCCAACTAAATTATTTGAATTTAATAATTGATAATGTTCTATTACCATGCCTAAATTAATGACCAAGTTGATTATTTCCTTTCCATATTTCTCAATATGTCTAAATGATTCAAATGATTTATATACTTCTTCAACAACTCCATCACTTTGAATCATCTCATTAAACGGTAATTTTATATTATGAAAACTTTGATCTTTATAGTAGATTCTCATAAAAATATTATTGCAGATATTGATAAATAACCTTATGTTACATTGGCATAACTGTGCGATCAACTCAAAACCAGTGTATACTCTCTTCTTTTGATTTGTTTCTTTTGAAGACTTCAAATATGCCGCAAACACATCTTCTAATTTCTGATTCTTATTATCATCTTTTTTTGGAGAATAATAGTTTATTGAATTACCTAAATAGTCTTCTATATTATTTGATTTTCCTTCAAAATACTCACTCTTCTCTAAATATCCATTAGAAATATTTTTTAACAGTGTTTTAATGTCCTCATAATGAATATCTTCTAATAAATCAATCTCTTTAATATTTTCTCTCGGAGTATTGAAATCGCACTCTTTATTTAGATTTTTGTTGGATAACCTAGAAGAGATTCTAAAATATACTTTTTTTTCATGCCATTTTTTTATAATTTTTCTGATTACCCTTTGTTGTTTTGAATTATAATCTTCATATTGTTCCAACATCACCAGTATTTTTTTTGAACTAAACATTCCTACTTTCATTTTTATTTTCTCTATCATAAAACCAAATAAATCTATGTCATCTATAAAATTTTCATCTTCATAACAACAATTACTATAGTACCCACGTTTTTTAGCTGCTTGAATTTTTTCTATCAAATTAACAACTCTCTCTTTTATCAACTCTATACTATGTATATTTTCAAAGTACCTATTTTGATTTAATTCATCAATTAGAGATTTGATTTCATGATTACTAATACTCATGTTTCTTATTCCAGTCTCAATAACCGATAATAGTGCATTAATTATAAACAATACAATATAATTCGAAAACAATCTTTCTTCATTTTCGTTATCCAAAGTCATATCTTTTATAGCAATTTTGTCACACTTTACATAGACACCAACCGCATCGATTCGTTTATCTTCCTCAAGAAGCATTTGAACTCCATAAGAATAGTATTTCAAAATCATAGTTTTTCCCGAGCCCCTTGGCCCTACAAGAAAAACCGTACCTTCTTGACTATGAAAATGATCATCTAGTTTAGATTGAACTAGAGGACTTACCCAGTACTTTTTAATTTTTAAGTCGTCTAAAATATCGGCATTATACTCACTAAATGGACTTTCAAATATATTCGATGTATTTGTCAAAGTAATCGCCTCCAATTTCATTTTTATAACTCTTCTTATGTCTTTTAAATATTCCAAACCATTCATCTCTTCTTTCCCAAAAAATTGGGCATACATTATCAGGTATGTTATAGTAAAAACCAAACATTTGAGCCTTATCCCCAAAGCCAAGAGCTTTAATAATATTATCTGGGTCAGGATTACTATTTTCTAATTTTGTCCCATAGTGATTCATTAATGTTACACACTTATGATTTATGTCAACATCATTGTGATATATATATGAATCTTTTGATACTCCATAAGCTCGTTCATCAATGTCTACTACCCGTATTACTTTAATATTTGGATAATGACTCTTTATAGTTTTCTCTGCACTTTTGTTTGAAACTAAATAGACTACGAATATTCGACAGCTATCAAAATGTATAATATTTGATTTAATTAATTCGCTATAATATTGGACAAATTGTTGCCCTGATGATGTAATATCTTCAATAAAAACTAAATTAGTATCTTTATATTCATTTTTGGTATTTTTCCCAATATAGTCAAAGCAAGTTGTTTGTAAATAATTTTCGGTTCTGAAGTAATACATGATGCTTGTACTGCTTTCGCTCGGGTTTCCTAAAGGCACAAATTTTGTTTTTCTGATAATCTCTACAACATCATTTGATTCTACTTCATCAACAGTAACAACTTCTCGAATATAGTTTGAGAAAGCTTCTTTACATAAATATTTGAACTCATCAAAACTATAAATCACAAAATTCACCAACAAAAAAAGTGCTATTTTACGTTCTTCTTCTTGACTAAATATTTCTCCTTTGAAATTATCAAGCCATTTTTTTATATCCCTCTCAGTTATATCCATTTTCCAACAATAGGAATTAGTTGTTAATATTTTGTCTAACAAATATTTTTCTTCCAACTCCTCAAAGTTTGATGGTCTCATTGATCTCATAGTTTGATTTATATAACTTGTCATTCTTCAACCCCCAAATCTTCAAAGATGCTTAACTGATGATTCTTACTAAAATTTTCGGTGAACATCTCATTTGTTAAAGAGATGTTATATCCGCCTCTTATTCGATAAGAAATTTGATAATGTGGTGCATATACTTTATTTAATACATATAGCGAACCTTTTCCCATCCCAATAGATTTATTTTGTATCCTACTCTTTTTAATAAAATCACTTTCATAATAGGCGCCATCGAATACAATTCTTTCTTCTTCACCTAAATTAAATCCTATAAAGCATTGGGTAGTTTCAGGATACTTAATATCATAATCTATGTGATATTTTCTCAACAAAACTCCAACATTATTAATTAGAGTATAAACTTCATTTCTTTCAAGTTGAACTTTATCACAATACTCTTTTGATATTTCAGCAAATATCACATCTTGATGCTTCATATCAACAGGAAATTCGTTAATATTGTTTAACTTGACAAGTGCACATATTCTATTTATAAAATTCTTAAAGTAGTTTAAATCACCTGAACATACATACATTAAAGTGTTAAAACTGTAGAAGGACTTTCTTTCTTTGTATATATCACATAAAATAAACAAAAGACTTAACCTATATTTATTTGCATAATCATTGTGGTATTTTTTGGTGTTTTCATTTTTAATCTTTTCTTGATACTGTTTACTTATACTATTAATATTTTGAATTTCACTTCTGCTAACATCAATATCAAAATGTATCTTTCTGTTTTTCATTAGACGTTTTGTAAGAATTATATTCATCATCTCAATTAAGGGCTTGTTTGGGAAGCTTAACAAGTCAATTTCTTCTGGATCACTAATTCCAAACTTATCGAAGTGCCATTTTCTATTTCTAATAATTTCATTTGCTTCATTTTCAAAATTTTCTTTTGATCCCAGTAATGTCTTTACATTTGCCTGAATACCACATTTTTCAATTAATTGGTTCGCAAGTTGATAATAAAACTCTTTAGAATACTGGTTAGCTTTCAAGAAATTAAAACAGGCTTCTTTATAGTCGCTTCCATATTTAAGAAATTCTGAACTCGAAATTGTTTCAGACAATTTAAGTTCTCTAACCCTTTTCGAAATTCTATATGTAGTAATCGAATCCTCTCCGATGTACTTAATTATGGTATTAATATAGCTTTGTATTTTTCTATCTGCTAAGTCATAATCATCAAGGTACAGGACAAAAACATATTTAAAATTGTTCGACAATTCATCATTGATTTTTTCATAGAAAGTGAACTCATTCAAATCCGTATATTCTTTTTCATAATACATGGTGACATCTAACATTTTGCTAAAATATAATTCTTGATAATTATTAAATTCACAAAATTTTTCCTTAAAACTTAAAATGGTATTTCTTAGTTCTATTCTTCTAAAAACAATAATCTCCTTTATAGTATTAGTTAAATCTTCAATTGAGCAATTTTTAAATTTACCCAGATCAACATATGCACCATAGTACAATTTGTCCCCTTCTATAACAATCCTATCAGATAACCTCTTGAATAAAGTAGTCTTACCACATCCTCTAGGGCCAATTAAAAAAATCGGTTTAAGAGAAAATATGAATTCTCGTTCAGTTATATCAATATAGCCATTGAAAGGATTCACCCATATACTTGAAAGATCTTCTTTTGCTTTCAATCTATCATCACTCCGCCATAAATATATTGGAAAATCTCCCCTTTGAACCTTCGAAATAGCTAGTGTTTTCTTCAATTGAAACCCAGTTCCGTCCTAATTGTTCTGCAACAAAGCCCGTCGTGTTGCTGCCTGAGAAAGGATCCAATACTAAATCATTTTTCTCGGTTAAAAATCTAATAAAAAATTCAGGAATCTCTTTAGCCATTCTTGCAGGATGAATAGGTAAGTTGTATGATTTGCAATAGTCTAAATACAAATCTTTTGCACTTGTATTTGATGCTATTAGAACATTTGAAGGGATAGCTCCTCCGTTATCATTGTTAAAAGACGAGCTTCCAATTACATGCTCTGAAGGTCTTAATCCAGAATTATAATTAGTCGTACTCAATAATTTTTTCATGCTTTTACTGTATGGAACTAATATTTTTCTGTTATTCGCTTTAGGGTTAGTACATTTTGACAACCACCAAATCCTTGTAAATGAATCCTTCACACGAATTCGACGTTTATTTACCCATTCTATAGGTGTTGGTAGTCTAGATGGATTATGATGAATAAATTCCTGGCATAAGTATAAATTGCTTGATCTCTTAAACTCAAGTAATGCTTCAATAGGAAGTGTAGAAAATGTAGGTTGCCCACATTCCCATGCATTTCCCATCTCAATTACAATTGATCCGTCTTCTGTTAAAAATTCTGACAAGATTGTTGATACATATTTCATCCATGTTAAATAATCAATTCCATTAAAATTACCATAGCTTTTTTTTCGCTTGAGAGGAAATGGAGGTGACGTGAATATTAAGTTAATCTTTCCTTTAAGCGCTTGTCCTTCTTCACTTTCATAAAATTTCTCAATGCTTGATAAATGCATTTTCCCATATTCGGTTGAATAATAACTCTCAGTCATCAAAACTTAACTTCCTCCAACTTCATAGAATTAGAACTTTATAAGTCAATTATCGATTGATATCACATTAAACAAGTAAATTATATTTGTTTCTAACTATATGTAAGTATACTAAAAAAAAATACTATCATTACATTAATTTTTAACATCATATTCCAAATATAAAACAAATATCTTTATCAGAATGTAAAAAATCTTTAACTAAAAGTGTATAGGCGTTGCCACGCCTTGTCTGTGACCTCGTACAAATTTAGAATAAGGAATGAACTTACCATAGATTATACTACGAAACCTTCCATATTTGGTTGTCTTCAAGAGGCCCCATTCTCTAAAACAAAAAACAATTCACTTTATCGGACAAACCACGCCGACATGGGGTTGCCCTTCAATTTCTCTGACATCAATGCGTCTACCATCATTCGTGAATGCGTATGGGAAGTGAATAAAATCAATTTTCATCTTTTCATCTCCTTTTTCACCGGCTATTCTGAAATGTCGAAATCACCATTTGAAATTCCGCTGCAGTCAGTTCCTCTCTCATTCTCCCTAGAATGTAGACCATTTCTTCGCCATGAGCGTCATTCTTAAAAGCTAAGCGCAGATTTTCAAGATACATAAGTTGAAGCCGGTTCACGAGGCACCTCCTAGTCTAAAAATAGTGTCGGTTGGAATTCTTCATATGAGGCTGAATTGACCTTACTTAGTGGCAGGTCAAAAAACTCAGTAAAAGCTTCTATAATAATATTCATATGACTTTTTCGCGCGAGAAACCTGAACTTATCCTCACTCTTTCTGAAAATAATCAGCAACTTACCATCACTATATCTAGCAGTAGCGTGAAGCAGTATCATTGCAACCGCCTTTTTCTGGGATAGAACCATCATCGTCACAAAATCCATCCAGTCGTCACTGGAAATGTATTTGATTTCCCATGGCCCTAATGTTTCATCCTCAACCGAGATAAGACTATACTGTGCGTTTCTTGCCTGCTCCCAAGGTTCGATCATGCTACTGATCAGAAAAGTGGTTGGGGATCCACAAGTTGAGCACTGCCTTGCGCTGCTATTATGAATAACATTTACACTACAATTATCATTCGTGCATCTATTTTTAAGGGGTAGACCACAGATTGAGCAATAGGCATCCCCTGCTTCAAAATGGCTATTTGAGCATCTTGGACATATAACCAGCTTACCACTATCATCAATGATAATCCCATCGTCATAAGTCATGGTGAGAACCCCTTTTGTAGAACTTAGCGCCGAAGCGCAAATTGAGCAGTAGTTGTCAGTCGGCATTAACTCTGTGTTGCCGCACTTCTCGCAAGTCGTGAATTTGTTTGATTCTTTAAGTTTCAAAGCATTTATTTGGTTCAGTCTGACATTTAAGGCACTTATGGAGACATTAAATGTCCTAGCGACCAGGTTTAAGTCGCTAAAGTTAGCGCTCTTGAGTGATCTCTCCGGCATCAGCAGGCGCCCGGCAAATTCGTCCGCTTCCAAATCCTCTTCTTGGTTAACAATAAGACTTTTATCTGAGTTAGGGATATGTGCATGTTCAAGATAGATGTGGCCAAATTCATGAGCTAGAGTAAAGTTAAGAACACGATCTGAAGATTTTTCAAAATGATATCTTGCCCGACCACTTTCATCAAAGAGTTGAGATTGATTGACGATGACATAGTATAAATCGAATTCTTTGACATAAATTGTGTTAGCCAGATTATTAGAACTTAGTTCATTGGAAGACTGGATCCGAATGTTGAAACGATCAGGATTTCGATTGATATGCTTTGCTATCTTAACACAGTCAACGACTGGTTTTATCAGATTAAAATCCCTTCTAAATGTTCTGACCGCACGATCAATCAAGGGGTCACGATGAGGCTTAATTCTATATAAATCTTGAACGTTCAATATCTCCCCTCCCCCAAAATAAAAAAAGACACATAGAACAAATGTTCTATTATGCCTTTAATATACTCCCATTTTAACCAGCCGTAAAGATGGCTTTTTTATTTTTTGCCTAAAGTATCAATGAGATTTCGAAGAAGACCTTTTTCTTGCTCGCTGAGGCCGCCTTTTGTAAAGCCTTCAAGTAGCTTCTTGATGGTCTCAATGTCTTGAGGAGTACTTTTATTTACCGCTCTTGCTAGAACGTTGATGAGATCCTCATCCTTTTCCAGAATCTTTTTGATTTTTCTTCGATAAGAATCGATGATTTTACCAGATTCATCTTTATGGACGATATCTTCAAAATTACCCCGATGTATGACCTCAGTGGTATAACCCGCAGCTGACATAAGTTCTTCCATTTTTATATCTAGATAAGGTGCAATCGCCCTTAAAATATGAGGTGAAGGATTTTGCCGCTGTCCACTCTCAATTCTTGAGATTTCGGATACACTGACACCACTTAGATCTCCTAGTTCATTCTGAGACATTTTTTTTGAGACCCTAAGTTCTTTGATATATTGACCAAGTGTCAAGACCTGTCACCTCCATTAAATGAGTTACATATGTATGTTGTGTTGATAATCCAATTGTACTATGCGCGTTGCCAAAAGGCAATAAATTATTTTGATTAATATGTTGACAAACGAAAAGTTAATGTTGTAGGATATAATCATAGTACAAGAACAAACGTTCTATTGTGGCGATATTAGCCAAGATCTTAATTTTATTAACATTCAGTTCCGGTTCTAATAAGGTGTTAAACATTGCTTAAAAACTAAATACCAATCGCATGATTTACTCAGAATAAAATTTCAAACCAAAATTCGAATTGAGATTTAAGAGAAATTAAAAATATATTTCTAATATTTTTCAAACACAAAATAAAAATTGACCCAAAATTCAATTTATGATATAAAATTGATATAAGGGGTGATTATATGCAAGACACAGAAAGCAAATTGTCAAATGTGGTTAGTAATATTTACACATTGATTAATCGTTCAAATAAAAAAATTGGTGATCTTGAGTCATTTGCAGGCGTTAGTACTGGATACCTTTCACGTCAAAATAAAGAAGGAGGAGTAGGAAAACTTAGTTTAGAATTTGTAATAAAAGCCGCAGAATTTTTAGAAGTTAATCTTGACGATCTTGTTGGAGCTGATTTAAGTACACTAACTCCAGACGAACAATATTTGATGAGATTTTTCGAAAAAGTTATTGAAGAAACAATAAGTTGTGAATTGGACTGGAAAAGAGAAAGTGAAATTAGTTTAAGCGATTACAATAAACCGCATATTTTATTTGAATACAGGAAGAGTCATAACGAATTTGGAGAAATAGATTTCGACGATAAAGTATATATATCTCAATTTGTTGATAATGCTTTTATTGACGGAGATGCGTATAGAGCTTATCTAACGGACACCGGTTCTGAATTAATTATATTGAACTGCTCAGCGCCTTCAAAATCAACGGATAAAGAATTCGATTATTTTTATGAATTGTACATTATTACTGACGAAGAAGCAAAAGCCTTATGTTGCACTTGTATGACAAACGAGCCAATAACGAAGCAAATTGATCGCCTATATCAATACGCAAATGAAAATTCAAAAAGTATTAAGATGGATAAAGGCATAAAAGCACTTTTGGGATTGTATATGGATAGACTACCTTTTTAAGCTGGGGGATGACCATGAAAAAAAGCGCCGAAAAAGAAATACGCACAGAGAAAAAAAAGCTCTTGGTATGTAAATGTCATGATGAAAACGGCGTTCCCACTTTAGAGTTTATACATCAAAAGAAAAAAGACAGAATGACTGTTGATGAACTGCTTAAAAAGATCTACGAAAAATAAAATCCAGAGCTGCAGTCTAGTTGTCCGCAGTCAACAGGTGCGCCTGGAATACAAAACTGAATAGAATCTAGCTTGGATGAGCTGGTCCTTACGATAAGTATTGAGACGAAGCCAGAGTGGTGCAAGAAAAACCTTGATGAAGGTTATCTTGTATTGCTCTGGCTTTTTTGTTTTCAAAATTCCAATTTCATTTTCAGCCCAATGACTCCCGTTTAAAAAAACGGCGAGTTTTTTAGGCTCATTTTGATGCCCTTTTCTCGCATGAGAAAGGGTGTTCAATATGTCAACCAGAGACAGTCACCATCCAAACGATCAGTTCTTTGTCGAAATTGAGGATC
>Ga0302240_1001543_pt1 | contig 17929 bp, 15 predicted proteins | sample AAG_UR_His_MG_FD_193538 | JGI IMG/M metagenome (GOLD analysis project Ga0302240, IMG submission 193538) | Enriched activated sludge microbial communities from anaerobic digester in WTTP, New Holstein, Wisconsin, United States - AAG_UR_His | ecosystem: Engineered > Bioreactor > Anaerobic >... | reverse complement strand
TACCTCTGGCGTTATTTGTGTAGTAATATATCCATCACCATTAACTATAGGTGTCACAGCAAGAACAACACCAACATCAATATAAGTTGCCTGGTAAAGGCCAGCTCTTGGATCGTAATACACAAGAGGAATACGATCACCAAGATGGATATTGGCCTTAAGTCCATCCATTGTAGTTATCCTTGGATTAGCAAGAAGTTTTGCCTCTGATGATGATAGCAAGAAATTTATAGTTGAGATTAAAGTAAAATTTGATCTGGTGAAAGTATGGATTCCTATATCACCAACAGGAAAAGTAGTAGATCCCCCATCATTGGGAAAATTACTAATAGGATCAAAGTTACTTGGTTTAGTAGGAGTTCCTTCAATCCAGGATGCGGACACTGAAGAACCCCAGTTAACACCAAGATTTCTGGATGTAGTGGAAGACATTTCCAGTACTTTCAATTCTAAAGAAACCTGAGGTTGAGCCACATCCACACTGGCAAGGAAATCTTTAACAGTAGTTAAAGTACCTTCTGTACCAGTAACTATCAAAGAATTTAACCTGTTATCTACAATTATACTACCTGCTGGTACCAAACCACCCATCTGTCCGGCAACTTCAGAAGCTTTGGCATATTTGACTTTAAATACCTGAGTTACTGGCGGTGGAGGTGCCGGAGGCGGGGGCGGTGGAGGGGGGCCTGGAACGTCCAGATTAGCAATTAAAGCTCTTATGTCTCTTATCTGATCGGGAGTCCCCTTAACTATAATAGCCTGAATTCTTGTATCAGGTGTAGCTGCATTGGCAAAAGTAGCATTGATTGTTGTAGCTACTGACTGGGCATCAGCGTACTCTAAATTTATAACCTGAGTAGTAATCTCTTCAGGAATCTTCTCTGGCGGTTGAGGGGCAGGGAATACATTGGATAAATGTTCCGGACTATCTATTACTATTACATTCCCTATCCTTCGGTAGTCTAAATCATGCAATCTTAACACCAGATTTAAAGCTTTTTCAAGAGGAACCTTTTCAAGCCTTAAAGTAATACCACCACCACTAATACTGGGGCCCACAACAATATTTTCTTTTGTCTGATCAGAAAAGAGTTTTAAAACATCAACCAGATCAGCATTTTTCAAATCACAGGAAACCAGCTGTGGAGGAGGTTCCTGAATAACAGTCCTGGGTCTACTCTGAGCCTGAGCAAAAACTGCTGGTCCCTTAACACCCGGTGCATCTATTGCAAGGGCAACAATCTTTCCATTATTAGAGAGAGCAGCCTGAAACTCTGTAGGTTTTGATAAATCCACTATAACTCTTACTATATCAGGATCACCGCTGCCGTCATGAATGGAAAACTGACCTAACCGTATCTGCTTAACAGTGGCTATATTTACGGGAGTAGTTTTCACAGTCTTGGCACATAAAGCCGGATAAATATCTATTATAATAGAATTATCAGGTTTTTTTTGTTCAATAACCTTATATTGAACCTGGCCGGACGCATAGATATTTACCTGAAGTTGCCCCGGATATTCCTGTACTTCAACTTTTTTAATCTGCGGACTTTCATTCGCAAAAGCAGCTATAGAAGAGCTAAAAATAAGACAAAGCAATAAACTAGCTATAAAACTAGTTCTAATTGATTTTACAAACATAAAATTATTTTGCCACCTCCTGTAAAGTTATTGTACTCTTCTGGCCTTCTTTAACCAAAATTGCTTCCTTATCACTTACATTTAATACCCTGTATCCTTCCTCTATCTCATCACCTGCTCTGACAATATAACTATTTTTGGTAGTGGTTAGAATTCCGACATATTCATGGCCATTCCAAAGAACTCCTGTAAACTTAAATACAGATGCTGCAGGATTTTTATCCTTCACGTTAGACACGGGAGTTATAGATGGACCTGTAACAGCCGGAGCTTTAGGGGTAGTTGTACTGGTATCTCCTCCCGATGTTGTTGTAGCAGGTGGAGGAGTTGGCGGAGAAGTCGGTGGAGGCTGTTTAATAGGTTGTGCCACCGGATCCATCAAATTTTGAAAAGGCTGATCATTCCCGGATTCAGCATTGGGAGTATATTTTGATGCCGGTGCCGGTGTAGGAACAGGCGTAGAACCACCACCTTTATCAGGAACTATCTCAATCTCTGTTGAAGGGGGCTTGGAATCTTGCTCTGCAAAGACAACAAGAGTCATTGCCATAAGCAAAATTGCCATCACAAGAGATATGACCCCAATAAATTTCCTCATAATGTATTATTGTACACCTCCTTTAGTAAACTGATATGCTAATAACGGTAAACTAATCCCTAGCACCTGATAACCACCTTTGCTTTTCTTAGGAGACAGTGAAATACCATTTACAACAACCAGTTTATTAAATCTTGACTTATCAGACAGAGTGCTCAAAAAAGTCTGTAAAGTTTCATATTGACAATCAAATTGCATCTGCATAAGGTAATTATTATAAACACTACCTCCCCCTCCAGAAGATTGCCCTGCAGTAGGATTACCAGGAGTGAAATTATTAATAACAAAATCCCAATCCTGTAAATTCATTCTTACTTCTGCCACAAGTTTCTCTATAGCCTCTAAATAACTAGGGATAAAATCTGCACTTGTCTCTACGTCAACTTGCAAATCAGCAAGTTCCTCCTGAGCTTCTTTAAGTTCTTTCTCATACTGATCCATATTTGCCACATAGGCTTTATCTGCATCTCTCTGACCGGTAAGTTCAACTATACCACCAGGCCCTCTCTCCAGAGCATCAAGTTCTTCCTGTTTGGGCTGGTAAACAAATAAATAGAAACCTATACCGATTAAAATAACTAAACAGAAAAATATAGCCAATTTCATCCCTGCTGTCATTTTTTTCCACCCCCTTCCAAAAGAGCATACGTAGCACCCATACTAAAATTATAAACAACAAAACCTCTTTTATCTTCAGATCTTGATATGCCACTAACAGCAGGTGCATCAAAAGAAGGAGAATCCATAATATTTCTCATAAATAAAGCCACTATTGCGAGTCCATCCTTTGTTCCTGCTATAGCTTTACAGGTAAATTTTATACTCTTACCACTTGGTTGAATATCTACACTTTCAACCCATACATTTTTAGGTATGATCTTCTTAACTTCTGTAAGAAGATCACTGTAATTCCTTGGATCATCCCTTAAAGACTTTAAAAGTGCGACCTGTTGCTTAATACTCTGAGTCAATTGTTTATACTGATCAATTTTCAGTTTAAGAGGAGCTAATTGCTCTATCTCTTTCTGTAATTGCTCTATTGTTTGTTTCTTAGCTTCTATTTGCTTGTCAAGATCCAGTTTAAACCAGACAAGACCTCCTGCAACAGCTATTAATAAAATTAAAAGAAATACTGTTAAACCATCCAATAACTTTGGTCTTTTACGTTCGGAAGGTAACAGATCTACCTTAACCGTCATTCTCTCATCACCTCCTGATTAAACATCAAAACTAACACTTTGATATTTTGTAGGATTTGCAATCATAATCTGTCTCATAGCTAAACCTACTGACACCATAAGTTCAGGGGCTAAACTCTTAAGTCTATCCTCTGAAAAACCTATATCCTTTTGAAAAGACATACCTGACAAAGGATTGGCCTGTTGGACTTTGATACTTAGTTCAGCTTCCAAATACTTATCAATATTGATAAAACATGAAGTACCGCCACTAATAATAATAACATCTACCATTTCTCCTCTATATCTGGAACGATAATAATCAAAAGAACGTTGTATCTCAGTTACTAACTCAGTCAAAACCGGAGTAATAACATTAAATATACGCATCGCAGCAGGAGCAATAGGAGCAGATTCTTTATCAACTCTTATGATACCTTTTTCCTTTTTAAGTTTTTCGGCCTCATCAAAAGTTAAATTTAAAGATTGTCCAATAGCTTTTGTAAAATTATTACCTGCTACTGTAATAGTCCTATTGTGACGGAGAATCCCATTTTTTACTATGTTAATACTACTGGAACTGGCTCCTAAATCAATAAGAGCAATCGTTTGATTAAATTGTTCTTTGCTAATGCTCACCTGCAAAGCACGAAGAATAGCAAACGGTTCAAGATCAATAGCTTCTGGTTCATATCCCGCCCACTCAATAGTTTCAACTATATTCTGTACCATTTCCTTCTGAGCTGAAACAAGTAGTACTTCCATATGCTTTTCATCACCTTCAATGGCTTTAGTAATTATCTGACAGGCAATCTGGGCATCACTTGCCGAATAAGGGAGGTAACGTTCTGCCTCAAATTTTATTGCTTCATTCAGATCCTTTTCAGCCATCTGAGGTAACCGAATAGGTCTAACAACTACAGATTGACCTGAAACAGCACTTACTACTTTTTTGGCTGGTATCTCCCTGGATTCAAAAACCTGACGTATTGTCTCTCCTAAAGCTTCAGGATCAACTATTTTACCATCTTTAACAGTACCTTTAGGAGTATCTGCAAGCCCTACTCGTACTACTTGAGGTACTCTTTTTGTGTCTTCAATATACATTACTTTAACATTACTACTACCAATATCTATACCTACAGCACCTACTTTACCAAGCCCAAACAGGTTCCTCAAAAACGACATTTATTCACCTCCCCTCGCGGATAAGTTTGTATTAAAATTTATAATTATCAACGACAACCCGCCCCTAAACCTTTTATTAAAAGGTTTTTAATACTTTCGAGACAAATAAAAAAAATCCTTCTAAATCCTAAAAATAATTCAATCAAAAACCATATACTCTAAAAAAATACCAATCAATGAAACGATTATATAATTCTATTAAATCTTTCTGATAAAACATTACTATAAAGCAGCCTAAAACCATAGCAGGTCCAAAAGGTATAGCAGTTCGGCCAAATCTATACTTACGCTGAAATAAACGAAGAGGTATTATTAAAATCCCTATAATTGATCCTATAACTACGGAAAAAGCAAAAGAAATCAAAGCATCTCGCCAGCCTATAAAAGCCCCGATTAAAGCTCCAAACTTGGCATCTCCTCCTCCAATAGGAGGGAGTTCTTCATATTCCTCACAGAATACAGATAATCCAATAAAAGCGTGAAGACCTGATACACTGGCAAATAAAAAAGGATACATTTGATAAGAAATCCTTAAATCTTCCACATATAAATGTTCATTTAATATATCCTTAATAAGATTCACAAGAAAAGTCAGAAAAAAAAGAAAGAAAAATATTAAAAAAGCAAAATTTCTGGCGTTATTGGAATAACATGGTAATTCTTCAGTATGAACCAGGCTTATAACTCCAAGAGAAAACCCTATTACTATTGTTAAGAAAAAAGGTATGCAGAGGGCATCCCAGTTTTTTATAATCCATTTTAATGTATCTTTAAAATAACCCGAACTATTGTTAGTAAAAAAAGACCCATCTAAAATACTGTATAAAAAGGTACGCAGTTCTTTGAAAAAATCTGAAAAGTATAATAATATAATACCAAACCAGAATATAAAAACAAAAAACATATATCCTGTTATCACACCAAATAAAGAGTCCTTTATGCCGGGTGGATCTAAAAATAAACTGAATATAATACCCATTATTACACCTGAAAAAGTTATACGATCAAAAATAAGTTGATATTTCAAATCTATAAAAAATATAATTAACATAAGACAGGCCAGCACTAAATCTCTCAGAAGAAACCAGGTTAATCCATATTTGAGGTAAAAAGCCACAAACATAATAGCAGTAATTAACTCTACAAGAAAATATTGCCATGATATAGGAGTTTGACAATTTCTGCACTTTCCCCGGAGGATAAGAAAACTAAAAAAAGGAATGTTATCCAGGGCAGATATTAAGGCACCACAATTAAGACAATGGGAACGTTCGAAAGCAATAGTTCTGTACTTTGGCAATCTGAATATACAGACATTTAAAAAACTGCCTACCATAGCACCATATAAAAACATACTTAGTAATATAAAAATTCCTTCGATATAAACTCATCCTTCCTGCGTAAATATAAGGGGAGAAGAGTATTCTCTTCTCCCCTTTATAAGACAGTTGAAATTTATTATTTTTTTGTCTTTAAACCCTGGCCTGGATTATACTGTGGATACTTATCGCTAACACCTGCTGCTGTATGAGCAGAAGTACCAGTACACCACATAGTAAAGTTATCCGGTATTGTGCAGTATGTATATGCATAACTGGTACCACGAGCAGAAGGACATTGAGGTATGGTCTTCATATAACCACCACCGGTAGCATGTCCTGATGAAGTTAATGTTACTAACTCTGTAGGATAATCTCCCGAATTATCAGTAGCATACATTTCAAGTGCAGTAGCAATGTTCTTTAAATTAGATTCGCAGGCTGCTAACTGCCCCTGTGCACGGGCTTTTAAAAAGTTAGGAACTAAAATAGCCGCTAAAATTGCGATAATTGCAATAACGATCATTAACTCAATTAAAGTAAAACCTTTCTTATTTCTCACAATTTCACCTCCTTAATCATTTAATTTTTAAATCTTCAACCTTTTTTCAGGCTACTTATTAATATACCCTATTATTATTTTTTTTAGACCTGAAATATGAAATTTCTTTAAATATATTACAAAGCCTTTATTTATATAAGCTTTCAGCTTTCAGCTTTTCTCCTTAAGCTGATTGTTGAAAGCTGACTGTTGATAGCTCAAAAATACTTATCTTTACCAAGAATACCTTTTAATTTATCCAGAGATTTTTTTATTAACCTTGATACATGCTTTTGAGACACACCAAGTTTCCTGGCAATTTCGATCTGAGTAAGATCTTTGTAGAAGAAAAGAAATATTACATCTCTCTCCAGCATTTTCAACTGGTCTATTGCCTGCATAATTGCAATTTTATCCTCAACAGGTAATTTAAAGGAAACATAACGTAAACTCTTTATACGATCAATAAGAGGAGAACTATAATGTCCCTCGTCATTTTTACCTTTATTACTATCCAGCGAAGTGACCCTGAAATTATCAATGAACTTTAATATTTCCCTGATTCCTTCTTCTTTTATATTACAATATTCAGCTATTTCAAGTAATACTGGAGAACGCCCCAAATCTTTAGTTAAAACTTCTATTGCCTTTAATATCTGAATATAAAGGCTTTGAATCCATCGCGGTCTCTTTATAATACTACTTTTATCTCTTAAATAATGTCTTATTTCGCCACGAATCTTATGAGTTGCATAAGTAACAAATTTGACGTTTTTCTGGACATCGTAAGCATCAACAGCCTTAATTAAGCCTATATATCCTACCTGAATCAAATCATCAATACTTTCACCACTATCCTGATAATTTTTAGCTATATATCTCACCAGGCTAAAATTATTTAATACTATTTCATGACGTAATTCAATATTCCTGGTTTGAACATATGTTAATAATAATTCATTATTTATATTTTCATTTGTAAAATTAGTCACTTCAGGGATAAAATTACTATCATCAATAAAATCCTCCTCTGCCTGCGAATCTTCCTGAGAAAAATTATTATCCTCTGATGTCATAAGAATCTCCAGTAACTTTCTGTCCTAAAGTTTCACTTATGTATTTACCTGCTAATAGCTTAAAATAAAAAAATAGGGCACCTCCTACAGACCCTTCTAAAAATAATATATAATCTCCTATACTTTTGCACTTTTTAAACAAAGCCTTATTCCACCCTGTAGGGGCGCAAGGCCTTGCACCCCTACAGGATAATGATTTTTCAAGATTCTGCAAAAGTATAGTAATCTCTATAATATTGCACATCTGGTAATTTAATGTGTTTATTTAATAGTTCCAATAAGTTGATACATGGGTAAAAAGACAGATACTACTATGAATCCAACTATTCCACCCATTCCAACTATCATAATAGGTTCAAGCATTGATGTAAGCGATTCTAACATAAATTCTACTTCAGTATCATAAAAATCTGATACCTTAGAAAGCATAGCATCTAAATTACCGGTTTCTTCTCCAACGGCTACCATCTGAGTTACCATGGGAGGGAATAATCCGCTCATTCCAAGAGGTCCTGCTATACTTTCTCCTTCACGTATACTTTCTCTTACTTTTATAACTGTTTGAGCTATAATTTCATTACCTGAAGCTTTTCCTACTATTTCTAATGATTGCATAATAGGTACACCGCTACTTAACAAAGTCCCAAGAGTTCGACAAAATCTTGAGATAGCAACTTTTTTATTTAACAAGCCAAATACTGGCATACGAAGTTTCAGCATATCATACTGCATTCGACCTGCCTGAGTTTTTACATATTGATTAAATACTACTACAAGTACAATTATCAATATTATAACAGGCCCTATAACCAGCGGATTTTTCGAGGCCTTAGTAAGACCTATTAATATTTTAGTAGGAAGAGGCAAATCCAAATCCATACCTTCAAATAATTCTACAAAGGTAGGTAATATATAAGTAACAAGGAAAAATACTATTGCCAGAGCCATAATTAAAATTACAGTAGGATATGTCATTGCCGACTTAACTTTTTTCTCCAATCTCAAATCAGCTTCAAGGAAATTAGCAAGACGGTTTAAAACAGTATCAAGGACACCACCCATTTCACCGGCTTTTACCATGCTTATATAGAGAGTTGAGAAAACATTAGGATATTTACCCAGAGCATTTGATAAAGTAGAACCACCTTCCACATCTTTTCTCACAGCAATAAGAACTTCCTGTAATTTCTTATCTTCTGTCTGTTGTGACAGAATGTCAAGACACCTTACCATAGCAAGGCCAGCGTTAATCATCGTAGCAAACTGACGACTAAAGATGGTAAGGGATTGCATATTTACTCTTCGAAACCTATCAACATAGGCCAGCAAATCAGTTTGAACATTACTAGAAGAGCGTTCGGTTATACTCTTTACAGTATACCTCATCTCTCTTAGCTTATTGATTACTACACGCTGATTTTCTGCATCTATAGTCCCCTTAACCATTTTCCCTTCAGAATCAATAGCCTCATAGAGAAATGTTGGCATAAAAGACTTCACCCTCCTTTAAATTTCAGTATATTGACCGACTAAAATGAAACCTATTATTAATAGAAACCACCACATCCTATTTCACTGCTCTCAAAAATCTTTGAAAGTCAGCTGTCCACCTCCTTTGTCATTTTTTTATTTTTATAAATCTCTTCCCCACGCAAAACTATCAATTAAAGATACTTATAGAGCATCTATTAATCTTCTTAATTCCTCTCTATGAGAAGTTCTATTCATAGCTTCTTCATATGTTATCTGTTGAGTTTTATAAAGCTCCAGAAGGGATTGTTCCATAGTCTGCATTCTATATTTTGCACCTGTCTGGATAGAATTATACAATTGATGTGTTTTACCTTCACGTATCAAATTTCTAATAGCTGGAGTGACTATCATAATTTCCATAGCCGGCACTCTGCCTATACCACTGGCATGAGGAATTAGTTGCTGAGAAATTACAGCCTGTATAACACTGGAAAGTTGAATTTTTACCTGTTGTTGTTGATGAGGAGGAAATACATCTATAATTCTATCAACTGTCTGAGATGCATCTGAAGTATGTAAAGTAGTTAGAACCAGATGCCCCGTTTCAGCTGCAGTAATAGTAAGAGCAATTGATTCTAAATCTCTCATCTCACCAACCAGTATAACATCAGGATCTTCACGAAGAACAGCCCTGAGAGCATTTGTCCATGCCTGTGTATCATGTCCGAGTTCTCTCTGGTTAACCATAGATTTTTTATGGGGATGAACATATTCTATGGGATCTTCTACTGTAACTACATGACAGGAACGATTTGCATTAATCTGATCAATCATACAGGCCAGAGTAGTCGATTTACCCACTCCTGTGGGGCCCGTAACTAAAATCAATCCCTGATGTAACTCTACAAGTTCATCCAGAACAGGTGGTAAATTTAATTCATCACGGCATGGAACAGTCTCAGGAATAGCTCTTAAAGCAGCTGTTACACATCCACGCTGACGAAAAACATTAATCCTGAATCTACAATATCCCTGTAATCCATGAGAAAGATCAAGTTCCCAATTTTTTTCAAAAAATTCTTTCTGCTTATCATTTAATATACTGTAGACCAGACGCTTTGTATCCTGAGGACGAAGTCTTGGGTACTCTGTAGGTACTAATCTGCCTGTTATCCTCAAAGTAGGAGGTAAACCCACTGTAAGATGAAGATCGGAAGCTCCTCTTTCAACAGCAATACGCATCAAATCTGCCAGTCCAAAAGTGGCCGCATCCTGTGCCATAAGTTACATCTCCTCTCCCACATATACAACCCTGAGACATTCCTCTATTGTAGTGGTACCTTCCAGAACCTTACGTAAACCATCTTCCTGAAGTGTAACCATACCATTTTCTATAGCTGCATCCTTTACTTCTACTGTAGGAGCATTTCTTAAAATTAAAGGACGCACATTCTCGTTTATTGTCATCATCTCATATATACCGGATCTTCCTTTGTAACCGGTTCCCTTGCAGTGCTCACAACCTCTGCCATGATAAAAGACAATATTCGTATCGGCAAGATTAAGACCGAATTTCGCCACTGCCTCTTCAGGAGGAGTATAAGACTCACGGCAGTTAGGACATATACGCCGCACAAGACGCTGGGCAATTACTCCCACCAGAGCTGATGCCACAAGGAAGGGTTCTATTCCCATATCTATAAGACGGGTTATAGCTCCGGGAGCATCATTGGTATGAAGGGTGGATAATACTAAATGACCGGTAAGAGCTGACTCAATAGCAATCTGAGCTGTCTCCTGGTCACGTATCTCACCTACCATTATTATATCAGGGTCCTGACGGAGGAAACTCCTCAGGGCAGTTGAAAAATGAAGGCCTGCTTTCGGATTTATCTGTACCTGATTAATACCGGGCAGCTGATATTCTACAGGGTCTTCTACTGTACAGATATTTACTTCAGGACTGTTCAGCATATTTAATGCTGTATATAGGGTTGTAGATTTTCCACTACCAGTAGGACCTGTAACAAGTATCATTCCATAAGGTTTAAATACCAGATCCTCAAAGACTGCCCGTGTATCAGGCATAAGACCCAGTTTGTCAAGGCCAATCATAACACTGCTCTTATCCAGAATACGCATAACTATCTTCTCTCCGTGAGAAGTGGGAAGACTCGATACACGAAGGTCATATTCCTTGTTATCATGTTTTAAGTGGATTTTTCCATCCTGGGGAATTCTTCTTTCCGCTATATCAAGACTTGCCATAATCTTTATACGGGATACCATTGGTGCCTGTATATGTTTCGGAGGCGACATAACCTCATGAAGAACTCCGTCAATCCTGTAACGAACACATACATTTTTCGCCCGAGGTTCTATGTGGATATCACTGGCCTTATCATTGATGGCCTGAGTAATAATAAGGTTTACAACCCTTACTATAGGAGCTTCATCTACTAATTCCTTTAATTTGTCAAGCTCCATCTCCTCTTCTTCTTCAAGGGTTTCAAGATCTCCGAAATCTGAAAGAGCAATATCCTGCACAGTTTCATGCACTTCTGCAAGGTCAGTCACACCAAACTGTTTGTTTATAGCCCTTATGATACTCTCTTCAGTGGAGATCATAGGTTCTATATCAAATCCTGTAATAAGTCTTATATCATCAATAGCAAATACATTCAGAGGATCTACCATTGCAAGGGCCAGTTTGTTGTTTTCCTGTCCCACAGGGATAACCTTGTAACGCTGAGCTAAATGCTCAGGAATAGCCCGGGCCAGTTCAGGGTCGATTTCCACTTCATCTAAATCTATGAAGGGAACTCCCATTTCCTTTCCTATAACCTCTGTAACCTCTTTCTCTGTTACATAACCCAGACCGATTATGATTTTTTCAAGAGATTCATTACTATTTTTTTGCTGTTCAATTGCCTTTTCTAATTGTCTCGGAGTTATTAAACCTTCTTCAAGTAACATTTCAGCTATATCTTTACTTGAAGCGCTTGAAGGGGTTATCATTAAATTTTCACCTCACAAAATTTATATATACTAAATTCACTCTCATTATAGCAGGCATTACTCATAAGAGCAAGTCTTTAAATATCAGGTCAAAATCTGATTTTTTTTAATTCAAATACATACAGAACATTATTCTACAATACTCAGGATAATCCTTCTAGCTACAAAAATAAAAAATTACACGTTCATTATAAATTATAAGAAATTTTATTTTTTTAATTATAATGATTATTTGTAATAAAAAAATCCTTTATTGATTTTCTATACTCTTTCTATATTCTTCAACAGCTTGCAAATGTTCCTCATAAGTATTACTAAATTTATGTCTCCCATTACCTTTTACAACATAATAAAGATATGTAACAGAAGCCGGGGAAAGAGCTGCTTTAATCGAAGATAAACCGGGGTTAGCTATTGGTCCGGGAGGAAGCCCTTTATAAAGATAGGTATTATAAGGCGAATCTATTTCCAAATCTTTATAAGTAAGAAATTCCTTTGGAGAATCAAATAAGAATTGTATAGTAGCATCACACTCAAGAAGCATATCTTTCTTAATTCTATTATAATATACAGCTGCCACAATGGGTCTTTCATCCTCTACTTTTGCTTCCCTTTCTATTAGAGAAGCAAGAACTATTAACTTATACATAGATAAGCCTTTTTTCTCAGATAGATATTCCGAATCCTGTGGAACAACATCCTGAAACTGCTGAAGCATTTTATTTATAATCTCCAGCGGTGTGCTATCTTTATATACAGAATAGGTATCAGGAAAGAGAAATCCTTCTAAAGTCTTTCCTTTTAATATATGAGAGTATTTAAAATTAATTCCCTTTTTACTCTTAACTATATCCATAAATTCTTTTTCATCAATACTACCCTTATTCTTTAATAAAAAAGCAATCTGTCTGGATGTATAACCTTCAGGAACAGTAAAACTATAAGTCTGTGCATCTACTCCATGTTGAAGAGCATCTAAAATTTCAATCATAGACATACCTGTATGGAGTGTATATTTACCTGCCTGTAATTTCTCACCGGTTTTTGTATATTTAGAAACTAATCTAAAAATAAAACTACTTTTTATAAGACCTTTCTGTGACAGCATATCACCTATGTCAGAAGTGGAACGTCCCGGTTCTATATCAACAGTCACCTGTGTTTTACCGGGGCCAGGAGACCATATTTGCAAATAATTTACTGCAACAGCACCTGTGACAGAAATCAGTATTAAAATAAGCAGGACATTAAAAATACGAAATAAATTTTTCACTATTTAACTCCCTTACTCGTGAGAAGTGAAACGTGAGAGGTGAGAGGTATTTAACTCCTCGCCATTCACTTTTCACTTCTTTTCACTTTTCACTATTTCACAAGTTCATCCAAAAAAACTTTTCTTAATAGATGGGGATTTTTTTTCCTGCTTCTATTAAAATCAGACCTGGCTTTTTTTGTTAAACCCTCTCTAAAAAAACACACACCTCTTCTAAGATAGATTTCTTCCGAAGGAGAGTCTGGAAAATCTTCAAGATATTGAGAGTAATAATTTATTGCCTTAATATTATCACCTGCTTCATAAAAAGTTCTTGCTATATCTAATAGTAAAGTCGGATTTTCCTTATTATAAAAATAAAGTTTTTCAAGTATAGATGCGGCAAGATTAATTCGTCCCGTTTGTTTATATATCTCATAAAGTTCATAGGCTATTGAAAAACGATTAAATTCCTGCTCATAAACTGCTTGAAAATATTTCTCGGCCTCTGGAAGATCATCAAGTTCTTTGTAAAGATACGCAAGGCTTACCATCAAAGGAGAATAAAAAGGCTTTAAATTTAAAGCTTTTAAAAGAGCATCTCTGGCTTTTTCCATTTCTTTCAGCTGGACATAACAGATAGCCATTTCAGAATAAGCCTTCCAACCTGTTTTCGATCTATCCTGAAAAAAATAATAATTTTTAGCTTCAGAAGAAATAGCTTTTTCAAGCATAATAATGGCACCGGTATAATCACGAAGATTTCTCATGGTTTCACCTGCATTAAAATAAGCCTCCCCTATAGAAGGATCTATAGAAATAGCTTCTTCACACATATTCCTGGCATCTTTATAAAGGTCTAATTTTGTTAAAATAGCAGCACCCATTGTAAAAAAATAAGGATAATAAGTTATATCTTTAGAACCATATTTTATAGCAAGTTTTATGTGGTTCAGGGCATCTTTATATTTGTGAAGATAGTAATATTGTAAACCTGTAAAAAAATGTTCAAGAGAATCTTCCGGTTTCAATAGTAAATTTTTAAGATATACCTGTAAATTTCTATTGTATTTTTCTCTTGACTGATAATTCTGTTGCATATATCCATAATGCCAGAGTCTGATTCCCGAATAAATGTGTTTGAATTCCAGCTCAGGGTTATTACATATAAGTTTCTCCTGAATAGAATATCTAAAACGTAATGACGAATGGTTCGGAAAAAGGCGAAGAACTGGTTCAATACGAAATTCTGGCGTAATATCATTCGAAAGATAAGTAAATTGTTCAAATTCAAATCCCACAAAATCCTTTGTTTTTATCAATTCTCTCACCATGTATTTTAAGGTACTATCTATAAATTCGTCAGCATCCAGGATTAATATCCAATTACAGGTACATTTAGAGATTGAATAATTTCTGGCTGAAGAAAAATCATCATCCCATTTATAATGATACAAAGTTACAGGAAATTGGTTTAATACTTTAAGAGTATTATCTGTAGAACCAGTATCTACAATGATGATTTCATCCACCAGATCCTCCACCTGTTTTAAACATGTATAAATATTATACTCTTCGTTTTTTACTATCATGGCCAGACTGAGAGTGGGTTGAGACATTTATAAAAACCTCCTAATTAGTGAGAGGTGATCGGTATTCAACTCCTCACGTCTCACGTCTCACGTCTCACTTATAAAAATCACTGAGGGTAAAACCCTTCAGTAACTCAGAATTCAATTTATGAGCCCTTTTAAGATCCTTTCTTGCTTTGCCGGTAGAACCAAGATGCCAGTAACATCTGGCTCTATAAAAATACACAGAGGGGTCTTCTTCATCCAGGACAAGAGTCTGAGTATAATAATGAATAGCAAGTTTATAATTACCTGTGCAATCATATCTTCTGGCAACAACAAAGAAAAGATCTTTATTAGAAGGATAATAATCCATCATCTCCTCAAAAAGATTAATAACTTCTTCATAAAGCCCCACCTTATCATAAAGTTCTATAAGATCATAACATATATCCAGACGTCTGGGTTCTATTTGATGAGCTCTCAGAAAAGAATCTTTAGCATGTTCATAAAATTTCAATTTCCTATAACAATGAGCTGCATTTATAAGGAGTTTTGTAGAATTAGGTAACAGAATAAGACCCATATTAAAATATCTCAGAGCATCATAAAGTTTATCTTCATTAAGATGAAGCAATCCAAGTTCACAATAAGCTTTCCAACCACCGGTACCTCTATCCATAACAGCAAATTGTGGTTTATCTGCCGTGGAAAGAGCCATCTTAAAAGCCTCTATAGCTTTATCAGTTTCTTTAAGGCCAACCCATGCTTTACCAAGATTAAAATAGGCTTCATAAAAATATGGAGAAAGAGCAATACCTTTTTCTGCCTGTTCTTTTGCTTCCTTATAATTACCAAGTCTGGAAAGAGCAGCAGCACAGAGAGAATAACTGGAAGGCAAAAAAATACTGGTCCGGGGATAATCACATTTTTCCTGAGCTGTTTTAAAGGCTTCTATGGAGTTCTCAAGTCTGTCCTGCACATAATAAGAAACTCCAAGATTATAATAATGAAAAGAATTATCCGGTTCCTGTTTTATAGAATTAAGAAGGAGATTTACATTTCTTTCCCCTTTATTCCTTTCTGTATGTAATTTGTCAGTATATCCACGATGATAAATACAGGCGTCACAAAGAGATTTTCTCAGTATGCCTTCTGAATAGATCTCTTCATGTATAAGTCGTTTATAACGTATGTCTTTCCTGTTAGGAAATAATCTGACAATTCTGAGCTCTGTAGAATTAGCAGGATCATCAGATTCATCAAGATAATTTACAACCTTTATAAAATAAGCAGTTAAAAGATCCGAACTTCTTATAGTTTTTTTTATTTGAGGAATAGTATTTCTATCCAGTTCTTCATCAGCATCTAAAACAAGTATCCAATCACAGGTAGCTTTATCAAGGGAAGCATTTCTGGCAGCAGCAAAATCATCACACCACTGAAAATGATATGATTTTGCTCCAAATTTGTTACCTATATCAATAGTTTTATCAGTAGAACCTGTATCAACAAGAATAATTTCCTCTACCAGACCTTCTACGCTTTTTAAACAATTCTCCAGAAATTTTTCTTCATTTTTAACTATCATACAGAGACTTATAGTGGGGGCAGGCATAACAATATTCCTTACTTAAATTATTATTAGCAATCAGCTTTCAGCCCTCAGCTTTCAGTTTTTCCTTAAGCTGATTGCTGATTGCTGATTGCTTTAAACATAAAAGGTTTATTTTATTGAAGCTAAAAATTTAACAATAATGAAAATTCCTATGTATATAAATTAATAAATTATAAAAACACTAGATATTTTTTTCTCTATTTCAACAGATATATCCCAATTCCTTCATATCAGGTATAAAACAGCAAACAGTGAAGAGGATAAATTTTTTCCATTCTTCACTGTTCACAAAGGTTTATACAAAAAATAAAACAGGGATCTACCCCTGTTTACTATAAAACTATTTTAAAAACCAAACATCGGCATAGTACCACCCATTGGCATCATACCACCACCCATTGGATTAACCTGCTGACCCATTCCAAGGGTAGGATTCATTCCATTCTGCCCCATACCACCCTGGCTCATCTGGAGTGACTGCTGACCAATCTGCTGAGCAAGCTGAACCTTCTGACTGGTTTTGGGAGGCATCTGACCACCCTGTGCCGCAACTCCCTGTAACTGCTGCAAAGTAACCTGAAGCATCTGGGGATTAGGTGAAGCTTTTGCCTGTGGTGGCTGCATTTGTTGTATCTGTCCCTGCTGTCCCATTTGTCCCTGCTGTGCATTAAGGTACTGTTCCACCTGCTGAGGGTCAACTCCACTTAACTGGAAGGTCTGGTTGGCCAGCTGTTCTGCCTGCTGGGCAGCCTGAGGATTATTCTGAGCCTGCTGGGCAGCACCGGCGTCCTTCGGTTTTTCACCGCCGCCGCCTTCGCCGCCGCCTCCGCCGCCGCATTCTTCTTTAGCCTTCTCTGCGCCCTCTTCTTCTTTTTTGTTAAGAAGTTGTTCCAGCAACTTATTAATCATCTCATCTTTAGGGTCGTTTTCTTTAGCTCCGGAAGCATCCTTTGCTTTTGCATCATCAGTTAATTCAGCTTTATCTTTTGTCTTCTCATCTTTCTTTGTCTCTTCAGTCTTCTTGGCTTCTTTTGTCTCTTCTTTTTTCTTAGTGTCCTTTACACCTTTATTTCCTTTTGTGCCATGACTTCTTTTCGGGGCTGAAGAGCGTTTCGCTCCACCGCCGCCGCCAGATTTTCCTACTTTACCCATAATAATTCTCCTTTCTAAAATTCAAATATTATAATCTGTTGTTAAAATATCTCTTCTCCTATTATTAATTATTATCACTACAATTTATAAAAAAGTAAAGAGGATCATTTATTTTTTTTATTTTCTTTCTAAAAAACAGTAAATATATCCGTCATTAGAAACAACAAAAAGAACACTTTCATATTCCAGAGGGAATTTATAAAACTTAAAACTCCATAAAAGTCTGTTAAACTCAAAATTATAAATATCCATAAAACCCGACTTATTTAAAATATAAATCCTATTTTTGTAAATATTAAAA
>Ga0302240_1001540_pt1 | contig 17950 bp, 16 predicted proteins | sample AAG_UR_His_MG_FD_193538 | JGI IMG/M metagenome (GOLD analysis project Ga0302240, IMG submission 193538) | Enriched activated sludge microbial communities from anaerobic digester in WTTP, New Holstein, Wisconsin, United States - AAG_UR_His | ecosystem: Engineered > Bioreactor > Anaerobic >... | reverse complement strand
AAGGAACGTCTATAGATCCTTCGAGGGAACCTAGGTCGACCCAATCGATGTGTCCTCGGTGTACAGGGGATCGGTTCTTGTCAAGAAGGATGTAATCAGGCGCTATCGTTTCTGCATCTGCTATGAGAATGCCCACGGTCTTCCTGGGTACATCACAGAGAAAATCTTTGATTGCTTAGTCGCCGGGGTCGTCCCCGTTTACCTAGGCTGGGATGGAATCAGGGATTATGTTCCCGAAGATACATTTATAGACAAAAAGCCTTTCCTACCTACGAATCTCTTTATGAGGGGCTTGTCTCCACCGGAGAGGAAGAGTACCAGGCCCAACTCGATGCCATTAGCGGTTTCCTGGCGTCGGAGAAGGCAAAAAATTTGATGTTCCCACCTTCGTCAAAGTCCTGATTGAAGGAGTGGGTCTGAATTAATCCTTCAGAAAGGGAAAAAGCGATGATCAGCGTCATCATTGCTACAAAGGACAGGGATGAAGCGCTCAGGAAAATCTCACTGCCATCTCTTTTTGGGCAGGACACGTCCGATTTTGAGGTTATCCTTTGGGATGCGAGCGATACTGAAAAATCGCGGATCGTAGCGAGCGACTTTTCACATCGATTCGAGGCTAAGGGGATTGATTTACGGTATTTCAGAGCTCGGAGAGTGGGGATTGCCTCACAGCGCAACGACGCCGTACGTGTCGCGCGGGGGGAAATAGTCTTTTTTTATTGATGATGACAGCGAAGTGTCCCCAGAAGGGATGTTGGCCCTCGAAAAATGTTTTAGAGACTTTCCGGAATGCGTGGGCGCAGGTCTTGTCGTCGTTGAAATAAGTGATGAGAAAAGGGCAGGTTCCTGTTTTATGGAAAAGTTGAAAGGAAGATTATACAAGGCTTTAGGTTACAGAAAAACAAGAAAGGTGCACCCTTCCGGGTCGCACAAAGGGATGACCGCACCACCCGGCCCTGCGCAATGGCTGAGTGGTTGCTCCATGGCGTTCAGGCGGGAGATTTTTGACTCTATGCAATTCAACGAAAAACTTGAAACCTTCGGTGGTTATGCCATGGCCGAAGATGTGGAGTTTTCCCACCGGGTTTTTCTCAGTTCCGATTCACCTTTGTTGATCCCTTCAGAAGGAGATATTCGTCACCATGGAGTATTGGAAAGTCGGGGGATGGTTGACGAGAGAACGATTGCCATGTTTTTTTACAACAAGTACTTGGTAATGCAAGTGGCTTCCGTACGCGCCCCAATATGGGGCAAGGTTGCGTTTGCCTGGAATATAGCGAAACGTTTTGTTTCCATGGCTTTCCGTAATGGTTTCGATGTTACAAAAAAAGGATCTGCACTCGCTTTCCAGCAGATTATTGATGACAACAAGCAGGACAGAAGGAAGGGTCAGTAATGATTGCCCTTTCTGTTTATTATGTTACGCTGAACGAAGCGATAAGGTTGCCGATGTCGTTGAAGAAAGCTTGTCTTGTGGCTGATGAGATCATTGTTGTTGATTCTGGCAGTGTTGATGAGACTGGCCAGATTGCGAAGGATTTTGGAGCTCGGTTTATTTTTCATGATTGGACGTCCATCGGACACCAGGTCAGCTTCGCCGAAAAATGTTGCTCGAACAAGTGGGTCCTCCGGCTTGACGCCGATGAAGTCCTCTCAGATGGTCTGGTCAATGAGATATTGGAAATCAAACGCAACCCCGACTTTGACGGGTACAAACTCCGGATCGGGGATGTTTTTCCTGGAATTCAGGAACCAAAAAGATGGGCGAAGCACTATAAATTGATACGTCTCTACAATCGTGAAATGATGCAAATGAGTGGAAGATTCGGCCACGATGATGTTGTCTTTCTGAAAAAGGGCGTGAAGGTCCGCACTTTGAAGAATTTTGTGAAGCATTACTCTTATATTGATATATCAACCACTCTTCGGAAGGTCGATTTTGAATCGGATATGCAGTTAAAAAGGGCCATCTATGAGGGTAATTTTTACTCGCCATGGAGAATGGTTGGGACAATGATTCTGAACTTCATTAAATATTTTCTGTTAGGCCGTAAATTTCTCTATGGGTTTTGGGGATTGATAAATACCAACAATATCGGCCTTTTAAGGTTTTTGAAATTCGCTAAATTTTATGAATATCAAAAGTTGCGAGAACATGAATATATTATCCTCCCGGTTGACTCTTCGGGGGAAATAGATACTTTGGGAAATCGCGGGAAGAAAGATTAGGGAGCTATCGGCGTCAGCAAGGCGGTGGAGGAGCATCTAAGGTCGTTCCTGCCCCTGAACAGGACGGTAATGCCGAACGGGCTTCCACCGGTGGAGACCAATCGGCGACGGTCCTCAGCGAGCCGAATTTGAGACCTTGTCGGAGCACCTGGGTTTATCGGACCGTGTCCGCTTCCATGGCTTTCAGGACGACCCCCAGGATTGGATGGTTGGAAGGGACCTTCTGGTATTTCCCTTGTTGGATGAAGGCATGCCCCTTGTGTTGATGCAAGCGATCCAGGTCGGTTTGCCGGTGATCGCATCTGATATCGAGCCCGTCAGGGAGCTTGCATTCGAAGGAGCGGATCTACCCTTACCCGGCGATGAGTGATCCTGGAAAGGGGCGCTGATAAAGGTTCTGAAAGAAGGCCCGCCTGAGGTCATGTTCGTTCCGGAAAAAGTGCCGGGAGTCAAAAAATGCCTGACAAGGTTTCATCCTTTTATTCGTGGACAATAGAAAGAGCCACAAGGGAGAGATGATACAGGATAAAAGGAAATTATTGATCACCGGGGCTGCGGCTTTATAGGCTCCAACCCCGTGAGATCCTGCCTGCGGGGTGGGTACCTCCTAGTGAAAAAATTTGGAGAGAACGTCACGCGAAGGAGGTCTTTTGGTGAACTACAGGGTTTTCAGGTCGGATTTCTGGCGATCGCTCTCCCTGGTGGAGTTCGGTTTTCTCTGGTCAGTCTTCTTTGCGGCTTGGGGACCTGTTCCTAGATATTTCGGATGGCTTCTGGCCATCATCGGCCTTTGCTTTAAGAGATACCGAGGGGAGAGTTGGTCCGGTAAGCTCTATCCTTTTGTTCGGACGGCCCTGTTGTTTATCTTGCTCTGGGGGCTTCCGGCTACTATTTTCAGAAAGCCGGATCTTTTCCACTTTTTGAAAGGGTATTCCCTGGTTCTTGAATTCGCTTTTTCTATTTGGCTTGCTGCAAAGGTCTATTCCGAGGAGTCGCTGCGGAGATTTTTGGCTGTTTTTTACGCTTCGACCCTGTTGGCCATCATTTATACTTTGGCCGCCTTTCTCTGGAGTAATCATTTCGCGGGACCATTCAGCAACATCAATACCCTTGGAGGTTACGGCGTGATCCTGTTACCTTTCTCCCTTTCATGGGCTTTCGAGGAAGGTGGTATCTTGTCGTGGCTTTTATCGGTCGGCGTACTTTTCGCTATCTTCATTAGTTCCAGCCTGGCAGCTTGGCTGACAGCCTTGTTCTGTCTCCTTCTTCTCGCCGCGATAGGGGGTAAAAGATTTCTTCGCGGAGGAGTCCAAGTTTTGCTTCTCTTTTCGTTGCTTTTCGCCGGGATGTGGGCAGGCCTCGGTATAGTGAATCCGCGACTCGAAGCGAGCCTTGCGGATCATACTCACCGTGAATTTAATCAATTTCTTTCTTTTGACGATCCCGCAAGATTCACTACTAATCGATCTTTCATTTGGCAGGGCTCTGTCAACCTAGTGAGGAAGTATCCTCTTTCGGGTTGGGGATGGGGTTCTTTTAACGATCCCTTCGTCGGCATCAACAAATCCTGGTGGGATCCGAAGAGAACGGGATTGGATGTTCAGGAAGTTGGGGATGCCCATAATATGTATCTGAACTTGTCTGTTTACGGCGGCATCCCTACCGCCGTGGCCGTTGTCGCTCTCTTCCTGTTTTCAGCATATAGGGCCCTTATTTTTTCCAAAGAAAAGGGTGGAAGACGCTGGTTCTGGATCGCGGTTTCCGTTTCTATACTTTCCCATCTCTTTTTAGGCCTCGCGGGGGATGTTTTTTCAGATCGATTCAAGTTTGCCTGTATTTTCTGGTATTTCCTGGGTTTTACCGGAAGGGTTGAAAGGGAATGAATCAAACCCACCCAGGTCAACGGAAGAGCTGGTCATGGAGTAAGAACCGGGCCGTCTTCCTCGATAGGGATGGAGTGATAATAAAGGAGAAAGGTTTTGTTTTCGAACCCGATGATGTGGTCCTCGTCGACGCCGCGGCGGAAGCGATAATAAGAATGTCCTCGATGGGGCTGAAGATCGTTGTTCTTACAAACCAGTCGGGAATTGGCAGAGGGCTGTTCAATGAGGAGAGCTACAAAAAAGTGTTGAGGAGAATGGTCCAGCTTTTGGAAAAAAGCGGCGCAAGACTGGACGGGGTTTATCACTGCCCTCATGCCCCATGGGAAGGTTGCGATTGCCGGAAGCCAAAACCCGGCCTGGCCTTAAAGGCCGCGAAGGATCTGGGTATAAGCCTGTCCAGGTCTTTTGTCGTAGGCGACAAGAGGTCCGATATGGAACTAGCCCGGGCGATAGGGTCAAAAGGGATACTGGTGAGGACCGGTTACGGGCTGCGGACGGAAATGGAAGGAAACCCTGTTTGGGATGCGGTGGCGAATAGCATCGTTGGAGCCGTCGAGGTCATACAAAAATGGGTCGAGGGAGAAAAAGATGGTGCTTGAGAAGATGGACCCCGGCCTGGATGGCCGTCTGAAAGGGATGGTTTCGGCATCGTTTTTTGAGACGGCAGAGGCGCTGAAAAAGCTGCCCCTCCGAGGAGGCGGCTTCATCCTGGGCGCGGCTTTCCTGATAGCGGATTCAATAAAAGCAGGTGGTAAACTGATGCTCTGCGGCAACGGGGGGAGCGCCGCGGACTGCCAGCATATGGCCGCCGAGTTCGTTTGCCGGCTTACCGGCGAGAGGGAGCGCCCGGCTTTGCCGGCTCTTGCCCTCACCACGGACTCCTCATTCCTTACGGCTTTCTGCAACGATTACTGCTTCGAGGACGTATTCGTCCGCCAGGTACAGGCCCTGGGGCGGCCCGGGGACGTGCTCATGGGCATCAGCACCAGCGGAAGCTCCGAGAATATCAAAAGAGCTGTCAGGGCGGCAAAAAAGATGGAGGTAAAAACCATAGCGCTGACGCGCCGGGGAGGGGCAATCGGGGAATTGGCCGACGTCGCCATAGAGATCGATTCAGAAAAAACAGCGGTAATACAGAACGTGCATCTTGCCGTGGAGCACGCGCTCTGCCAGATCGTCGAAGAACTGATCTTCGGAGAGACTCCGGCAAGCCCGGGGGGTGACCTCCCTTGATCATTGTCACCGGGGGGGCCGGGTTTATTGGCAGTAATCTTATTGCCGGACTGAATAGGGTTGGCTTCCGCGACATCCTGGTCGTCGACCATATGGGCAAGACGGAGAAGTACAAGAATCTAAGGGGTTTAAAATTCTCCGACCTGATCGACAGGGCAGCCTTCAGGGAACTGGTCAGGCACGGGGCTTTCGAGGGGAAGCGTATTCGGGCTCTGTTCCACCAGGGAGCGTGTTCGGACACCCTGAACGTCGACGGGGACTACATGGTCGACAATAATTACCGATACTCCAGGGAACTGCTGGATTACGCCGCTTCCAAGGGCTTCCAGTTTATCTACGCTTCCTCCGCTTCGGTCTACGGATCGGGGAAGAGGGGGTTCAAAGAGGATCCGGAGTGCGAATTTCCCCTAAACCTGTATGCTTTTTCGAAACTCCTTTTCGACAATCATGTCAGGCGTGTCCTCCCCTTTGCAAGGTCCCAGGTGGTTGGGCTCAGGTATTTCAACGTTTTCGGTCCCCAGGAGATGCACAAGGGCCGCATGGCATCTATTGTTTTCCATGCCTTCAATAATATTGCCGCTAAGGGTTCTGTCGGTCTCTTCGAGGGATCCGGCGGCTTCGGCCCGGGAGAACAGAGAAGGGATTTCCTCCCCGTCGAGGATGCCGTCAGGGTCAACCTCTTCTTCCTTGAGCATGGTGAAAAGTCCGGCATTTTTAATTGCGGGACAGGCAAGTCGTGTTCCTTCCTGGAATTGGCAAATTCGGTCATCGATTCTCTGGGGAAAGGCCAGGTGGAATTTATCCCCTTCCCCGAAGACATGAAGAGAAAGTACCAGAGCTTTACCGAGGCCGACCTTTCCAAACTGAGGTCCGCTGGTTTCCTTGAAGATTTTTCGACCCTGGAGGGATCCGTCGAAAGATACGTCAACCTTTTGGAGAAAAACGGTGGATACTTATTTGGGGAGGGCGATTGAGGTGATCTCGAAAGAAAGCGCCCGGGAGATACTCGGAAGGGGTTTTTCCGGTTCAAGGATACTGGTAGTTGGTGATCTCATCCTGGACCAGACCTACGAGGGTATTACGGAAAGGATATCGCCTGAGGCTCCTATCCCTGTCGTCGAAATCAGTTCCTGCCGCAATGGCCTTGGAGGGGCCGGTAACGTCGCTCACAACCTTGCCCGGCTGGAGTGCGAAGTGGAATTGGCGGCTGTCATTGGAGACGACGGCGAAGGGGTACTCGTAACGGAATTGCTTGATTCCAAAGGCATAGAGAATGGGCTCGTCACTTCGGAAAAAAGGATGACCACTAAAAAGGTAAGGATCGTCTCGGCAAGACAGCAGATGCTGAGGTTGGATTTCGAGTACGCGGACGATCTCTCCCTGGAAGAGGAAAAAACACTGATGGCTAAGATCGCGACTTTTTTCGCGGATCCTCCGGAGGCTGTTGTCCTTTCAGATTATGGGAAGGGTGTCTGCACTGTCGGGGTATGCCAGGCTCTCATCCGCAAAAGCAGGGACATCGGCATCCCTCTGGTTGTTGATCCCAAGGGCCCCGACTGGGACAAATACAAGGGCGCCTCCCTAGTCACCCCCAATCTCAAAGAACTTGGACAGGCATTGATGCGGGATGTTGCCGATAGCGACGAGGAGATCGAAGGTGCGGCGCGGCGGCTGATGAAACAGTACGAGATCGATTCCGTGCTTGTCACCAGGTCTGGGAAGGGATTTTCACTCGTTCAAGGTGGATCGGTACTCCATGAACCCGCCAGGGCGCTTGAAGTCTTCGATGTTACAGGGGCGGGCGACACGGTCGCGGCGGTGTTGTCAGCCTTCGTATCAGCGGGGGCATCCCTGGAGGATTCAGCCAAGATGGCCAACCTGGCGGCCGGCTTCGTTGTCGGCAAGGTGGGAACCTACGCTATAGACAGGGACGAGCTGCTGAGCATTCTCGACGGGGACGGACATCTTGGCCTTTCGGAAAAGGAAAGAGGAATTGAAGAAGCGGCGGCCATCGTTGAAGGATGGAAAAGAAGCGGCATGAGGGTCGCTTTCACCAACGGCTGCTTCGATATTTTGCACGCGGGCCATGTCCATTGCCTTCAGAAAGCAAAAGCGTCGGGCGACAGGCTTGTCGTGGGGTTGAACTCGGATTCTTCGGTAAAACTCAACAAGGGGTTTGGCCGCCCTTTTTACTCCCAGGACCTTCGTGCCAAGGTGTTGTCGGCGCTGGACGCAGTGGATCTCGTGGTTGTTTTTCAGGAAGAAACCCCTTTATCAATTATCACCGCGTTGAAACCGGATGTATTGGTTAAGGGAGGGGATTACAAGGAATCGGAGATCGCGGGTGCCCGTGAGGTCCGATCATGGGGGGGCAAGGTGGTAATCGTCCCTTTGGTTAAAGGTTTAAGTACCACGAAGGTTCTGACGCATGGGGGCGGTTGTCTCGGAGAAGGCCATAAAGGGACGGAAACCCTGTAAAAAAACGAAGGTATTACCTCTTCCTGAACCCGGCGACAGACTCCTGTTCATCAGGTTCAGTTCCCTGGATGATGTGCTGCTTGCAACGAAGGGGGCAAAAGTTCTGATAAATCCATTTCCTTTTCTTGCTATTACATGGTTGGGCCACCTCCAGTTATGAACAGATGCTGCAGGATGCAGCCCTATGTTGATGACGTCCTGACTTGGGATATTGACATTGGGAAAGTGACTATCCTCTCCACGATTGCTGCCCTAGGGAGGTCAGTGTTCAATGGCTCTACAGCGTTCATAGGAACGACAGGCCTGTCCTTGTCTCGACCCTTTCCGGCGTTCCCTTCCGGTTCGGAGGGCACAAGAACCTTCAGTTCCTTTATGATTTCCCCCTGGATGATGTGAAAAGCAGATGGGGCATAGCGTTGGTTCCCGATGGAGAAGGGTTCCTGTATGTGCCTGAATAAAAAGAAGAGAAGCCCGTCCTTTTCTGCCCCATCGGCGCCGGTAACTGGGTGACCGGCTTATTGCGGCTATTGGTCCCGATGACGTCGCAAGATCTCTGAAGCGCCCAGAGGAGCGGTCGGCGACCAGCAGGCCCGGGCAGCAATACTGGCAGAACTTTCGTCTGTGCACGCGGTTTGTGTTTTCGAGGAAGAAACTCCGAGGGAGATATTCAGGCTTGTCAGTCTGGACTCAATTGCCAAGGGAAGAGGCTACCTGCCTGATGGTCATCGTATTGCTCCTGGAAGGATTTTCGACTTCAGGGATCATCTCTGCATTGGACCGGAATCATTTCGGAGAACCGGGAAGAAAGGAAGGGAACTGGACTGAGGATAGACCCGGAAAAGATTGAACGCGTTCTTGTAATAGGTCTTTCATGCGTTGGTGACACAGTACTTTCCACCGCCGCGCTCTGGAACCTAAGGCGCTACCTTCCCCGGGCGCATTTTACGATCCTTGCCGGTGCCCGGGCAGTGCAGGCATTGGAACACGACCCCCTTTGGGACAGGGTTGAGGAATACCGGCGTAAAAAAGGCCCAAGGGGACGCCTGGCATCGGTCAAAATGGTGAGGTCTTACCCTCATGACCTTTTGATCGACTTGCGCTCTTCCGCGATGCCGCTTTTTTCCGGCGCTCGCTACCGCCCCTTTTGGGGATTGAGGGAACTGTTGCTTCCAAAAAAGATGCATGAAGCGGAGAGGAACATCTGGTGCATGACGACCCTGGGGGTGCCGGTCTTTTCGCGAAGGCTCCGCTTCTTCCTTCCGCAGGGAGCAAGGGAAGAAGCCTGCAGGGTCTTGGGCGCCATAGAGAATGACCTGCCGTGGGTTCTGCTCAACCCAGGCGCGGGAGGAAGGGATAAGGTCTGGCCTTCGGATAATTTTGCCGAACTGGGCCGAAGGCTGCTTGGAAGCCTTGATGTCAACGTTGGTATTACCGGCTATTCCCCTGTTGAACGGGAAACGGCCGCCGGGATATGCGGTGCGTTAGGATCAAAGCGGTGTGTTGATCTTTCGGGCGCACATCATATTACCAGGCTAGGGGCGCTTGTGGAGAGATCCCTTCTTTTCGTCTCCAGTGATACCGGCCCCCTTCATGTAGCCAGTGCCGTTGGAACGCCTGTTGTAGGCCTTTACCTTCCCCGGAACCTTGCCCGTTTCGGACCCTGGGGGAACAGGCATAAATGCCTCGTTGCCGAGATAAATGATGGAGTTGAGCCGATGAGAACGATCGGGGTTGAGGGAGTTTTCCGTGCCTGCAAGGAAATGCTTTCATCCTTGACACTTCAAAAAAAGGGTGATAGTTTATCTATGTGAAGCATTCTCCAGGTCGGAAAGAGCAGGCTTCAGCCGCGCCAGAATGTTTTAAATGGGTCTAAGGTCCTATTCCCTGTAGGTAGTTTTACGGGTAAAATTTCGCCGAGTATACTAAGAGCACCTTGAAAACGGAACCTTGGCTACGCTTCAAATTCCGCGGTGACCCCGGATGGCAAGAAAGGAGGTGCAACCCCCGGGCCAAAATGGGAGAGCGGATAGTAGAAGCCGGACCCTTTCGGAAGAAGGTCCGCACGAAGGGCGGAAGGAAACTTGGATACTTCCCCTTGACCAGTGCGCATACCCCGAAGGGCCGGAATACATAACCCAAGGGGGTTAAAGATTAATGAAAAGATTTGCGGCACTAGTAGCAGTACTCGCGCTCGTCGCGTTTGCCGCTCCGGCATTCGCGGCCAACCCGTTCATGGATGTCCCCATGAACCACTGGGCCTATGACGCGGTGTCCCAGCTTGCCTCCAGGGGCGTGGTGTCGGGCTATCCCGATGGCGCCTTCAAGGGCGAGTGGAAGGCCACCCGTTACGAGATGGCCTCCGTCGTGGCCAGAGCCCTTGCCTACGTCGACATGAACAAGGCTTCCAAGCAGGACCTGGAACTCCTCAAGAAACTCGTTGTGGAGTTCAAGGACGAGCTGGATGCCCTCGGCGTGAAGGTCGACGAGCTCGATGCCAGGGTGGCCGACCTGGAGAAGGGCGTCGGCAAGTGGTACTTCAGCGGCTATCTGCGTATGCAGATGACCTTCGGTGACGATGACGACAGCTGGAAGGTCAACCGCTTCCGCTGGAACATCAAGAAGGTCATCGACGACAAGGTCACGATGAACATCCGTCTCCAGGGCGGTGGTGGCGAAGACCTGGGAGTAGAGCTGGCCTATCTCACCGTGAAGTTCCCCTGGGACATCACAGCAAACATCGGACGCTTCTGGCTTGACTGGGAAGGCGACTTCTACGCCACCGACTGGTGGGGCTTCGCCATGGACGACGCCTACATCACCGACATCAGGCCCACCATGGCCGTGAGTTTCAACAAGTCCTTCGGCATGGGTGATTTCAGCCTCTACGTGGCTCATGACGACAATGTAGGTTTCGCCGACAAGGCGGTTCTCGATGGTTCGCATACCTGGTTCGGTAACCCCAACAATTACTGGAGTTGGGCCAGCGGGTTTGACTGGGAGCTTCGTGGCGGCCTGGAAAGCGACCGTTACATCTACGGCGCGAGGCTTAACTTTAACTTCAACGAGATGTTCAGCCTGGCCGTCAATTACATGAAGTACGACTATGAGGATGATGCAGAAGTTGGTGTCTTCCTCATGCCTTGGACAAAGCTTCCGATGACCTGGCCTGGATCCTACGTTTACGGGACACCGTACTGGGGCTTCAGCGCGACTCTTGCAGCCGATGTGGAGACCATCTGGGGCGACCTGGTGGTTAACTTTAAGCCCGGCATCACCCTGAAGGGCCAGTACTTCATGCAGGACAACGACTCCGCGTGGCAGGCCACCGGGCTACTCGACGGTATATTGTACGACGATTCCCCCAAGGCATGGAAGGCCATTCTCGAGATCGACCAGGATGTGCTCGGCTTCACCAGCCTCTGGCTCGAGTACGCCCAGCTTGACGCCGGGTTTGTCTTCCCCAACGGTGCAAGCCCTTACGGCTGGATGGCCGGCGATGCCTTCTGCAACGGCTATGGCCAGGTCAGGGCTGACACCACACTGTGGACTGTCCTTGCAATGCAGCGATGGAATGAGAAGTGGGGAACCTATGTACGTTATATTGATGTCGATGGCTGGCAGGATTACAACAACTGGACCGTCGCCGTCACCCACTGGTACACGCCGAGCCTTGCTTTCGAGCTTGGCTACGACAAACTTGGCGGCGACCTCGACGACGATTTCATCTGGCTCCGCACCACCGTGTTCTTCTAGGTTGCGCCTGTGTTATACTCGGGGCGGGAGCGAATGCTTCCGCCCCATTTTTTATTTCTGACAGGAGTGATCGGGGTATGCGCAGGATATTGTTTTCTATCGTCGTGGTGGCGGTTTTCCTGTCTCTTGCAGTGCCTGTAGGGGCGGCTCCCTACGACGAGGTCTTGCACCGGTGGCAGAAGACCCAGAAATTTACTGATAGGGGAGATGCCCTTTCGATCACGGTCACTTATTTCTCCTCGGAATATATTGAGGCGCTTATTCAGAGCGAGGCCGACAAAAACCTTTGGACCGCCGACGAGATGGACCTTCACAAGTACCAACTTCTTAAGACATTGAGGCTGGACGACACCATACCGGTGAGGTTCCACTTCGAGGTCATGGGTTCCGCCGTGCACATGGCGCCCTTTGGTGAGCAATTGAAGCTCCGAATAGGGAGCAAGACTTACAACCCTGTAGATTATGACCCCATCTTCAACTTCCGAGTGACGGAGAGTGTCGAGGGCATGGTTTACTTCCCCCGCTTCGACGAGAAAACCGGCAAGGACCTCCTTGCCGGTGTAGGAACCATCAAGCTCGAATTGAGTGGTTCCATCAGCTTGACGATAAAACCCACCAAGGTCGACTTCATCTGGGATGTCGCCAACGATGACCCTTCGAGGATATACACGGGCCAGGCGGGCGGCAGGCTCGAGATGGACCGCCTCATAAAGCGACTGGCCAACCTGAACAAGGAAAAGCAGGAGTGCGAAAAGAGGCTGGGTGAACTGGACTCGGAGATAGCGGCCATCGAGATCAGGATGAAGGAACTCCAGCAGCAATAGGACCTCCGAATGACAGGGAAATCAAAAAGCGGGAAGCGGCTCTTCGCTTCCCGCCTTTTTTATTGCCCGGCGTTGGCTTTTGGCGTGTTTTGAGTTTATTGTATGTTCGGTTTGGGGAAAAGGAGGTCTTGCCATGGCTGCCTTGAAAAAAATAGCCATCCTCACCAGCGGGGGGGACTCCCCCGGCATGAATGCCGCCATAAGGGCCGTGGCCAGGAGCGCCATCGCCAAGGGCATGGAGGCCGTGGGCGTCATGCGCGGTTTCGAGGGGCTCCTGGACGGTGACTTCCGCCCCCTGGGGGCGAGGGACGTGGGCGGCATCATCCACCGGGGCGGGACGATCCTGCAGACGGCCCGGTCAACCCGATTCATGGAGCTCCAGTGGCAGGACAGGGCCGCCGGCAATTTGCTCGATGCCGGGATACAGGGGCTGGCGGTCATAGGCGGCGGCGGGTCCTTCCAGGGGGCCCGGGAACTGCAGAAGAGGGGCGTCGCCGTGGCCGGCATCCCAGGGACGATCGACAACGACATCGCCGGGACGGAACTCGCCATAGGCTTCCGCACTGCCGTGGAGACAGCCCTCGACGCCGTCATGCGCCTGCGCGATACGGCATCGAGCCACGACCGGCTCTTCGTCGTCGAGGTCATGGGGGGGCGCTCGGGCTTCCTGGCCCTCGACGTGGCCGTGGCCGGGGGGGCCGAGGCCGTGATCGTGCCCGAGGTCCAGTTCAGCCTGGGAAGGCTCATTGACCGCCTCCACGAGGCCCGTAAAAAGGGCAAGACCCATTCGCTGATAATCCTGGCGGAGGGTGTCATGCCCGCCCAGGAGCTGCGCGACCGGATCCAGGACACCGCCGGCTACGACGCCAGGGTGACCGTCCTGGGGCATATCCAACGGGGCGGCAGCCCCTGCGCCGTGGACATCATCCTGGCCTCCAGGATGGGTTCCGCGGCCGTGGAAGGTTTGATTTCGGGGAGGGGCGGCTTCATGACATCCCTGGCGGACAGCACGATAGAACTCCGCAATCTTTCCGTCTCCTGGGAGACGAAAAAATACCTCGACCCGGAGATGATGCGCCTGGTGGAGGTCCTCGGCGTATGAAACCCTTTTCGCAATTGTCCGACCACCTCCTCCACCTGGTGGCCTCCGACCGCAGCGGACGCAGTCTTTCGATGCTTTGTTCACCCCGAATCTTTGAAGAGGCCTTGGCTCTCCTCGAGACATCATCCCGCCCGGTCATCGTGACCGGGTTTTTTGTTCCCTCTTCGGGGGCACCCGAGACCGACGGCCCCCCGGGGGCGGCCGTCCTGGCAAGGGCCCTCCGGGAGATAGGGCGAAAGACCGCCGTCGTCACCGACCATTGGAACGAAAGAGCGGTGCAGGCCTGCTGCAGAGTGATGGACCTGCCGCTTCCCGTCGTCGTGCGGAACCCGGGCGGGATCCTTGACCTGGATCCCGACCTGGTGATTTTCATCGAAAGGCTGGGGAAGACCGGCGACGGCCGGTACTACAACATGAGGGGCGAAGATATCAGTTGCTGCACGGACCCGCTTGACGACATCGCCGGCCCCGCGATGGAAAAGGGCATTCCCGTCCTGGCCATAGGGGACGGTGGCAACGAGGCCGGCATGGCCTGCCTGATGCCCGGGATGGGCGAAATCCTTACCGGGTTCAACCACCGCCTTTCCACGGTTCCCTCGACGGTGGCCCTTCCGGTGGATGTCTCGAACTGGGGCGCCTACGCTTTGGCCTGCCTGTTGTCTTGCCGGGAGGGAAGGTGGTTTGGCCACAGCCCGGAAGAGGAGCGAAGGATGATCGAGGCCATGGTATCGGCGGGGGCCGTCGACGGGGTCACGGGGAAAAACGAACTGTCGGTGGATGGATTAGGAGTAGCCGAACACATGAAGGTAGTGGCCAGGCTTAAAGAAATATACGAAGAATTTTCAATGGAAAAAGGCAGAGATTGAGACACAGGGAAAACCAAAAGCAAAATCTTTTTTCACCGCAGAGAAAAGCCTTTTTTGTGAGAATCAAAACCCAAGACCAAAGCTTTGCACCACAGAGGACACAGGGGATCACAGAGAAAAGCCTTTCTTTGTGAGAACCCAAAACTCTGGACCCAAGACCAAACCCTTGCACCACAGAGGACACAGAGGATCACAGAGAAGGGCCTTTTTTTGAGAATCAAAACCCAGACCAAAGATTTGCACCGCAGACCAGGTGCCCGAGCACAGCGAAGGGGTAGAAAAACTATTTTTCAAGAACCCAAGTTGTTCGCTTCTCATGTGTTTATAAATCTGCGGATACCATCCTTGATTTTTTGAGCGTTGAAATTAATCAGCAGGCCTACTTTCAAATCACTAAGTTTCAGGTATGTAAGGATTTGAGCCGAATGAATCGGAAGAAGGCGTTCGACTGATTTCAATTCCACCACCACAATGCCTTCCACCAACAAATCCACCCGATAGCCAATATCTATTAATTTACCTTTGTATTTTACCGGGAACGGAACCTGGGACTGGACACTCAAACCGGAATCTACAAGTTCATATATCAAACATCCCTCATAGGTGCTTTCAAGAAGTCCAGGTCCAAGTTGTTTGTGTACTTCTATGGCTCCCTTTATGATCTGGCCACTGATATTGTTAAGAGCCTCCATGTCCGATCTCCCCATAAAGAATCATCAGAAATGATTCTAGCAATAACCAGGTTCTTCTCTGCGACCAACCCTTGCCGCGTTCAAGCACCTTGAACTCGCGACTCTATCCCGGCCTGGTCTCTAAACCATAAAATGCTTTGGGTTTTCTACCCCTTCACTATGTTCGGGGTACTTCGTCTGCGTCCTAACCTTCGCTGGCGGTACGCCAACCAGGTCAGAGCGAAGCCTACCGAGGTGATTCAACGAAGTGCCTTGTCTGTGGTACAAAAGGTCAGGGTTGTTTTTGACCTTGATTCTACCCCAAATAAGGGTTTGGTTTTCTCTGCGCCCTCTGCGTCCTCTGTGGTGGAAGATTTTAGTTTAGGTTTTGCATTTTCACAAAGAAAAGCCCTTCTCTGTGGTCCCCTGCGTCCTTTGTGGTGGAAGATTTTGGTTTAGGTTTTGCATTTTCACAAAGAAAAGCCCTTCTCTGCGCCCTCTGCGTCCTCTGTGGTGCAAATCTTTGGTCTGGGTTTTGATTCTCACAAAAAAGGCTTTTCTCTGTGGTCCTCTGTGTCCTCTGTGGTGGAAGATTTTGGTTTAGGTTTTGCATTTACACAAAGAAAAGCCCTTCTCTGTGATCCCCTGTGGTGAAAAGGTTTTGGTTAATTCGTTTCTCTCTTCAAGGTAAGCCTTTTCTCCAGAACGGGGACAAACACCAGCGCGAAGGCGGCACCGACGCCCGTCTGGGCTATGTCGGTGATTAACTCCACGGGGGCGACCTTCCACCCGTAGAGGATCCCGGCGCTGGTAGTGTAACCGGCGATCATGATGACGGCGCCGGCGGCCAGGGCCACAAGCCGTCCCCGGGGCGCCAGTTTCCCCACGACGTAACCCTCGACTCCTTTTATCACCAGGGTGAGCGGTGCCCATAGGGGGTAACCGAGGAGGACATCCGCCAGGGCGGCGCCTATACCTCCGCAAAGCCCGCCGAAGCGAGATCCCAGCAGAAGAGCGATCACGTACAGCACACCTTCGCCCAGGTTGAAGTATATCCTCATGCCCGGCATGGGAATGTGAAGCATTGTCGCGACCGTTACCATCGCGGCGAGGACCGCCCCAAGGGCGACCCTTTTGGCCATGTTTTTGTCCATTTGCTTCTCGCCTCCGGTTCTCGCTTGTTTGTACACATAGTCTAGACATGGTAAAGTATCGTTCATAGAGCCAGCGCGGGACGAAAACGGGCCCTTTATGGACCGGTTCCTGAAATCGGGTATTGCCTTTTAGCGGGGTTCATGGAGTATAATGCAGAAGATCGGAAGATCCCTGTTTGTCTTGATCCTGGTGTTATCCGTACCTGTCGCCTTCCTGCTGTCATGGTGGCAGGGTCACAGGTCCCTTGCGGGGCCCGTATGCATTGACAGCGCCGTCGTATGCAGCGAACTCGACGGTTTCAGTTGCCCTGTCGGCGAGGCTTCCGATTTCCAGTGGGGCGGCCGCCAGGTGTGTCTTAAGTTCCATTACGAAGCACCCAGGCCTGGTAGTGTCATGGATATCGTCTGGCTTTTCCAGGACCGGGTCATATTCCGTGAGTCAATGAGGATCGGCGATACGAGCGGAACGAAGGCGTTTTTCCTTCTCCGCGAGGACGGGAGCCCACTCCCCGCAGGTGAATACGTCGTTGCCATCGAGAGCGACGGCATAGAGCGTCGCCGCATTCCTTTCTCCGTCACCCGCTGATGGAGCCCGTTCTTTTTCCTTGAAAGGAGCCCTTATTTTATGCATTTTTTCCTTGACAGCGCCGACATCGAAGAGATACGGAAGGCTGCCGGGTGGGGGGTCATCGATGGTGTGACCACCAACCCCTCCCTCGTGGCCAAGAGCGGCGGCCGGGATTTTCACGGTCTTATCCGGGAGATAGCCTCCCTGGTGGAGGGTCCTGTGAGCGCCGAGGTGACATCCCTCGACCCGGAGGGCATGGTCGCCGAGGGACGGGCGCTTGCTGCCGTCGCGCCCAATGTGGCCGTGAAGATCCCCATGGGCAGGGACGGGATGACCGCCTGTTCCCAACTTACCCGTGAAGGCATAGCGGTGAACGTCACCCTTGTTTTTTCGCCCCAGCAGGCGCTGTTGGCGGCGGCGGCCGGGGCGGCCTATGTCAGCCCCTTCGTCGGACGGCTGGACGATATCGGCGAGGACGGCATCGGACTTGTCGGCGATATCGTCGAACTATTCGATATTCACAATATCACCACCGAGATCATCGCGGCCAGCATCAGGCATCCCCGGCACGTCGCCGAGGCCGCCCTCGCCGGGGCGGATATAGCGACGGTGCCCCTGGCCGTTCTTGAAAAGTGTTTTGACCATCCGCTCACCGAGAGCGGGATAAAAAAGTTCCTCGCTGACTGGGAGGAGTTTGGAAAAGACCATGGACGCTGACGGCACGACAGAGACCCAATCCACGACTGAACCCCTTCCCGCGGTCGAAAACGCGGCCAACGCCGACGAAGGAGAAACCGAGACCAGGAGGATACCCCGTCCGAGGCACAACTTCGCTAACCTCTCCGGCAGGACCCTGACCGACCTCAGGAAGCACGCCAAGGAGCTCGGGGTGACGGGCATAACGGCCCTCCGGAAGGACGATCTCGTCATCGCCATACTCAAGGAACAGACCGAGCAGATGGGTTTCCGCTTTGGGGGAGGCACCCTGGAGGTGCTGGCCGAAGGTTACGGTTTCCTGCGCCCGAGGGGACTCCTGCCCAGCGATCACGACATCTATGTTTCGGCTTCTCAGATAAGGCGCTTCGGCCTTCGGAACGGCGACCTGGTATGGGGCCTCATCAGGCCGCCCAAGGAACAGGAGCACTACGAGGCGCTGCTCCGGGTCGAGGTCGTGAATTATTCCGACCCG
>Ga0302240_1001539_pt1 | contig 17951 bp, 10 predicted proteins | sample AAG_UR_His_MG_FD_193538 | JGI IMG/M metagenome (GOLD analysis project Ga0302240, IMG submission 193538) | Enriched activated sludge microbial communities from anaerobic digester in WTTP, New Holstein, Wisconsin, United States - AAG_UR_His | ecosystem: Engineered > Bioreactor > Anaerobic >... | reverse complement strand
AGTTAAGCGGGAGACGAAAGACGGGAGACAGGAGACGGAAGACAGGAGACGGGAGACGGGAGACGGAAGACGGAAGACGGGAGACGGAAGACAGGAGACGGAAGACAGGAGACGTAAAAAGTGAGCAAATGCTCACTTTTCACTTCTCACTTCTCATTTTTCATTATTTCTTCCCTTCATTTACTGCCTTATGTATGGAATATCCGGCTTCTGCCACATCTCCTGCCGCACCAATCCAGGGGATGGCAATTCCTGCCGCATCAGTTGCCACATGACCCCAGGCCACTGCCTTATCAGTTGCTGTTGCATTTGGATCCATCTGAGTTTTAACAGCGTGAACAGCATCTATACCTGTAAAGACTAAATTTACAATATTTCCAAGAAGGGGTACGGATTTACAGGCAGCCTTCAGACCGGTTTTAGATGCATTTTTAACAGCCTGTTTTGTTGCAGTTTCTCCAACTTCTTTTACTACAGTCTTTCCTACTTTTTTTGCTACAGTTTCTACTACTTCTTTTCCAGCCTTTTCCCCTACCTCTTTGGTTACAGTTTCTGCTACTTCTTTCCCAACCTTTTCCCCTACTTCTTTGGCTACAGTTTCTCCTGCCTGTTTTGCTACTGCTTTCTCCGGTTGTTTAATTACTTGTTTAGATATCTTTTTAGCTTCTTTTCTGGTAAGTTGTTCTCCTTTTTCTGCTGCCTCTTTTTTCGCCACATCACTCATAGCCGCTTTACCTTCTTTTTTAGCTGCCCTCTCTGCAGCTTTTATGGCTTCATCTCCTGTTTTACCCTTCATCGCCTCTTTTGCTGCTTTCTGGGCCCTATTCTTTACTTCTGAAGGAGCATTATCCTGTATTACGTTGCCTGCAACTTTTTCAGCTTTTTTCCCGGACATAGCTCTTCCTGCAATCCTTGCAGCTGCCTGGGGTTTAACCTCTACTTCAACACCTTCTTCTAATTTGCTTCCATCAGGAAGTTTCTGTTCTTTAGAGATATTCACACTTCCAAGTTTGCCAGTGACTTTACCATCTTTAATTCCCACACCCGGGCCTGATACACTTACATCGACGGGCCCTTCAACCACTTTTACATATGGTGTATTTAAAGAAACTTCAACACCTTTTGGACTGACATTTTTGTAAAGATTTAAAGGTCCCCCCTCAACATCCTCCTTGCTGTGTTTAGCATATACATTTACTCCAACAGACTTTGAACCGATATTTACATCTACAGGTTGAATGGTGGAACTTACTCCTATACCGGGAGCTTTCAATTTATTATTATCTCCTGTTACCTGTTGAGCAGTCTCTTTCTGGACATTTGTCATAGCGGCAGACTTCTCCGGATTACTCTGAGGAGTACCACTCTTATCTTCTCTCATCTCTCTGACAGTAGTCATCTGAGGTGTTGATATTAAATAAGGTGTTGCCACTCGTGTATTATCTGCCGGGGCAGATTCAGTTTTCCTGGTCTCTTTATTATCAGTCTGAGACTTTATTTCAGGTGGTTCCTGTGGTCTTATCCGGGGTGTAGTTGTTTTGATCTCCATAATACTTAATACCCATAAGGGGCTTTATCCCTCCTTATATATAAAATATAATCAGTTAACATATATATCACGACAATAGAATAATCTGTCAAGGTACTTAAAAAAATAACTTTTTGTTTACAAATTATTAACATAATATTCTTGAAATCTTATAATATTTTTATTATTATTATATTGAATATAATAGATTATTAAGGAGCATCCAATAATGAAGATAAATTCAATTTTAAACACAACAGGATTTAAAGCAACCGGGAAAGTAAAGAAAGAAGATTCTCCTGACCAGGTTCTACTGGGTGGACAGGGAGATGATAAAACATTCCTTCTGGCAGATAAACTTAAAGAAATGAAAGCAGGGGGATCAGCAGGAAGAAAAGCCATGAAAATTCTGGATATAAGGGTTCCTACAACAACAAAAGATATGACTGAAAAAGAACGCAACAAGATTCTCTCTGTTGTACAGCCGGGAGATGTAATCCTTGAGACAAATGATCCTTACCCTGCCTGGCAGAACCTTGAAATAGTAACTCTTGGTTCTACCTATACTCATGCGGCAATTTATGAAGGAGATGGAAAATTCCTTGAAGCCACCACAGGAGATCCCAGTGGGAAAGGGGTAATACGTTCTGATTTAAAAGAATATCTGGAAGGTCCAATACATGTTAAAATTATTCGTCCCCCTTATAAAGGGCCAGAGGATGTCAAGGCAGCACTTGATTTTGCCCGGTCACAGCTTGATAAACCCTATGATAGTGCTTTTAATTATGAAGATGATGATAAAATGTACTGTGCAGAACTGGTTAAAAAAGCTCTGGACAAATGTCCCAGTGGAATTGCAACACCCATGGCAGATACACTCTTTACAAAACTTACCGGTAAAAAAGCTGTAGGCCCCGACGATTTCGGAAGAATTGAAGGTGCAGAGGTTGTATATCCTGATGATCCCAGTGAAGAAGCAAGCTTCTTAAAAAGTACTTTATCTCACTGGCCTGTAGCTCTTGGTGCAGTTGCAGGAGCTGTTGCAGGTAGTGCCACTATTGGAGGCCCCATTGGTACAATTGGAGGTTTATTTGGAGGTCTGGCTCTCTCCATCTGTGCAGGCAATAAAATACAGACAGGCCATTTCAGTTTATGGGACAGCTAATATGTCAGAACATAAGGGAAATGAATAAAGCATAATGTATAATGCTTAATGGACAATGTCAGATGACATTGTCCATTAAGCATTATACATAACATTTCTGGCTAATTTTTAACATAATTTTAACATAATTTTAACAAATTATTTAAATATTCCTGAAAAACCATGTTATAATAAGATTACATTCATGTATTTTTTATCATGACTTATCCATTAAAAACAGGGATAAATTCAGGAAATTATGTTTGAAAGATATTCAAATAAGGAGTGAGATAAATGGACGCAGGAAGATTTAATCCAAGTGTACTTCAAAATATGACGACCCTGGCACAGGGTGCGGCTGCAAGTGCAAAGACCGTGCAACAGGGGCAACAACAAATTAAAAAAGCAATGGATAATAAGGCACAGCAGACGAAAGGGGCACAAACAAGTGAAGAAGCCCAGAAACAAAAAGAATTAGAGAAGCAAAAAAAGAAACAGGAGGCAGAGGAGGCAAAGCTGGGAAAAGAAAGATTTGCCCAGACCAAAGAAGAAGAAATAAAAGACAAAAATATGCGGCAGGCTGATTTGCTCAGAGAGCAGGCTAAATTACGGGAACGTGAATTAGCCATGTTAAAAGGCGGTAGTGGTGAAACAAGGACAAAAGAAAGACCTCTGGATAAAAAACCACCCACTGGAGGTACAAAATTACCGGAAGAGAAAAAAGCTATCGGATATAAGCAGGTACCTACTACATATCAAGCCACAGCAGAGGAAGCATTAAAAGCGGCAAAGACAGGTGGTGCTGCTTCCGGTGCAGGAGTAAGTGATGCCGAGTTAGCAGGTAAAGGAAAGAAACCAGAAGGGTCAGGTAAAACTTCTAAAAACGTACTGACCAGTAGTACCACTCCAACAGGTGGACAAAAAATAAGCAAAGGCCCCAAAAAAGGTTCTACAAATTCAGATATTGTCACTAACAGGGAAGTCGCCACCAGAGCAGAGACAGAGTCACTTCTAAATCGACTTGGAACTGAACTTGTGGATGTTCAGGGAGAAACAGAAACATCAAAAGAGCTAAAGGACACAGAAGGAGATGAAGCAAGAATACTCCAGGAGTTAAAAAGACAGAAGGAGCTCCAGGAGGGAACTGTCACTGATAAAAAAGACAGAGACCATAAGGATCAATCCTTTTCCGGAGAAGAAAAGGGACTTACTGTTGAACAGGTAAAACATGTAAGAAAAATGAAAAGAGCCACAAGGGCCCAGGAAATTGCAGATGCTGAAAAGGGTGTTAAAGATTTCCAGACAAAAACAGGAATATCCACACCGGCTCTGAGCCAGGCTAAAGAAATGTCTATGGCTATAACAGAGGATCCAAAGAGTACAGAAAAACATATAAGTACAAAAAAAGTAGACAGTAAAAAACCTATAACTGCCATAGCTTCTGCAGCACCTATAGTAGATGTAATGCCTCCAAATCTTCCACCTGTAGCAGTAATTCCCGGTGCCGATGGTAAGGAAGAATTAATAGAAACAAAACTCCCTGAAAAAAAGAAAGAAGTTCCTCTTCAGGAAGAGACTCCTGTAGCAGAAAAAACAGCAGCTTCTGCAACTCAGGAAACAATACAGGCAAAAAGTAAAACCAAGGAGGCTATGAAATGGCTTGATAAGGGAGATGCTCTTGCAAAAAAAGGAAATATGGAAGCAGCTATGCTGTGTTATGATAAAGCAGCCACACTTGATCCTGAGAATAGAACAATCCTCTCTACCAGAGGATATGCCCTGGAAAGAATAGGCAAAAAAGAAGAGGCAGAAAAGTGCTTTGCAGAGGTTGACAGAATAGACAACCAGCGTATTAAACAGGCACAGGAAGAACAACTCAGAAAAGCAGAAGCAAAACTAATACAAAACCCGGAAGATACAGAAGCATTATGCAGTAAGATCCATTATATGGGACAGCTGGGTAAAAAGGAGGAAGCTCTGGCCTTATGCGATAAAATCCTGGAAAGTAATCCTAAAGATTCAGACATATTATATGAAAAAGTCCAAATATTATACGATATGGGTAGAGAAGAAGAGTCACACAAACTCTATAAAGAATTTAAAGAGCTCAATAAAGAGCAATTTCTTATAAGTCAGCAGACAATTATTTCAGAAGCAGATAAGGCTCTTGAGAAGAACCCAAATGATACAGAAGCCCTTACAAATAAAGCCGGAGCTTTACGCAGAATGGATAAGTCCGAAGAAGCTCTTGCCTGTTATGACAAAGCAATAGAAATAGAACCGGATAATCCGAGACTGTGGGATGATAAAGCTTCCTATTTAAGGGCACTGGGAAAAGACAGTGATGCTATAGCCTGTTTAAATGCAGCTCTGGAATTCAATCCAAATGATATGTATCTGTGGATGCAAAAGGGAGATGCCCTATCTAAAACAGGTAATTATATAGAAGCCAGTGAATGTTATGTTCTGGCTCGCAATATAAAAATAAATGAGTCTCAGAACTGGAATACAAAAGGTTTACAGCTCCTTAAAGAAGGAAATTATGATGAAGCACTTAAATGTTTCGACAAAGCTATAGGACTTGATCCAAATAACAGTGATGCCTATTATCAAAAGGCCAGTTTACTACATAATAAGGGTAAATTTGCAGATGCTGTGCCTTTTTATGACTATGCTTTAGGACTGAATCCCAAAAATGTTGATGCATGGTTTGGGAAAGGAATCGCTTTAAGCGGAGATAAAAATAAAGCCAATGAAGCTTTAGCAGCTTTTGACAATGTTCTTTACTACAATCCCTATCATGCCGGGGCATGGAATGAAAAGGGAGTTCTCTTACAGAATTTAGGAAGATATGCTGATGCAGAGCATTGTTTCAAGAATGCAAAACTCTGCAAAGAAGGCAAATTTAATCCTCAGACTATGTATAATCCCGGATATGGATATAATAATGCCACTCAACCTATGATGTCTTCCTCTTATGCAATGAATCAGATGGCTATAAACAATTTCCTTATGCGTGAGTCCTTTATTTCTAGTATGGGACTTATGTCTGCCAGTATGGGAGCTTTCGGTTCTCCCTTCATGTGTTTTGGAGGAATGGGTATGGGACTGGATATGGGTATAGGTATGGGATTGATGTTCCTTATGGGAATGGGAATGTTTTCCTACTTTTAATTCGTCATAGGTGATGGGTGATGGTTTAACAGGGGCGAAGGGAGGTTCGCCCCTGCACATTTTACGCCTTTTCACTCTCCAATTCAATCCTTACGAAAAATTCCTCGAAGGTCTAGCTCTGAAAATACAGGAAGAGAAGGTTCCACTGAAGCCATTCTGAATCTATTCATGGCTATTTCCCTGAGATTATCTATTTTTTCCTTCATAGAAACAGAAAGAGGAATTATTTCTTTAGTATTTTTCAGTATTAAATCAGTATTAAAAGGAACTTCATCAGAAAGGGTATCATAAAGAGAGGATATTATAATCTGTTCTATCTCGGCACCACTAAAACCATCAGTATTCGTAGCAAGTAACTCAAGATTAAAATCCCTGGGATCTCTATGACGTTTTGAAAGATGAATTCTAAAGATCTCTTCTCTTTCTCTCTGGAAGGGAAGATCTACAAAAAATATCTCATCAAATCTTCTCATAAGTTCTTCAGGAAGAATATTTATATCATTTGCTGTAGCTACAACAAAAACAGGGTTTTCATGTTCTTCCATCCAGGTAAGAAGAGTTCCGAGCAATCTTGACGTAACACCACTGTCTCCTCCATCAGATATACCGGAAAAAGCCTTTTCTATTTCATCTATCCATAATATGGCAGGAGAAACTCCTTCAGCTATCTTCAAAGCGCTTCTCATATTTCTCTCAGACTCTCCTACAAGTCCACCAAGAACTCTTCCCAGTTCAAAATGAAGGAGTGGTTTTTTCCACTCCCTTGCAATAGACTTTGCGCAGAGGCTTTTTCCACATCCCGGAACACCTGCAAGAAGAAGCCCTTTCGGTTCGGGAAGTCCAAACTCTCTGGCTCTTTTTGTAAAAGCAAGGGCCCTTTTTTTCAGCCATAGCTTAAGTTGATTTAAACCCCCAATATGTTCAAAGCTTTCCACTTTTGAATAAAACTCTAAAAAGCCAGCTTTTCTTATTAATTGTTCTTTTTCTCTCAGGATTAAGTCCATATCCTCAATAGAAATTCTTCCCTCCATAACAGCAATTTTAGAAAGAACCTGTTCTGCTTCTCTACCGGTAAAACCAAGAAGTGATTTAAGGAATTCCTCTCTTCCTTCTCCATGAGGGATGGAAATCTCTATGCCCTGGCAGGAAAACCCATCTGTAATATGAGAAAGTATTTCATTCATTTTATCCATTCGGGGAAGTTTAATATCTATAACAGTAATATCTTTTTCAAGTTCCACAGGGATTTTCATAACAGGTGATATAATTAGAACAGTTCTGGGGCAGTTACGAAATTCCATAACCAGGTCCCGAAGTTTTCTTGTTATAAAAGGTTCCTCTATATAATGGTGAAAATCTCTCAATACAAAAATTCCTCTGTCTTTAGATTGTATTAACTCAAGAGCCCCCACCGGTGTTCTGGTAGAGGCTAAAGGCTTATCTCCTTTAATCATTCCATCTGTTAAAGACCATATATAGAGATCCTTTTTTAATTCAGAAGACACCTCTGATAACATATGAAGCACTCTGTCTTCTTCCCAGGTAACCAGATAGATTAATGGATAGCCTGACTTTATTAAGAGTTTAATTTTTCTATGTTCGTCTGTCATAATTGATGATGCGTGATGAGTGATGGGTGATGGGTGATGCGTAATGGGTGATGGGTGATGGGTGACGGATGACGGGGCACGGGTGATGCGTAATTCACTTCTCACTTCTCACTTCGTCTCACGTCTCACCCCCTCACTTTCCCTGTCTCTCCATCTCCTCTGTATATTCATGCTCCTCTTTATAATAATCATCTGTAAACTGTCTATCTATTACATCACCGAGTTCTTTTTCAAGGAAGCAGGTAAATTCAACACATCCTTTTCCTTCTATTCCTTTTATTTCCATTATTTTCACTTCCCCTGTGGGAAGAATCTTTACCTTCATCTCTTTCATAATTCCTCCTCCTACCACTGCCTTACAGTAAGAATAATTTCGTTATTTTCATTCACCTTTTCGTCTGATAGAACAAAACCCTTTTCTGCAAGTACTTCTCTGGTTTTATGATAGGCATATTTCTGAGTTAGTTTCGGAATAAAAGTTTTTTCATCTATTTTTGATGCTTCTTTCACTCCCCACCAGTCAGCCACAATAGAATAGACATCTCCACTGCGTACCATACCGATCTCATAGGTTCCTCCTGTTTTTACCAGTATATCAACTTTAATCTTTCTATCCTGATAACCTCTTATTTCAGTTTTATTTTCATCATAGTCATATCCAAGGTCTTTAATAGCCCTTTTCAGGCATTCTCTGTCAGAGATTTTAGTTTTAACCGTTGTAAAATGTGACATTTTTCACCTCCTAACTCGCAGATCTCCCATTCCTTTCTGCCCACTCTCGCATAAAACTTATGTGACCTTTCAGGAAATCAGAAAGAGGCACTACAGTTTTCATATTCTCCAGTATAATTCTAGAAGACAATTCTTCTTCCCTTTCATAAGAATCATAAAGGGCCGAAATAATAGATTTTTTTATCTCAAAACCGCTGAAACCGTTACTATTACGGCCCAGTAAATCCAGATCATGTCCGGAGAGTGGCCATTTATCTGTATAAATCTCAAAAATCTTCCTTCTTTCTTCATATTGAGGAAGATCAATAAAAAATATTTCATCAAATCGCCCTTTTCGAAGAAACTCCGGGGGCAGATCAAATATATTGCCTGCTGTGGCAATTACAAAAACCAGAGAGGATTTTTCCTGTAACCAGTTTATAAATGAACCAAAAATCCTTGCACTTACACCGGAATCTGTAGATTTCTGAACACCACAGAATCCTCTGTCTATATTATCAAGCCATAAAATTGCCGGGGCCATAGCTTCCGTTGTATTTATTGCTTTACGGAGATTTTCTTCAGAAGAACCCATAAGAGGACTGAAAAGTCTACCTGTATCCAGTTTAAGAAGAGGTCTCTTCCATTCCCCTGAAAGCGCTTTCGCTACAAGACTTTTACCACATCCCGGAACACCCAGGAGAAGAACTCCCCTGGGGTTATCCAGAGAAAAGCCTTCCCTTATAGAAGTGAAAGCTTTACCTCTCTTTTTAAGCCAGTTCTTAAGTTTCAGGAGTCCTCCAATATGTTCAAAATTCTCTTCAGGCAAATAAAATTCCAGCAAGGAGGTTTTCCTTATAATCTGTCTTTTTTCCTCTAATATCTCTTTAATAGACGAACCATCGGGTTTATTTTGCAGACTAAATATTCTTTCCATTACTCGTTCAGTTTCTCTTAAAGTAAGTCCCCGGCAGGCATCAATAAAAATATCTCTATAAGGAATTTCTCCTGAGAGTCGTAAAGAAAAAAGTCTTTGTAAAAGTTCCTCAATTTCTTCAGTATCTGGCAGAGGATAATCTAAAACTCTTATAATTTTCTCCAGTTCTACAGGTAATGCTAAAAGAGGGGAAATAAATATTATATTATTAGAAGTTTCTCTGAGTTTTATTGCGAGGTTTTTTATCTGAGACTGAATGGTGGGATCCTTTAAGAAAGGATGAAAATCCATAAGAAAAAAGATACTTTTCCCATCTTTTTTGTAGTTATCTATAAAAGTAAGAATATCTACCGGTTTTGAGGTACCGGCCATATTTTCCCCTTCTGAAGATAAAAGGCCTCTCGATAGTGTCCAGTAATAAAATTTTCTTTCCGAAAGAGAAAAATTCTGCATTTTTCTTATTACCCGTTCTTCTTCATAAGTTACTATATAAATCAATACATATCTGGCTCTTATGAGAGTTTCCACTTCAGAAGCAGTATCGAAAGAAATCCTCCCTTTTCTTGTAAAAGTCTTTAAATCATTTAATATCTCAGAAATATCCCTATATCTTCTGGAAACCTTTGTATTGAGAGTTTTCTGTAATATATACGACAGCTCAGAGGGTATAGTTTTATCAATATTACCATGAAAAGTCTTATTACCGGTAAGCATTTCATATAATATAACCCCAAAAGACCACCTGTCCACATTTGTTCCTCTTTCTCCTTCAAAAGCTTCAGAAGGATAATAACCTGCCACTTCAGGAGGAACTCCAGTAAAAAAATTCATCCCGAAATCCACTATTTTTATTTCATTACCTTCTCCGGAGAATATAATATTTTCAGGCCTTAAATCACCATGAACCACCATGGCATGAGAATGAGCATAATTAATTATCTCACCTATATAAATAGCTATTTCCACAGCCATATCTACAGAAAAATTCTTCTTCTTAAAGAGTCTTTCTCTAAGAGTCTTTCCGGGAATATAATCTCTTACAAAAAAATAAGTATCTTCATACTTTTCCATAGAGAGAACCGGAACTATACACTTATGTTTCAATTTCTTCAAAGATTCTATATAATCACTATATTGTGACAGGTCTTCACCGGTAAGATTCAAAGGCACAGTTATAACTACTTTTCTCCCTTCCTTCAGGTCTCTTCCTTTAAAAATACGTCTATGAGTTTCTGAAAGAATTTCTTCTGTCAATTCGTAAGACGTGAGACGTGAGACGTGAGACGTGAGACGATTAATATCCTTTTCTTTCATGGGGCACCTTTTAAAAATTAAAATTTTTCAAACAATTCTATTTCCAAAATTAATTATACAAAAAAGAATAGAAGGTTACAATGGAGGAAGGAAAAGATTCTATCATATAGAATTAAAGATGTGAGAAAGGAGAAGTGAAAAGTGAGGAATAATGTATTAAACACCTCTCACCTCTCACCTCTCACCTCTCACGTCTCACCCTTAAAATATTGGAAGGTGATAACACATGTTTGGCTCTATCGCTGGTAAATCGAATAAAAGTGAGGAAATCCTTAAAGAAGGTATACATTTCTGGGAAAAAGGCGATATAGAAAGAGCATCTGACTTTTTCAAAAAAGCCATTGAAGCAGACTCTCAGAACAGTGATGCCCTCTTCAGGATGGGTCTATATTATCTCAGGCATAAAGACTTCCAGAATTCACTTGATTATTTTGACAAAGCTATCAGTTCAGGTATGGAGGCACCGGAGATATATTACCTGAAAGGTGAATGCCATATCCAATTAAATGATCCCAGAGCTGCTATAGAATTTCTTGAGAACGGTCTAAGAAAGAATATTTCTTCTGAAAAAATCTTTAAAATCCTGGGGAAAGCATATTATGAATTGAGTATACTCCTGCAATATGAAGGACAATATGAAGAAGCCATGAGAGTTGCCAGGAAAGGTGTAGAAAAATATTTCCACTTCCTTCCTCTTTACAAGCTTATGGCAAAACTCTGTTTTGAGGAAGGAATGAATGATAAAGCAGTAGAAAATATAAATAACTACATAAATAAGGTAAAAAATGACCCTGAAGCCTATGTTCTCATGGGAGATATATATACAGTACTCCAGAATATAAATCAATCTTTAAGCTCTTACAATAAAGCTATAGAACTTGCCCCTGATGCACTGCTTCCAATGTACAAAATTGCCCATGTTTATTGCGACACAGGAGATTATAAAAAAGCAGAAGAATACCTTATAAAGGTTATTGAACTGGAACCGAATCTTGCTGCTCCCTATGACAGTCTGGGCACTATGTACACGAGAATGGGAAATTATAATAAAGCTATTACCCATTATGAAAAAGCTATCGAACTGGAACCTCATATACCAACTCTCCATTATAATCTTGCCATAAGTTACTGTGCCACAGGAGAATATGAAAAAGCTATAGCCAGTAATGAAAAAGCAATAAAATTAAATCCTGATAACGGGGCTTTTTACTACAATCTGGGCATTGCCTATTCAAAAGCACAGAAAAATGAGAAGGCCCTGGAATGTTACCAGAAAGCACTTGCTCTGGAACCAAATCTCCTTCAGGCAATTTATAGTACAGGCAGTATATATGCAACTCTTAAAAAGTATAATGAAGCTATTAAATATTTCAGTGATGCCATAAGACTGGCTCCGGACTTTGTCAGTCCTTATTACGGAATAGCCACAACCTATGCAAAAAAAAGAGATTATGATAAAGCTATTGAATATTTTAATAAAGCTCTTCAGCTGGATCAAAATGATCCTCTTATTTATCATAGTATTGGAAGTGTCTATATAGAAAAAGGGGATTTTCAAAATGGCCTCCAGAGTTTTCAGAAAGCCATTGAATTAGATCCGAAAAATGCTCTTTTCCACTTTACTATGGGAAATCTCTATTCTGGCACAGGAGAGTATGAAAAAGCAAAAGACTGCTATCAAAAAGCCATAGATTGTGATCCGAACTTTGCTCCTTCCCACTATGCTCTGGGAGGTATATATTCAAATCTCCAGGAATATGATAAATCTCTCGAATGTTATGATACAGCTATTGAACTGGATGCGAAACTGGCTTCTTTCTATCAGGATCTGGTTATTCCCCTTGATGATGAAGAAAAACAGGATAAAGTATCGACACCATCAATTAAAGAAAAGATCATCCCTGAAACACAGTTAAAAGAAAAAGAAGTAAAGATATCACTTCCAGAAAAAGTAATAGCACCTCATCCAATAATAGAAGAATTATCTTCAACTGTACAAACTTATAAACTCCCAAAGAATTTGGAAGCCCTCCTTTCAAAAAAATACGAAAAATCCGTAGAAAATTATCAACGAATATTAGAATTACCGGAAAATATAATGAGCCATTTCTATGAAATAGGGAATGCCCAGTATCGACTGGGAGAATATGAAAAAGCTCTTTCCAGCTATGAAAAAGCCATACAGGAAGAAAGCTGTATATCCCTTTCCTACTACAGTATAGGAAATATCTATTTTGAATTAAAAGAGTATGAAAAATCTCTCACCTATTATCAGCAGGCCATACAGGAAGATCCGAATCTTGCTACTGCATACTCAGGTATTGCAAATGTGTACTGGCATCTAAATGAATATGAACAGGCTTTTTCCAATTACTATAAAGCTATTGAACTGGATAATGGAGATCCTCTCTTTCACTATGGACTTGGTAACACCTATCTTGAGCTCAAAGAAATAGAAAAAGCAATTACCTGTTATGAATCGGCTATTACACTGGATAATAATTTCTCTGCTGCTTACTGTGGCCTCGGGAATATATATATGGAAATCAGGGATTACCAGAAAGCCATAGACTATTACGAACATGCCATATCTATGGATTCTCAATTAATTTCAGCCTATACAGGGATCGGCACTATTTATGCGCTGATTCAAGATTATGATAGAGCCATTGACTATTATTCCGAATCTGCAAAGATAGACCCCAATGATCTTATATTGAATACCAATATAGCCAATGTATATATAGATCAAAGGGAACTGGAAAAGGCTGTGGAAATTTTACAGAGTGTAAATCAGGTAGATCCAAACCTTTCATCTGTATATATAGCTTTCGGTGTCATATCGTCAATTTCCAATAAAAATAAAGAAGCTATGGATTATTTTCACAGAGCTATGGAATGTAATGCTACTGAAGCAATAACTCATAGTAATATAGGGATATTAAATTTAAAAGAAGGTAATTTAGAAGAGGCCCTGGAGAATTTCTATACTGCCCAGGAATGCAATCCGGATTTTCCCACCTCTTATGCAGGTCTGGGGCTGGCCTATTTTACCACAGGTAAATATAATGAGGTAGTAAATTCCTTTGAAAAAGCCATTGAAGCTGGTTTTTCAAATATAAATTTTCTTGTTACTATGGGAAATATCTATCTTGAGATGAAAGAACACGGAAAAGCAATGAAACTTTTTGAAGAACTTCTGGAAAGAACACCCGATTCATCTGAAGCCATGGCCGGTCTTGCCAGTGCCCTGGGCGCCCTTGGTGAACCTGAACTGGCTTTAAATAAATACAAAACAGCTCTGGAAACTTCTCCTGATAATCCCTCAATATTAAAAGGACTGGGCAGGACTTATATGGAGACAGGAGATACTGAAAATGCTCTTTCTGTTCTTACTAAAGTAATAGAACTGGAACCCGACCATGAAACATATTACTCCATAGGAAAGGTATATCAACAGGGCAAAAAATATGAAGAAGCTCTGGAATATTACCAGAAAGCTTCCCATATGGAACCTTCGTATATAAACTACATATATGCTCTGGGAGACCTTTACAGGTGGCTCAAAAAATATGACATGGCAGAAAATACATATAAAAAGGCATGGGAACAGAGTCAGGAAGATAATCTCTTAAGATGCAAACTGTCTGAAGTTCTCCTTCTTCAGAACAAAACAGATGAAGCTGTCCATATCCTTGGACAAAGATCAGCTCCAATTCAAGATGTAAAAGAAACACAGGACAGTAAAAAAGTAGAGGACTTCCTTGATAGAATGACCAGGCAGATCACCAAAAAAGATGAAGAAACTCTACCAGAGAAAAAAGCTTTCAGTAAAATAGAACCTCTCCAGGCAAGAAGAGGCTTTGAAACAGCGGAATTTCAGATTCCTTCTTACAAAGAGAAACCTTCCGAAATAACAATTCAACAGGTAGAATTTGAAGAAAAAGGTCCTCCACTGGAATTTGAAGAAGAAGGTCCTCCACTGGAATTTGAAGAAGAACAAGTGCCTTTAGAAGAGCCTCCTCAGGAAGTACCCTCTGATGAGGAAGAACTTAAAATTATCAGTTTCGACTTATCCGGCGGAGAATTAACATTTGAAGATAAATCATATGAAGAACCTCCACCGGAAGAAGAAGAACCTCCACCGGAAGAATATGCAGAAGGGAATGAAGAAGAGCTTAAAATTATCAGTTTCGAAGGTGTGGAAATTGATTTTGCCGATACCTCAGCCCGGGAAGAGAAAAATTTTTTTGATGAAACTCCGGCGGAAACACCGAGAGTTATACCTTCTATACCGGAACCAACTTCTGAACCTCCACCCTCACGAACATATGCACCTCCCAAAAGTCCTTCCAGAGAACTGACCTATCCATCATCTAAAAAGCCGTCAGGAGAACTGGAAATCAGTTCTGATTTTGCAGAACAATCTTCTTCTGATTCGGGGTCAAAAAGACTTATGTTAAAAGCGAAATTTGCCTCAAGGCAAATACCGGAAAAACCTCCTGTAATAACACAACAGTATCAGAAAGAACAGGAAGAACAGGAAGAAGTTGCAACAGATGGAAAGAAAAAATTCACTCTCAGAAAAAAAGCTTCTCCTACAAATATAACATCCAAAGGTATGCCTGCCAGGAGGTTAAAGAAGTTTTAAGAGATGAGATGATAATTTAAAAAAATTATTTATTATAATACCACGGAATCTTCTTGAATGCTTTCCAAAGAAGTGGTATAATTTAAAACTTAATAAGGTGAGACTTGTAAAGTGAGATGCCAATGGAGCCCGGTAAAGAAAAAGAATTAAACCAGAAAGGTCTTGCTCTCCTTCAAGAAGGCAGACCAGAAGAAGCTATATTATATTTCAATCAGGTCATAGATACAGGCGGCCATAACCAGATAAAGGGATGGTTTAATAAAGGCCTTGCCCTTAAAGAACTGGGAAAATTAGATGAATCTGTTGAGTGTTTCGATAGAGCTCTTTATCTGGAGAATAAAATTAATCATACTTCCACAGAAGAGAGTCTGTCAGAACAGGTGGATTTACTTTCTGAAGAAAAAGAAACAGATACTGTAGAGGATTTTTGCAAACAACTGGAAGGACTAAATGAATTTGATCCTTCCAGAGTAGAAATAATACAGGCCCTCGGTATTTTACGGTCACCGAAGTCAATCCCTTCTCTCATGAAAGCTCTTGAAACTAATTATGCTGCAGGTCGTGATAAAATTGCTATTATCCTTGCCGAAATGGAGGTTTTTGAAGCCATACCTGTTTTCAACCGCCTCCTTCTGGAAGATAAAGATCCTGCAGTAAGAGCATCCTGTGCGCTGGCTATAGGCAAACTGGCAGCAAGTGACTCTATAAATGTTCTCATGGAAGCACTTAATGATCCTTCTTTAGAAGTAAGAGAAGAAGCCCTCTCTGCTCTTGAGCAATTTGAAGAAGAAAATGCAAACATAGGAGACACTGTAAAGGAATTTAAAAAAAGAAGGACTCTTTTAATCAGATTAAAAGATGAAGATGATGTTGAAAAGATATTATATGAGTTCAATGATAATGAGCTTGCTGAAAAAATATTAATAGAATCCCTTAAAGATAACGACAGAGAAGATTTTAACATAATAAGCGCTCTGGCTTATCTGGGTTCAGAAAAAGCAGTAGAACCTCTTATAAGAGTTCTGAAAAATAAAACTATTTCTTCGGAAGTAAGAGTCAGAGCTGCAGCTTTTCTTGGAAATGTAGAAGATCCACGAGTAATAGACCCTCTATTAAAAGCTCTAAAAGACGATGAAGTAGAACTGTGTATAAGTGCGGCAGAAGCTTTAGGTAAATTAAAAGAGAGAAGAGCAGTAGAACCTCTTCTTATGGCTCTTCCCTCTTCCTGTGATAAACTCAGAGAAAAGATCATCTCTTCCCTTTCCAGAATAAGACACATTCCGCCTCTTCTTAAAGCATTGGAAGATAAAAGAGAAGTCATAAGAATTTCTATAATAGAAGCTCTGGGAAAAATAAAAAATGAAGAAACACTGAAGGCAGTAAAAAAACTTCTTAAAAATGAAGATAGAATACTCAGAAACAGTGCAGTAAAAATACTCCTCAAACAGGAAGCCTTTGAAGAATTAATAAATCTCTTAAAAGATCCTCAAATAAAACAAAAAGCAGCAGAATTAATGATTACCTCAAACAGTGATACCCTCAGGGAACTTCTTATAAAATCCCTGAAAAATTCAAATGATTCTATCAGAAAAGCTTCGGCAGAAATACTTGGTTCTATGAATGTAAAAAAAGCAACCACTGAAATTATCTCTCTCCTCTCTGACCCTTCAGGAGCAGTGCAGAATGCTGCTCTGGAAGCTTTAGGCAAACTGGAAGCCATCCCTTCTCTTATAAAATATATAGAAGAAACTCCCTCCTTCAACGAAAAGTCCCTTGAAATACTTGCCATATACGGAGGAGAAGGAGGAAGAGAAATTCTCTTAAAATATCTCTCTCATGATAACCCCTGTGTAAGAAGCCGGGCAGTTATGGGACTCGGTAGAATAAAAAACCACGACGATACACTTAAAATCATAGAAATGCTTCAGGATAAAGACGTAAGGGTCCGTTCTTCTGCCTGCTGGTCTTCAGGTAAACTTCATATATCAGATGTAATTGAACCTCTCTGCAGATCCCTTAAAGATAAGGAACAATCTGTAAGGGATGCAGCAAAGATTTCCCTCCAGGAACTGGCACTTGAAGTAGAATTACGGGATATAGTTATAGGGAATCTGACTAAACTCACCTCTTTTTCCATTACAGCCCTCTTCAGTAAGGAAGAAAAAGAATTTCAGAAGGAAGGTAAAGAATTACTGAAGACTATACAGGCTCTGGATACGTGAGACGTGAGACTTGGTACCGCAACAGGCAAGTTAGTATCCATCTTACAAGTCTGTCCCTGTCCGGGCTCTTACGCAAAATCTATGATCCTGCTACAATAAAATCTGTTATTACAGAATATACAGTTTTGTATTTATTCAAGTTATAACTTTCTCTTTTGACGGCATATCTTTTGCTCCAGAGCCCGGACAGGGACAGGAGTATATGTTTTTGAATATTTTTTTATCTATTGCAGTACTCCGCAACAGGCAAGTTAGTATCCATCTCACAAGTCTGTCCCTGCCCGGGCTCTTACGCAAAATCTATGATCCTGCTACAATGAAATCTGTTATTACAGAATATACAGTTTTGTATTTATTCAAGTTATAACTTTCTCTTTTGACGGCATATCTTTTGCTTCAGAGCCCGGACAGGGACAGGAATATATGTTTTTGGATACTTTTTTATCTGTTGCGGTACTCAGACGTGAGATGTATAGACATCTCCTGACTGCTCACTTCTTTTCACTTCTTCTCCCCTCTTACTTTCCCGGTTTGACAAAAATCAAAGTATGATATATAACCCTGAAAAGTGCCAAAGATACTAAATTTTATTAATAATGTTAATAAAAAATATTCATAATATGTAATTTTGCCATATATATTGACAGTTTGTTAGAAATT
>Ga0302240_1001536_pt1 | contig 17998 bp, 17 predicted proteins | sample AAG_UR_His_MG_FD_193538 | JGI IMG/M metagenome (GOLD analysis project Ga0302240, IMG submission 193538) | Enriched activated sludge microbial communities from anaerobic digester in WTTP, New Holstein, Wisconsin, United States - AAG_UR_His | ecosystem: Engineered > Bioreactor > Anaerobic >... | reverse complement strand
GCTCATTAAAACCGTACCTTGATGATGTTGAGAAGACATATCGAAATGTGAAGGTTATATATGATGATTTTCTCGACATCTCGCTTTCACAATTTATAGACAATAGAAAAATTAAGGTGATAGGCAACATCCCCTATAAGATTACGGGTCCGATACTATTTAAATTGATCAGAGAAAGGGGGGTAATTGAAAGCGCATATCTGACCGTTCAAAAAGAGATTGCAGAACGTATTGTCAGCACAACCCATCGACGTACATATGGCGCATTATCTGTGAATCTGCAGATATTGTCTGATGTGAGAATGCTTTTTACCTTGAAACCAACGGTTTTTATACCTCCACCAAAGGTAGAAAGTGCCCTAATTTCAATTATATTCAAAGAAGATGAACTAAAAATAGATGAAGACCTGGTCGAATTTGTAAGACTCTGCTTTAAGCACAAACGAAAATATATGAAAAATAGCCTTTCTTATAGATACGGTGCAGACAGAATAGCAATTCTTTATAAATATATGGGCTTTTCGGCAAACATTCGGGCTGAAGAGATCGAACCACATGGTTTCAAGAAGATGTATATGTTTATGAATTCAAAACAGAATGACCTATTTATTCAAGGAAAATAACGCTAAATTATCTCCATGTTTGTTTGTGACCTCTTTTTCTGCATATATCAAAGAAATACCCTTAACCTCACCTGATTCCATGAATTTATTGATCAACGTCAGATTCCCGATTAAAAAACCATTTTTGTGCATCTTTTGAAATGACCTTATATCCTCTACTGAGGAAAGCATTTTTAAAGGTTTACGATTCAGGTAAAAAATAAATATCGAATCATAACCCTGATAAATGGAGATCCTTTCATCGCTGACATCCTTCAGGTACTCTGCTGTTTTTGTTGCAAAGGGCCGCAAGGTTCTTTTTTGCTCCGCAACTGCCATGCCGACATTAAATATCCATAGCTCGATAATGAATACAATGGAAATCAAAAATAAAATACCTTTGGCACCCATCTTTCTCTTAAAAAGCATCATGGTGTATATGCATGAAATAATTACGAGAACACCTATAGCCAATTGAGAAGGATGTGAAGGGATTCGTGTGTCAAAAAACGCATATATTAAACATATTCCACCCAGTATAAATATGGAACACACAAGTGTCATTGACCATTTCAGTGCCCTCTCACCATATTGTTCAAAATGTCCAATCCAGTCTGATATCGTCTTTCCTGTAAGCAGTGCTAATCCTGGCAAAATGGGAAGAATATAATAGCTTCGGCGTGAACCTGAAATGGTGAAGAACACAAATATGCCCAGCGTGATAAACAGAACAAAACGTTCGGCAGGTTTTCTTGAAGAACCGCTTAAGCAAAAAAGTGATACAATCAAAAAAAGTGTCCATGGTGCGAAAAAGACAGGGACATACTTGAAATAAATATAAAAAGGTTCTATATGATCAAAAGGTTGAAAAAATCTTTGTACATTTTCTTTCCACATCAATTCTGCAGAAGACCATGAACCCGTTGTTATCACAGGCAACAAAAGCAGGGTTATGAAGATAACGATACCGGTTAAAACCCCGGCTAAACCCTGCAATGATAAAATCCAACGGAATTTTGAAAAAAAGACCTTTTTTAACTCAGAGAGCGTGAGTTTATTCTGTCTTAGCTCTAATATAGTTTCAAATATACTGTAAAAAGTGATAGAAAAAAATACCACGGCTGGCGCCACAGGGCCTTTACAAAACGAAGAGACCGCGCTGACGCTGAATAGCAATACAACATAAAGCGTAGAGCCGCTATTTGCGCCGCAGATAAAAAATAAAAAAGATAACCATATCGCAAAAACATTTATTGTTTCAGCGGATGCAGTACGAGACCAAAACACAAACATTGCTGATGTTAAAAGTAATGCCGAAGAAATAATGCCTGTTCTACTTTCGAAAAGACGACGTCCTATTATGAATGTAATTACGATTGCACCGATTCCAGCCATAGCGCCGGGCATACGAGCCGAGATTTCTGTTACGGTTCCGTTTATGGAGAAGGGGATGATCGCCCAATAACTCAACAGAGGCTTGTCAAAATACAGACAACCATTGATTGTGGGAAGAAAATAATTTCCTGAAAAGAGCATTTCCCTTGCAATTTCCGCCCAACGTCCTTCCGAGCCCCACAGCGACCTTACAGAGAGCCCTGACATTGTAAGCAATGCGCTTGCAAATATTATTCCTGCAAGATACAGCCAATCCAGAGGCAACCACTTTTTTTCAGGGAAATTTGTATTTATGGCATCCTTTTTCACATTTATCAAGGCAGTACTATATTAACAGGATACATCGGAGTCAAGTAAAAATCAACTGTGCTGACCTTTTCTGTCACCATGTTTAAAACGATTGACAAAACACCGCAAATATTTTATTTTCATCTTTAATTTTCGGATGATAAACAAACAGCCTTTATAATTTTTATAATAAAGTAATATTTTTCTCGAAATAAAAAAACAGGGAATATTAACGCTTGATAACGAGAAGCAATTTACGAAATTTGATAAGATTATTGTGTTACCTGTCCGTAATCATTTACGATATAAGCGTAACTGAAATTATTATCTCTTTTTGCCTGCTTACTATTGGCTGTTTTGTTCATTATCTGACAAAGGGACAATTAATCAGAAATGTCGTTATGTGTAATAACGGTATATACGGCATAGTAAGGCATCCCTACTATATGGCAAATTATATCATAGATGTGAGTTTTTGCCTTTTGAGTGGAAACCCATATCTTTTACTGATATATCCGTTCCTTTTTTTCTGGGTTTACGGGTCAACCCTTAGAAAAGAGGAAAAATTCCTTGTAGATACTCACAATGAACCATACATAGAATATCTGCTTGATGTGCCACAGGTTTTTCCGGATTCTTACTTTGCTACCTACCTTAAGGACATATTTTCAGGTTTTTCAAAAAAACGTATCAGTCGAAACGAGGTGTCAAGGATTTTGAGATTCTGGTCGACATCATTTTTTATAGTGTTTTTGCATAATTTCAAAGGCAATGGCATATTGAAACTGAACTTTTCGGATTTGAACAGTTACAGGATTCCGGCTGTATTGATATTTTTGGTAATTTTACTTTATGTTATAAGTATCTTCGTGAGGGGTGAACGCAAAAAGGTATCCCTAGCCGAAAATCTTTAAACTTCCAACAAGGCTTATAAAGGCATGAACAAAAAAGTCATTGGATTCACAACAACCATACCTGTTGAGGTCATTTTTGCATCAGAATACAGACCCTGCGATTTGAATAACGTATTCATAACCGATTCCAATCCTTTGCGTTATATAGAAAGGGCAGAGAGGGATGGTTTTCCAAAAAGCATGTGTAACTGGGTAAAAGGTATATATGGCGTTGTAATGGAATCACAAATAGATACTGTGATTTCTGTGATCGAGGGCGATTGCAGCAATGCGCTTGCACTTTTGGAAATTTTGAGATACAAGGGTATACGTGTAATCCCATTTGCGTACCCATATGACCGCGACAGAAAGATTCTCAAAAAAGAGATTCGAAAGCTGATGGATGAATTATCTGTTGATGTTGGAAGATTGGCTGGAGTTGAAAAAGAGATTAAACTGGTTAGAACGAATCTTGAGTTAATAGATAGAATGACATGGCACGATAAGGTTGTTACCGGGCATGAGAATCATATCTGGTTGGTATGCGCATCTGATATGCTTGGTGATTATAAGAATTATAAATCAATGACAGAGGAATTTATAAAAGGTGTCAGGTCGAGAAAGAAAATAAAAGGCCTAAACATCGGATACATCGGGGTACCGCCAATCCTGCTTGATTTATATGAATTTTGTGAATCTATCGGTGCACATGTGGTCTACAATGAAACACAAAGACAGTACGCGTTTCCTCAGTCTTCAAAAAATATTGTAAAAAGATATCTCGATTATACATATCCTTATGGAATATTTCACAGGCTTGAGGATATAAAAAAGGAGATAGAAAGGCGTAGCATCAAAGGTCTGGTACACTATGTACAAGCATTTTGTCACAGGGTTCTGGATGATGTAATCTTAAGGGATGTGCTTGATATTCCCGTAATCACTATAGAAGGGGATATACCAAAAAAAATCGATGCAAGGACAAAGTTGAGACTCGAGGCCTTTATTGAGATGCTTGAAAGCAGGTAAATGTGGAAAAGACTAAAAGATTCATAATTAACAGAGATGGTATTGGTTTTTTTAAATCGGTTCTTGAATCCTACGAGGATATCGGTATTTTTTCTGTGCTCGATGGTAGCCAGGGAGTGATAGAGGTATTATATTCAGGGTTTTTCGAGCATGATCTATATATGATTATAAAAGATATGGCAAATTATGGTGTTGAATTTAATGAGGTAATACATGTTTGATAGTGGTAAGGTCTTAAAATATTTAATGAGAGGAAACGGCGTTTACGGTGATATTTTTATTGAAGAAAAGACATATAACCATATTCAACTCGAATCATCAAGGTTTGAAAAGATAGAGCAGGGCATGGACAAAGGGGTAGGACTCAGGTTGATAATCCCTTGGAAATCCTTTTTTGCATCTACGAATTCATTTGAGGAAGATGAACTTATCCATCTATCGAGAGTGCTTAATGTATCGGCAGATGAAAACAAAGAATTGTATATAAGAGAGGCTTCAAGGAAAAAAGCCAAATATCCGTTTTCTTTGGGTATTGAACCACAGGAAGTTGAAGTAAAAAGAAAGCTTGAGATGGTACAACGAGCAGATAGACAGGCAAGAAATCTTGAAAAGAGGATAAAGCAGGTTAGAATAATATACAGGGATACAAAACAAAAGATAACAATCCACAACAGTGATAACGAATTAATAGACGATGAAAGAGATCAGATTGTCTTTAGCATATTTGTTGTAGGTGAAGACAAAACAGAGATGCAGACCTCGTATGATGCAATTGGAGGTTTTTATGGTTTTGAGTTTCTTACAGATGAAAGACTTGAAAACATTGTAACAAAGACGGTTAAAAGGCTTACGGGACTATTGGATGCAAAAGAGGCGCCTATGGGTTTGAAAACCGTTGTACTTGCATCAGAAGCTGGAGGCACAATGATCCATGAAGCCATTGGTCATGGACTCGAATCTGATCTTGCAATGGAAGGGTTGTCGTGCTACAAGGGTTTGCTTAATAAAAAGGTTGCATCTGATCTGATCTGTGTTGTTGATGATGCGTCAATACCAAATATGCGTGGAACATATGCCTTTGATGACGAGGGAACACCTTCAGAGAGAACCGTACTCGTTGAGAACGGCATTTTGAAAAATTATATGTATGACCGGTTTTATGCCATGAAATATGAAACAAAATCAACAGGTAATGGGCGTAGAGAATCTTTCAGGCACAGACCAATACCGAGGATGAGCAATACCATGATCTTACCTGGTACCGATAACCCCGAAAGGATTATTGCCTCAGTTGACAATGGCATTTATGTTGTAAAAATGGGCGGAGGTCAGGTGGATACAGTAAGGGGTGATTTTGTTTTCGAAATTCAGGAGGGATATATTATTGAAAGAGGCGGTATAGGCCCGATGATCAAAAATGCAACGCTTATGGGTAATGGCCTTAAGGTGCTCGAAGAGATAGACATGCTGGGAAATGATTTAGAATTTGGAATAGGAACATGTGGTAAGGATGGTCAAGGCGTTCCTGTGTCAGATGCTCAGCCAACACTTAGAATACCAGAGATTGTTGTGGGGGGAAGATAGCGCCAGACCACAAATATCGAACCGCAGCGTATCAGCAGACTCTAAATATTATCTATGCTGTATCGAATTAATGTCAGATTTTTAGCGACTTAAGCCTTTTTATCGCTTCATCAATACGGTCTTCATCAATTGTAATTGCAATCCTGAAGTAGCCTTCTCCTTCGTCGCCAAAACCACTACCGGGTGTCACTACTATCCCAGTCTCCTCGATGAGTTTTTCGCAGAAGTCAGCAGACGTATAACCTTCTGGAACCTTTGCCCAAATATAGAACGTCGCGAGCGGCTTAGTAACGTTTATACCGACTGTTTTCAATCCTTCAACCACAGCATCCCTACGACGTTGAAATATCTTTTTGATATCTTCAACAGAGTTTTGGCTTCCTGTTAACGCCTCGATGCCCGCCACTTGGATAGCCTGAAAAACACCTGAATCCACATTGGTTTTTAATTTTCCAAGATTGTATATAGCATCCTTGTTACCCACTGCAAAACCTATTCTCCATCCAGTCATACAATAGGTTTTAGAAAGAGAATGAAACTCTACGGAGTATTTCTTATCCTTGTCGAATTCGAGTATACTTCTCGGTTTATATCCATCGTAAGCGATTTCACTGTATGCCGCATCATGACATATCAGAATATTGTACTTTTCGGCAATTTTAAGGGTATTTTCGAAGAAGTCATCCTTTGCATGAGCGCCAGTGGGGTTGTTAGGATAATTGATGAACATGATTTTGGCTTTGTATAGAATATCTTCGGGAATCAGATCAAACCTTGGTAAAAAACCGTTTTCTTCTTTTAGAGGCATGATATAAGGGTTGCCACCAGCAAGAATGGTCATGATTTTATATACAGGATACCCGGGAGAAGGCACCAGGGCAATATCCCCGTTTTCTACATAAGCCCAAGGCATATGTGCGATGCCTTCCTTAGAACCAATCAATGTTACAACCTCATCTTTTGGGTCCAATGTCACTTCAAATCTCTTTTTATACCACTCTGAAACTGCCTGCCTGAACTCAAGCATACCCTCATAGCTTGGGTAGCGGTGGTTTTTCGGGTCATAGATAGCCTCTTTCATCTTTTCAATAATATTTTTAGGTGTTGGTATATCAGGGTCACCGATGCCGAAATCTATCAAATCTATCCCTCTGCTTTTTGCCTCTGTCTTTTTCTTATCAATTCTCGCAAAAAGATAGGGGGGTATTTTTTCAACTCTTAATGCTGGTTTTACCATTTTTCTCTCCTGTGTTTTTTGTATGGCAAACGCCTGAAGAACGTATATCATACAACATTACGCAATGTCTGTGAAGAGCAAACAAGGTTTTTTTATTTGAAAAGACATTTATTGAAGTGTAAGATAACACAGTGGAAGAGATCCTTAAAAAGTTACCGAGCGATTTACCGCTAACCGAAAATCCATATAAAGAAATTGCTGAGAAAATGGGAATCGAAGAAAAAGAGCTTATAGAAAAGCTTTTACAGATGAAAAAAGAAGGGATCATAAGGCGAATCGCTGCAATTCTTTATCATAGAAGGGCTTCCTATACCCATAATGCGATGGTTGTCTGGAAAATCGATGAGTTTAATATTGAAAATGCAGGGAAAGTTATGGCATCTTTTCCAGAGGTAAGCCATTGCTATGAAAGAGACAGGGGAGGGTATTGGGATTACAGCATGTATACAATGATACATGGAAAAAGCATTGAGGAATGCAATGATATTGCACATCGAATATCTGAAAAAACAGGCATAAAAGACTACAGGATGTTTTTCAGCAAAAAGGAACTTAAAAAGACAGCGCTTACATTGAACTATGAATAAAGAGAAATCAAAAATATTTTTTGATAAAGCTAAGAAAATGATGCCAGGCGGTGTAAACAGCCCGGTAAGGGCATTCATATCCGTCAATGATAACCCGTTTTTTGTGAAAAGGGCTAAAGGTGCATATATTTATGATGTTGACGGCAACTCATACCTTGACTATGTCGCCTCATGGGGCGCGATTATATTGGGCCATGCAGATAGTGGACTGATAAAAGAAGTAATTGACGCGCTTGAAAATGGCACAAGCTTTGGTGCGTGTCACCCAAACGAAATAGAACTGGCAAAACTGATAACAGAGGCTTTTCCATCCATAGAACTCTTGAGATTAACGAGTTCAGGCACCGAAGCAACTATGAGCGCTATAAGGCTTGCGAGAGGGTATACCGGCAAAAACGGTGTCATAAAATTCAGAGGCTGTTATCATGGACATGTAGATAGTCTTCTCGTTAAGGCAGGCTCTGGGCTTGCCACTTTTGGTGTGCCTGATAGCAAAGGGGTGCCTTATGACCTTGCAAAACATACCCATATTGCAGAATTCAATCATATTGATTCTGTAATGAGAATTGTTGAAAAAAACAAAGATATTGCATGTGTCATCGTTGAGCCAATTATGGGTAATGTAGGGGTTGTTTTGCCTGAAAGCAATTTTCTTGAAGACCTTGAGGTGCTTTGCAGAAATGCAGGAATAATGATTATCTTTGATGAGGTTATAACGGGATTCAGGGTTGCATTTGGCGGGGCACAGCATATTTACAATATTGACCCTGATATTACATGTATGGGCAAGATAATAGGGGGAGGCTTTCCTATTGGTCTTTATGGAGGAAAACAGAAGATTATGGAATGTGTCTCACCTCTTGGAGATGTCTATCAAGCAGGTACCTTATCAGGTAACCCCGTTGCAGTCAGGGCCGGAATATATGTGATAAATTACCTGAAGAACAATTTGCATATATATGATAATATTGCTGATTACGGAATTAAACTTAAAAAAGCTGTATGTGATATTGCCAGAGATTGCGGTGTCCCATATGTCGTAAATAATATTACAGGTATGTTTACTGGTTTCTTTTCTGATAACCCTGTGAATGATTATGATTCGGCCATGTCTTCTAATAGAAAACTTTATGAAAAATTTTTTAAGATAATGATTGAAGAGGGTTTGTCTTTTGCCCCGAGCCCTTTTGAAGCATCTTTCATAACGCTTTCGCATGGAAATGATGAACTATTGAAAACTATTGATGCTTATGAAAGGATGTTCAAAAGATTACAATGATAAATATCGAAAGGGCATGTGCTTTTATTGATCTACAAGCCGTTGAACACAATTTCTTCGCCATAAAATCGTTGTTGCCACATAATGTGAAAATTCTTTGCGTAGTCAAGGCTGATGCATATGGACATGGCTCATCAGAAATAGCAAGAAAACTCGAAGAACTTGGTGCAGATTATCTTGGTGTTGCCATAACACACGAGGGCATTGAATTAAGAAACAGAGGTGTCAATCTGCCAATTCTCGTTATGAGTGGAATACTAATGAATAGCGAGATTAAACATGTATATGAGAGCAATCTGATGCCTGTCGTGCATGATATCAATACACTCATAGAGCTTAAACGGGAATCTTTACACCATAATGAGCCACTGAAAATTCATTTAAAAATGGATACAGGTATGGGAAGGCTTGGTTTCAAATACAACGAACTGCATTTTTTGATAAAACAGATAAAGGGTGATTGCAAATTAGAAGTAGAAGGTTTTATGAGTCATTTTGCCTCTTCGGAAAAAAGGGATGAATATGGTTTCCAGCAGATATTGGAATTCAAAGACTCATTGAATTTTCTGAAAGAAAGCGGGATCAACCCAAAGATCGTTCATATGTCAAATAGTGGTGCTATAGTGAAATACCCTGAGGCTTGTTTCGATATGGTCAGGGCTGGTATTGCCCTTTATGGCTCTTATCCTTCAAAAGAAATTGCAGATATATTACAACTAAGAACGGTAATGAAGTTTGTAACGCGCATAGCATTTATTAAAGAATATCAACAGGGTTCTTCGCTCAGTTATGGTCGAACATTTACTACAGAAAAAAAGACAAGGATCGCATATATTCCCGTTGGTTACGCCGACGGTTATCCAAGGGCACTTTCAAATAGAGGTTCTGTTCTAATCAAAGACAGAAGATGCAGTGTGGTCGGAAGGGTGTGTATGGATTGGATGCTTGTGGATATAACAGATCATGAGAATATTGATGTCGGGGAAGAGGTTATCCTTCTTGGAAGAGGCAATAATGACGCAATAACGGCTGATGAGATCGCCGAAATTACAGAAACTATACCATATGAGATATTATGCAATATTTCAAAAAGGGTTCCAAGGGTTTATGTATAGCAGAAAGCAGTCAATGCCATATAATCCCTTGCCTTATCTTACGGGATTACTCAAGGGTCTTTTGAGTCCTTTTTTTTCCACAGAAAATGTTGGAATCAATAACGACAAGATAAAAATATTTATCATACCATTTTCAAGAAATAACCCTGTAAAGGCTGATAAATAAATTGATTAATTTATAATCCGGATTTAAAAGTATTTTACGATATTCTTATTTTCTGCGTTGATGTCTTGTTCTTTTTCTTAGCTTTTTATATTTGTGTTTTCTTATCTTTTTCTTTCTCCATTTTAAAACACTACCCATCCGTCACCTCATAAATGTATGTAAAAAATATTTCTAAATGTTTTCAAACGCAATAGTTGTTAAAGATAACCTTCATTTATATTTTTTTCAATAGTATAATGCATTAAAATATTATAATTTCCTGCTATTTTTATGCTGTCAGGTATATTTGGTTCTGATTTTTTTGTTTATGGTTGATATAACTATTTTTTGTCGCTTCAAAGCAACGATTATCTTGAAAAGCTTAAGCAAAATAAATATAATTACACATCTTGTGCGCCTGTAGCTCAAATGGATAGAGCAACGGACTTCTAATCCGTAGGTTACACGTTCGAGTCGTGTCAGGCGCGCTTTAAAAAACAAGCTATATCGAGTGGTTAGAAATATGCTTCTAATCACTCTTTTTTTACATTAACCGACGGCAAAAGATGCTCACGCTTTAAGCAGCGATTTCGTACTTTTGCAACAACGATTGCTCAAACATACAAACCAAATGCAGAATAGAGTCCTTGACGATCTTTATCATAGAGCTAATGGCAGTATCATTTCTGTGCAACCCTTTTTATCTTATGGCGAATCCAAAGAGACATCCTTATCTGTGTGATATCTCTCAATATATTTTCAATCTCTTTACGGTGCCGACAGCAATAGATGAAATAGATGGAGTATGTTTCAAATGTAAATACGATTTTTGTTTCGTTAAATACCTCTACTGCGCAATGTGCTATCAATTTAGCAAATAAACTACTATAATCATGAATCCTTCTAATTAATTGTTCATGTTCGGAAGAACCAATAGGTAAATATTCTGTCCGTCTGTAAAACCTCTTTTTTAAAGTTAGATTCATGGTATCGCTCTTTTTTAGCGCCTCCTTATCTTTATTATACTTTATTCTATAACTTTATCCTGCCAACCGTTGTCACAATATAAGACATGGTTTCTTTAGTTTCTCTGGTTTCTCTGGTTGTGAAATCCTTAGCCCCTTCGCTTTTATTTTTTGAAAAATATTCCAAGAGAACCACTTGAACCCTTGAATCCTTGAATCCTCGAACCCTTTCTTTTCTGATGTTTAGCCAACCTTCCTGTCTTCTGCCCTCTGCTTTTTCCAACTCTCTGTCTTCTGACTTCTGTCTTCTGACTTCTGCCCTCCTGCCTTCTGTCTTCTGACTTCTGTTTTCTGCTAACCCTCCAACCTTCTAACCTTCTGTTTTTCTTTGGTTTCATCCTTTTCTGCCGGTTTCATGCCTGCGTAAAGCTCATATACAGAAAGAATACTCAAATATGCAGTATTGTTCTTCCATAATGATCCCAGAATTGCAGCAGCTTCTTTAGAGCCTCTGGGGTAATCTATGGCAATGTCAATGTCAATGAGAACGGTTTGCAAAGTCTCTCTCTTTTTCTGATCGTAATTCGTTTACTATGTCCACGCTATCCTCGTTTCTTTCGCCCCATTTTCCGAAACTGTTCAATGCCTTTTCAACCTTTTTCTTTCGCATATAGTCTTTTATAGATTCTGTAACAAGGGCACTAAAATTGTCGGAAAATTCCTTTGCTTCTTTGAAAAGATCGTCTGGAATGGTAATAAAAGTTTTTATCATATCAATTTCTCCTACCTAATAGTGGGATAATATAGGATGATTGTCAACATTTTCCTGTACTACGCTGGTCTCGTTGAAGTTAAGCAGGCTACTGATATTTAATTCTTGATATCAGCACGGTGAGGAAAAAATATTATCCTTGATTCGTTCATTATCTCCGCCACGCCATACAACGATTTATATAAACGTTACGACGACGGTACCTGGGACAGGGGGTGAGTTGTTTCATCAGAACAAATCTTTCTCCTGTTCTGATGAATATATTATAACTCAGCGTTCTCTGCGGGCTCTGCGAGAAACAACCGCCTTTCACCCCTTGACCCCTTTTTTTAGAAGATTAGATGTTTGGAAGTGTAGATGTATAGCCAACCTTCCTGTCTTCTGCCCTCTGCTTTTTCCAACTCTCTGTCTTCTGTCTTCTGACTTCTGTCTTTTTCCCCTCGACCCCTTGACCCCTTGAATCCTCGAACCCTTCGCTTCTCTGAATCCTCGAATCCTTGAACCCTTTCTTTTCTGATGTTTAGCCAACCTTCTGACCTCTGTCTTCTTCCTTCTGCCCTCTGACCTCTGATTTCTGACCTCTGTCTTTTGCCTTCTGTCTTCTTCCTTCTTCCCTCTGTCTTCTTCCTTCTGACCTCTGACCTCTGATTTCTGACCTCTGTCTTTTGCCTTCTGTCTTCTGCCCTCTGCCCTCTGACCTCTGATTTCTGACCTCTGTCTTTTGCCTTCTGTCTTCTGCCCTCTGACCTCTGACTTCTGCCTTCGCCTCTCGACCCCTTCGCTTCTCTTGGCCTGTTTTTTATGGTATTAGACAAAATATATATTTTTGTGAGAACGCTTTCGGTTATAATTGTATTCAGGAGAGCACAAGGACATGAACGAGAAAACAAAAGACCAAACAGAATATCGCCACTCACAATCGTTAATATCTCGTGCAAACTCTCCGGAAACGTTGTAAAAAAAGCGATCTGCCAAAGCTTGTGACGGGCTGGTTAAAACAGACGAGACTCTTTATTCCCAACCCGAGAGACCCGTCGGAAAACGATGTGAAGCTGATATATGAGAGCGCCCTTTAATCAGGATAAGGAGGATAATATATGAAAAAAGTGAAATTAAAGGTCAATGGAGTATGGTATCAGTTCATCGTTGAACCGGATCGAGTGCTTCTCGACCTGTTGAGAGAAGACCTCCGATTGACCGGCACCAAGCAGTCTTGTGACCGAAAGGGACAGTGCGGCGCGTGCACAGTTATTGTAAATGGTAAAGCAGTTCGATCGTGCCTGCAGAAAGTCGCAAAGCTTGACGGCGCTGAAGTTATTACTGTGGAGGGTCTCGGTACGCCGGATAACCCTCATTTCATTCAAGAGGCATTTGTCCTTTCGGGGGCTATTCAGTGTGGCTTCTGTACACCAGGTTTAATTATGGCAACCAAGGCATTGCTGGACCACAATCCGAATCCCGACGACCAAGAAATAAAGAATGCCCTCGAACACAATCTCTGTCGCTGCACTGGTTACCTGAAAATCATTGATGCGGTTAAGCTGGCCAGTCGGTTTATTCGGGGAGAAACAACGCCAGATGCAGTTAGGCCTGACCCGAATGGTCCGAAGATCGGTGTTTCCCATCCTCGTCCCTCCAGTATGCTCAAGGCCTGCGGTCTTGCAGAGTTTTCGGCTGATATCAAGCTACAGAATGCCCTTGAAGTGGCGGTACACCGCAGCACTGAGCACCACGCAATGATTACATCTATCGACACCTCCGTAGCCGAGAAGATGCCAGGAGTTGTTGGAGTTATGACAGCAAGAGACATCAAAGGTACTAATCGAATCAAGATCGTCTATGGGGATCAACCCATACTTGCTGAAGATAAAGTCTACTGCCTTGGAGATTCTGTTGCAATAGTGGTGGCCAACACCAGGGAACAGGCGCTTGCCGCTGCCGCTGCCGTCAAGGTCGCATACGAACCATTGCCTGTTCTCAAGACTCCCGAACAAGCAATGTCCCCCGATGCGATACAACTGCACAGCGAACGGCCAAATCTTTGCTTCCGCCAGCCCCAGATCAGGGGTGACGCCGAAAAGGCTTTGGCAGAGTCAGCCGCTGTGGTGGAGGGACATTTTTCCACACAATGCAACCACCAAGCCCCCTTAGAACCTGAAGCCACAATCGCCTACATTGAAGGTGACGGAGAAGACGCTCAGTTGGTGGTAGTCGGACGAAGCATCAATATACACTTACACATGTCTAATCTCCAGGAGGCTTTGGGATATGAGAATATCCGCTACGAAGAAGCCTTCTCCGGTGGGAATTTCGGTCAAAAGCTTGCGATGACATCTGAGGCCGTTTCCGGGGCAGCCGCACTCCATTTTAGACGCCCTGTGCGGTATATCCCCAGTCTTGCCGAATCCATGCTTATGTCCAGCAAACGGCACCCCTTTAATATGAAGGTCAAGCTTGGCGCCTCAGCAGATGGCAAGCTGACCGCTTTCGATATTGATTTCATCGTTGACAATGGAGCTTATCAAATTAATGGAATGGTTATTGTCAAACGTGCACTGTGGATGCTCTCGGGTTCCTATTATATTCCCAACATCAATGCCCTGGCGCGCCTTGTATATACAAACAACCCCGCAGGAGGGGCAGCCAGGGGAGCAGGCCCTCCACAGGTGACCTTTGCGCTGGAGTCAGCGATAGATATGCTGGCCGAAAAGCTCGACATCGATCCTCTGGAATTCCGCCGCTTGAATTCACTTCTGCCAGGTCAGAGTGTATCCACCGGTATGGCGTACGACCAGTGGCCCTTTCCGGAACTTTGCGACGCAATCAGGCCCGCTTACGAACGGGCAAAAAATGAAGCCGCGGCATGGAAAAACGGTTTGATCAGACGGGGAGTCGGCCTCGGCTGCCATGCCTTCGGCGTTGGAGGTCCGGCGGATGTTGGTCGGGTTGCTTTAGAGCTTGATCCTGATGACGGTATTACGATTTATGCCGCGGTTGCAGACCCAGGAGAAGGCAACGATTCCATGCTTACACAAATCGCCTCACATCTCACCGGCATACCTATGGACAAAATCCGTCTGGTTACTCGAGACACCGACCATACAACGGGAATGGGACCCGCAGCGGCCAGCAGAATGACTTATATGGCGGGCGGTTCCCTTGTTCTTGCTATTGAGCAACTGAAAAAATCCATGGAGGAGGTTTGCGCCAATACTTACGAAGCCCTTGTGAAGGCTGGCAAACCTACACGCTATGTGGGCTCCAAGGTTGCGGAGGGCAAGGAAGCGGTTCTGGATCCCGAAACCGGTCAGGGACCTTCCTTTGAATCGCGTATCCATGAGATTCAGATGGCCGAGGTGGAGGTAAATACCGATACAGGCGAAGTACGCGTCATCAGAGTAACAACCGCCGTGGATCCAGGCACTGTCATTAATCCCCATAATCTGGAAGGCCAGTTACATGGTGGTATGGATCAGGGTGTGGGGTTTGCCCTTAGGGAAGAGTATGTCCACGGCCAGACAAAAGACTGGGTCACATTCAAATTTCCCACTATGAAGACAGCTTTTGACATGGATGTGATTATCAATCAGACTCCCCGCCGAAAAGGACCTTTAGGGGCTACAGGTGTAGGCGAAATGACAATGGTATGCACTGCTCCTGCGGTGACGAATGCCATTTATGATGCTTGCGGCGTGCGGATCTACGATCTGCCAGCCACACCTGACAAGATTAAGGCTTCCTTGGTTTGCAAGCCTTGACGATGTCAAAACCCTTCTTCAGGCAATTAGGGAGGATAAAGCATGTGAAGGGGATATGCAACTCATTTCAATTATTGAAGAAATTGAAAGAAAGATTGTAGATTGCGGATGGCTCACTGCAAAAGATTAATCAGAACATTTATCCCACCTTTGTCATTACATCCCAATCTCTAATGGCCGCCATTAGAAAAATAGCATGGAATTGGAAAAGTTTTAATGGCAAATATGGGTATATTTTTTTGTCAAAAAAACCTTTGTAAATATCTTTTTTATTTACTATGATGAGAAGAATATATGGGTGACCATCAAATAAAATTTCAATCTCTCTTGCGTGAACTTTTTCAATTCGATTGTGCCGACCTGGATTTTGGCATCTACCGTATTATGAATTACAAGCGCGGCGTAATCGAACGCTTCATCCAGGAAGATTTGCCCAGGTCCATATCCAAAGAACTTGCTCAGGGTGTGCTGGCAGAGCAAACGCAGGCTGCTCAGGGGTTGGAAGATGCCAAGAAGAAGATATTCGAGATATTTGACGACGCCCTTGACGCTACGGGTAATTTGATAAAATACCACAACACGAAGCCCGGCAAAGAATATCTGGCCGCCCTTGAAAAAGCAAAATCCACCAAAGGCCACGAGGCGCTTGAAGCTACTATCTACAATCATCTGTACGCCTTCTTCAGCCGTTACTGGCAGGACGGAGACTTTATCTCCAAGCGTCGGTACTCCAAGCGTGAACGCTACGCCATCCCTTATAACGGAGAGGAGGTAACGCTTTACTGGGCAAACCATGACCAGTACTATGTAAAGACCGGCGAGCACTTTGCCGACTACACCTGGAAAGCAACGAACGGTGTGACCGTGCATTTCAAACTGACTGCTGCAGATGTGGAGCAGAATAACCCGCGCATCAAGAAGGTCACCTTCTCGCCGGAGTGGAAAAACGGCAAGCCCAAGCGCATGGCCACCGCCGAGGAAGCCGAACGTAGCCCCCGCATTGTCAAGGTAATCCGTCTGGAATCCTACGAAGACGCGCTGAACAACATCACCTTCGACGAACCATCTGGTCAGCAAGCCATGCAGTTTGAAGACTATTTGCTTTCATACATGCTCCAATGGGAAACGCGCAAAAGCGAAACCCTGCTCAACGTGGAGAAGCTCGCCAAGCCTTTCTCGTATCGATTACACATCCATCGCGACGGCGAAACGCGCGCCCAAACTGTGGATTTGCCCGAATCTTTCGCGTATCTATTGGGTCTATACGTCCAAAAAGGACAAGTATTCAACGACAATGGCCGCCACTATCTTGTCTATCGCGGCGCTACCCGCGAGGGGCGCAAAGTGGCCGTTATCTGGCGCGAGAACGAAGGTTGGACGGCAAACGAATACAAACGCGACAAGGAATTTGTCGCTGCTCAGAAAATCACCGAAGGCATAGACGATGTGTATGTCAACGGCGATTCCTACATCCCTGGTGCGCGGGTGCTGGAGAAACTGTTCAAAGAGCGAATGTTCGCCCCTGTGGAGGCGTGAGTTATGAAGCCGAAGATTGACATACCCCACAGGGAGATTGCCGAATTCTGCGTTAAATGGAAAATCGAGGAGCTTTCCCTCTTCGGTTCGGCACTGCGTGAAGATTTTCGCCCAGATAGCGATGTGGATGTGCTGATTGTATTTAGCAAAGAAGCCCAATGGAGCCTGTTTGACGTAATCGCTGCCGAGGATGAGTTGGAACAAATCATCGGCAGAAAGGTGGATCTTGTGGAAAAGAATGCCCTTCGTAATCCTTTCCGCCGACATCATATTCTCACACATCGCGAGGTGATCTATGCGAGCTGAGGAACGCGATCCTGCCTATCTTTGGGATATGCTTGAAGCGGCGCAGACGATCATGGGGTTCATGAAGGGCTTGGCTCTTGAACAGTTTACGGCTGACGGCAAAGAAGCGCTTATCGTTCGACTGGCCGTGGAGCGCAAACTGGAAATCCTGGGAGAGGCCGCCAGACGCATCAGCGTTTCGTTCAAACAGACGCATCCAGAAATTCCATGGTCCAGTATCATAGGACTTAGAAATGTGATAAGCCACGAATATACCAGAGTGGATTACGACCTGATCTATCGTCTTATACAACGACAACTGCCGGCACTCGTGGATATGCTGGCCCCGCTTATTCCGCCATTGCCGCCGGAGGATTCGTAATGCCGCGCAAAACAAGGTTACACACGAATTTATCCTCATCACCATCACCGAACGGCCTCCAGCAATACGTCAAACTTGAAAATTGTCTTGTCCTGCTGGCATGGATCAACAGCCTTCTGGGGTACAAGAAAAACAAAGACCTTCTT
>Ga0302240_1001534_pt1 | contig 18014 bp, 11 predicted proteins | sample AAG_UR_His_MG_FD_193538 | JGI IMG/M metagenome (GOLD analysis project Ga0302240, IMG submission 193538) | Enriched activated sludge microbial communities from anaerobic digester in WTTP, New Holstein, Wisconsin, United States - AAG_UR_His | ecosystem: Engineered > Bioreactor > Anaerobic >... | reverse complement strand
CCGCGCGGGAGCGGGGCCGACCCAGAGGTCCCAATCGAGGCCCTCCGGCACGGACTCGGCGGGCAGCGCGAAATCCAGCGGCACGTTCGAACTGGCGTACGTGTCCACGCCGGCCACTTGGGCGTAGGGGCGAAACCGCTCCGAGCGAACGAACCCGCCCAGAGTGCTCCAAATCGTGAACGCCGATTTGACCTGTCCCAACCCGCCCGCGCGGACGAACTCACAAACCCGCCGGATCGTCGGAATCGACCGGTATTGGGTTCCGGTTTGGAACACGCGGCCATAGCGGCGCACCGTTTCAACGAGCCGCCGGCCCTCCTGGATCGTGATCGAGACCGGCTTCTCGCAGTACACATCCTTGCCCGCCTTGGCCGCATCGATCGCCTGCAGCGCGTGCCAATGGTCCGGAGTGGCAATCACCACCGCGTCCAAGTCCTGGCGCGCGAGCAGTTCGCGATAGTCGTTATAGGCGGAGCAGCCGTGATCCGAGCCGCCGGCACGTTCGGCCGCGTAGGTCTCCGCCACTCGCCGCACGCCTTCCTCGCACCGCGTCCGGTCCACGTCGCACACGCCCAGGACCTGCATGGCCGGGTCGCCGGACAAGCGCCGCAGGTGGCCGCGGCCCATCAGTCCGTGGCCGATCAGGCCCACGGTGATGCGCTCGCTGGGCGCCGCGGCGCCGTCCGCGCCCAACGCCCGCGCGGGAACAATCCGGGGGGCGACCAGAACGCCGGATGCCGCGGCGGCCCGACGGAGCAGTTCACGACGCGAAAAACGGACGGCGGCTGTTTGGGGCTGACTCGGACATCGATTCATGGGGCACCTCGCTTGGCCACTTCCAGGCTGACTTGGTTGAAAAACTGAACGCACTGGGCGATCTCCGGCATCGACTCCAGCCAGTTGTAGGAATACTCCAGGCCGAACATCGTGGGTTGCACGCCCAAGCGGTCGAGTTCCGTGATGAACTGTTCGGTCTTGCCGACCCCGGTTCCCCAGGGCACGTCGTGGCCCGTCAGGGACAACTCGTTCAGGTCATGCATCTGCACGGTGATGAGCCGCTGCTTGAGGGTCCGGGCCGCTTCGATCGGATCGATACCGGCACGCATCCAGTATCCCAGATCACCGCAGGCGCCGATTCGCCGGCTGCGGTTTTCGCAGACCTTCAAGATGCCTTCCGGATTCCAGTACGCGGGCGATGCTTTCTGGTCGTGATTGTGGAGGGCCACGTTGATGCCGTATTCATCGCAGAACTTCTCGATCGTATCCAGCGCGTCGGGCGCCGGCTCGGACAGGAACGTCTCGATGCCCATCTTTCGCCCGAACTCAAATACCCGGCGGCAGCCCTCCGCATCGCCGGGGATGTCGTGGATGTAGTAGGTCAGCAGGCGAACGCCGGCCGAGTCGAGTTTCAGCCGGATCTGTTTCAGCGCCTCGCCCGCAAGTTGAGGATCGAAGTTTTGGGGGATTTCGTGACTGACTTTCTGAAAGCTCAATCCGCCCATGTACGGCAGGCCGAGTTGCGAGGTCTTGTCGATCGCCTCGAACAAGGTGTATTTGTGAAAGGTGTAAGCCTCGACGCCCAGACGCCAACCCAGCTTCTCCTGCGCCCGGATGGCGGGCGTCAATTTGCTGCTGGGGATGGCCGGGGCCGGAAGATCGCCCAGCACGAATTGGGTCGCAGCCAGGTAGAACTCCAGCAGTTTCGAGTCCCAGAAGATCGACGGGCTGTGGGCGATCGTGCAGTAGAAGACGCGTCCCCGGCCATATTGCCGCACCCACGCCAGGGCGTAATCGTTGTCGGCACGCACAAGCTTGCCGTACGCCGGGCTCTGATTCATGTCGGTCTTCTCGGTATCGATGCTGAACAGCACGCGCACCCGGTCCCGCGAGTAGGGCTCGTGAACGCGAAAAAACTCGGAACGGTAGTCAAAGCCAAGGCCGCCGAAGGGCTGATTCAACGGATGGCCAGGCTCGTCGAGCTTGATCCAGACGTGTTCGTCGGCCGCTTTGTGGCTCGCGCCGCGGCCGCCCAGCATGATCCCGAACTCCGGCCAGTCTTCGCGGGCTCCCTCGGTCCACCGCGTAAAGGCCACGGTCGTCCCGTGGACGCCCATCAGTCCGCCACCCCCGTAGACGAACTCGACCAGGTTCTGTCGGAGCGTGGCGTCCTCGAACAGATTGCCGACGTTGTTGTTGAAGAAGACGGCATCGAACTGGCTCAGGCTCTCACGTTGAAAGACTGCCGGATCGCGGCTGATCACAGTGCCAAAGGCGCCGGTCTTCTGGCCCATCAACGTGAATGCCAGATTGGCCGCCGGAATCGAGCCGTGGCCGGGATAGTCGACGTTCAGGTCGAAAATCAGCAGCTTGCGAGGCTTGGACGGCACCGCAGGCGCTGTGGCAGGAACCGCCGCCTCGATTTTCTCCCGTTCGGTCCCCTCGCCCGCGGCTTGCGTTTGGACGCGGGCGGTTGCCAGCAGCAACACTGCGGCGGCGGTCAACAGCACGATGCGAATCGGACCTGCCGATGTTTTTTTCGATTGGTACATGAGCACCCTTTCCAAGGAAGACAGCACGAACGATGAACAGGAGGAAACAGAGGGAACGGAGGGGAACTTCTTCTCCGTTGTCTCTGTTCCCTCCTGTTCAAGATGCCCGCGGGAAAACGAAAAATTGGGTAATCTTAGCGTTAACTCGATCCACGCGGAGTTACTGCCGGTCAATCCCTGACCGGCAACGCGAACAGCGTCACGCTGCAGGGGGCGACGGAAATCTTGTCCGACACTTGGACGGCCGCTTCCTCGATCTTCACGCGATGTGGATCGGACGGGTCGTTGTAGATCATCGGATCCTGGCCCGCGATCTGCCAGCGCGTGCCGCTGCCGGCCAGTTTCGCCCCGGTGACGGCCAGCGGGATTTCGGCAGCCTGCAGCGAGGGATTGACCACGCCCAGCGTCAGCGTCTTGCGGTCTGCGCTCCAGGCGGCCATCGCGTCGATCGTGCGCGAGCACTCCGTCGCCACGGGCAGCGTGCCGAAGTGTTTCCGATACAGCTTCAGCACGAGGCCCGTCGTCTCGAAGGCAGCGGCCGTCTTGCTGGTCTTGATACAGCCGATCACGTTCACGGCCTGGGCATAATTGGCCATGTAGAATAACTCGCTGTCGCGGGCCATCTGGTGCAGCCCGGCGGCGATTCCCAAGCCGTCCTTCAGGAAGTACCGCGTGCCCAATTCGCCGAACACGTGGGGACCGTACCAGTAGTTCCACTCGTCCAGCGCGATGCGGATGTCCTTGCCGCGCAGCGAGTCGATCTCCTGGCGGTAGCGGCGATGGGCCTCGGCCTTGCGGCGGACGGCGTTGGGAATCTGGCGGACGTGTCCGGCGAGGCCCGTCTGCTCCTGGCAGTAGAAGTGTTCGCTGATCAGGTCCATGTGGTCGGCACAGTTCTTCAGCATTCCCTCGCTCCACCTGCCGACATCGCCGACCGCGATCAGTTGGATCGACGGATCGACGGCCCGCATGGCTGTGGCGAACTGGTTGTGCTTCTCCTGGTACTTCTCCAGCGGCATGTGGCCCAGTTGCCAGCCTCCGTACATCTCGTTGCCGATGCTCCAGTACTTCACGCCGTACGGGTCGCGGTGGCCGTTTTCCGCTCGCAGTTTGCCCAGCGGCGTGTCGGGTCCGCCGTTGGCGTATTGCAGTTCGTCGGCGGCCGCCTGCACATCGCCCAGCCCGCTATTGACGGCGATGTAAGGTTCCGTGTTCAGCAGGCGGCAGAAGACCATGAATTCGTCCAGCCCGAAGTCGTTGTGTTCGATGCCTTGCCAGGCCGGGTTCTTCCGCGGCGGCCGGCGGTCTTTGTCGCCGATGCCGTCCCGCCAGTTGTAGCCGCTGACGAAGTTGCCGCCCGGCCAGCGGTAGACGGGCGAGTCGAGTTCTTTGAGCAGCGCCAGGGTGTCCGCCCGCATGCCTTGCACGTTGTCGGCGGGCATCAGCGAAACCGTGCCGGCGGACAAGTGGCCCCCGCCCGCGGCGGTGATTTCCAGACGGCCATCGTCCGTCGTCTTGCCGGCGGTGAATTCCAGCGGCGTTTTCGCAAACGCGCCGGGCACCTGCGGGATGGCGACCGTCTGGCGGTCGTTCGGGCCATCGCCCCAGATCAGGCTGACGCACACCGGCCCGGCGTCGTTGCTGCCGGAAAACCAGATTCGCCCGACATACGCCCGGCCGGCGATCAGGCCCAACCCGGCCTGAGCGATGCCGCACGGCTGGCCGCCCTGCAGCGCGATGCGGGGCGTGTGCTGGCCCACGAACGCCCCTTCCCGGACCATGCTCACTGCGCCGTCCGGTCCGATCGCCTTCCAAGGCGAACCGCCCTTGCCGACGGGATCGAAGAACTTGCGGTCCTGCAGCATTTCGGCCCAGATCCCGCCGTAGATACAGCGGCCGAGGTGCTCGATGAACTGGCCGTAGATGTACTTCGAGACGGGCTCGCCCGTCTTCGCCGCATCGATCGTGATGCTCAGCGGCAGCGGCAGCGAGCGGGACAGCAGTTCCAAGGACACGTCGTCGTACCAGGCCTTGCCCGTGGCCAGCCCCCAGCCGCCGAACAGGCAATTCACTTGGATTGTCTCGTGCTCTTCAGTTTCCAAGGTGACTTCGACCCGCGTCCAGTCGTTCGTGCCCGTCAGAGCGCGGGTGGCCACGGGCTGGATGTTATGGACGTTCAGCAGGGCCCCGCGGCCGTTTTTCGCTTGGACGTTTTCCGTTTTGATCCAGCCGGAAAGGCGATACTGCGCGTACGGCTCGACGGCGACGGTCGCGGCCCAGCCGATGTCGCCGCCCTGCTCCGAGGCGATGGCGACGCAGCGTTGGCCGGTGCGCCCCGCGCCGGCGTATTCGAACACGCCGTCGCCGCCCCATTTCTGCGTCTGCCAGCCCGCGGGGCGACCGTCACGCGCTTGCTCGAACGAGCCGTTGGGGAGGCCATCGGCCGCCCCTTGAGCTTGAGCGACGCTGGCTGCACAAACCAGCACGAGGCCGCCCACAATCATCATGGTGTTTGCTGTTCCGTGTCTCATGGTTCCCTTTCCTTTCCGAGCAACGCGCCGTCACCGATCCGGGTCAGCTGTCGAGGATATCAGGCATGGCGATGCCCGCCTAGGACCAGGCGGTCTTTCCTGGCATATTGCTGGCGCTTATGACATCGCGTTGGGCGTGGCACGGCCTACTTGTTGGCCGTGTTGACGCGGCGTGGCACGGCCTACTTGTTGGCCGTGTTGACGCGGCGTGGCACGGCCTACTTGTTGGCCGTGTTGACGCGGCGTGGCACGGAAAAGCGCGTGGCTCGATGGCGACAACGCGCGCGGCAAGAAAAACCGCTTGGTCCAGAAGGCGACACGCTACGCCGCATCCCGGTAGGTTTGCCGCGAGGATTTGGCAGACGGTCCCTGTGGGTCCTGCCTACGCCCACTGTTCAGCGCGGCAGGCGGTGTTTCGAGCAGAAAAAACTCGACGTCGCGGCGAACCCTGCCCGCGTGCGCCAGATGACCGCCGATGCCAAACAGGGCGCAGATTCGCCCCCCGAAGTGCGCGTAGGCCGCGCCGCGCTTCCCATCCCGCAGCAGCGATGCGAAGACCGTGAACGGGTGACACACGAGGGAAGCCGCCAGGCCGTTGACCGCAGCGTGCCGCCAGAAGACACACTCCGCGCCGCGTCCGGAACGGAACGACAACGGAACATCCGGCACGGCGGTGGAGGACGTTCGCACGACGCTGTCCGCTGCCAGCACGGCTCGATAGCCCAGCGCCTGCAGAGACAATGCGAAATCCACATCCGCCCAGTCGACATCCAGCCGTTCGCAGAATCCGCCGATGGCTTCCCAAATCCAACGACGGTAAAACCCGGCGAACAGCCCCGGACCGACAATCTCGCGGAGCAGGACGCGCGAGTCCTCCGAACGCGCGGCGCCCGCGGCATGACACACTCGGCGGCCACCCCGCGCATAGCGCAGTCCCGCCGCCATGATTCGGTCCTCGTCGGCCGCATCCACCAGGATCGGGGCTACCGCACAGACTTGAAGATCGCGGAAGGATGCGAGGGCGGAGTCCGTCCAGCCATCGGTCGCCAGCACGCCGGGCTGCAACACATGGACGATGTCGCCCTGGGACGCGCGGCATCCCGCATTGATCATCTGCGACGAACCTGCATCCTGTGGGACGGGGACGAAACGAACCTCGCCCGCCAAGTCGTAGGGATCATCGTACACCTGGGAATGGACGACGATCACTTCGCACTCCGCCGGCCGGTTCTGCAAAACCGAAGCGAGTGTATCTTCGAAGGAATCGTTGTCCGCCCACAGCGGGATGATGATGGACAGCCGGCACACGGGTCACCTTCCTTGCTTCTCTGCTCGTCTTATTTCGACCGATTTGCCTGGAAAAGTTAATACGAACGATAGAAACAGATTGGCGAACTTGGCGCAGCGAGGGGGAGGCCAAGCCTCGCACCCCTGGCTTGATCACACGCCTGCAAAGCGGCGTCACCGCTAGGGCACACGAAAAAGCGTCCTGCGGCCAAGCCGCAGAACGCTTGCTGGCATGTAGATAAACCCAATCCAAATCTCAATTTCGGCTCAGCGACGGGTATGGATCCGAAGTATCCGACTTCTTGCCTTCCGCCCGCCTGACGGCTTCCAGGGTCACGCGCATGGCGACTGCGAGTTCCTGGGGCGAGAAGTACTTTTCGGTGTACCCATTGCTCAGTTTCACCCGGTCCTTGGCCGCGAGTTGCTCCCAGCTCAGCCCGTCGGTAAAGTGCCAGGCCGCCGCCTGGGCCGCATTCTGAGTCACTTCGCCGCGTCCCAGCATCTTGCACACTTCGGCCACACGCTGATCTTGAGTGAACGACTCGATGGGGCGAATCTCATAAGGCACCCGCGGATTCGGATCTGTCTTCCCGTGCTCCAGGCAGACCGTGGCAACCTGGATCTTTCCGACTTTGCCGGGAGCCACATTGAACATGCCTCCCATGCCTCCCATGCCGCCCATACCGCCCATCATCCCCCCGCCCATAGCTTGGTTCTGCCCACCGCCGCCGCCACCAACTCCACCGCCTCCCAAGCCGCCGCCACCAAAGCCGCCGCCACCAAGGCCGCCGATCTGAGCCAGAACGGGCACCCCGGCGAAGGCCTCCGGGAGTTTGATTTCCAGCGGCTGTTTAGCCTTGTTCTCAATCAACACGTTCGCTTCCTTGGCATCCTTCGGAATCAGCTTGACGGCGATGTCCCCCGCCTTGATGGCCTCGAACAACTCCACCCGCTTGGCTGCCGGACCGGCCTTGTCCGCCGCGTTGGCGGAAAACACGATCGCCACGACACTCACGACCGCTACCACCGTTGTGATCGTACGCTCAAATGAAACTCGCATGTGATTACTCCTGCCTCTCTTCAAGATGTCGCAGCCTTGGTTTGACGTCAAAGACCAAGCGCGAACTGCGTGCCCTATCCGTAAAGATAGCTGGTCGAATCGAGAATTCCAACAGTTTTATTCGGCACTTGACGTAGGTGCCCAAGGTTTTTCCTGGCCAAAAATCCTCCAAACTGGTGGCCTAACCGCTGCGCAATCCCTCACGGGCGAAGGATGCGGTGGCTTCGATAACCCCGTTCATCGGACGAATTACCCTCGACAGGACGTGGGCGGGACCGGCGCAAAATCGTCATTTGCCCTAGAAGCAGGGCTTCCCTCGTGCAATCGTGGTTGACCGCTCGCCCCCAATCGCGATAAACTGCCTCTTTGGAAGATGTTGCGCGCTTTCACTGCTCAAACAAGACCGCCTGCATCCCTGCAACGGATAACAATAAACCATGGAAACCCTGGAACGTATTTGGGAAATCATCGGCCTGGCATTCAGCGGCCTTCTCAAAGGAGTCGAACGCGGCGTGACGTCGCTGTTCGGCTCGTCCAACGCTCGTTACATCCGCCGACTGCAGCCCATTGTGGACGCCGTCAATAACTTGGGGTCCAAGTACGAGGCGATGTCGGACGCGGAGTTGCGAGAGCAGACCGCCAGGTTTCGCGAGCGCCTGCGAGCGGGCGAAACGCTGGACGATCTGTTGGTCGAAGCGTTTGCGGTCTGCCGCGAGGGTGGCCGGCGGTTCATCGGCCTTCGTCATTACGACGTCCAGTTGATCGGCGGCGTCGTGCTGCATCGGGGTTCGATTGCCGAGATGGTGACGGGGGAAGGCAAGACGTTGGTGGCCACCTTGCCCGCCTACTTGAACGCCCTGGAAGGCAAGGGCGTCCACGTGGTGACCGTCAACGATTACCTGGCGCGCCGCGACATGGAATGGATGGGCCCGCTGTACATGGGCTTGGGTCTGACGGTGGGTGCCATCCAAAGCGATATGCCGGTGCTGGAACGTCAGCGGGCCTACGCCTGCGACATCACGTACGGGACGAACAACGAGTTCGGCTTCGATTACCTCCGCGACAACATGCGTCCGGCCGCCCGCGGCGACGAGCGGTATCCGAAGGAATATCAGCAATCCCAGGGCCGGCTGAACTATGCGATCGTCGACGAGGTGGACAACATTCTGATCGACGAAGCTCGGACGCCGCTGATTATTTCCGGTCCGGCCTACGACGACGTTCGCAAGTATTCCGAGGCCGACCGCATCGCGCGGATGTTGAAACGCGATATGCACTTCGTGGTCAACGAGAAAGACCACACGGCCCACATGACCGACGAGGGCGTCCGCGAAGCCGAGCGACTGGCGGGCGTCGAGAGCTTCTACACGGCCGGCAACATGGAATGGCCGCACCTGCTCGACAACGCCCTCAAGGCCCACTACCTGTACCAGAAAGACGTCCGGTACGTGATCAAGGAAGGCCGGATCGTGATCGTCGACGAGTTCACCGGGCGGTTGATGGAAGGCCGCCAGTGGAGCGACGGCCTGCACCAGGCGGTCGAGGCCAAGGAAGGCGTCAAGATCAAGGAGGAAACGCAGACGCTGGCCACGATCACGCTGCAGAACTTCTTCAAGCTGTACAACAAGATCGCCGGCATGACCGGCACGGCGATGACGGAGGCCAACGAGTTCTGGAAGATCTACAAGCTGGAAGTGATCGCCATCCCCACCAACCGGCCGCTCCGCCGACTGGAACATCCCGATGTGATCTACCGAACGGAGCGCGAAAAGTTCAAAGCGGTGGCTGACGAAATCGAGCAGATGCACCGCTACGACCTGCTCGCCACGGCGAACGGGGAAATCCTCGTCGGCACGATCCTCAAGGAGCAAGACGGCGCCGTGGATTTCCAGGCCGTCGAAACGCGCCGCCGCGAGACGATCCCCCAGGACAAGATCAAAGAAATCCGGCCTCGCGGCCGGCCCATTCTGATCGGCACGGTGTCGATCGAGAAAAGCGAGCGGCTGTCGGCGATGCTGGACAAACGGGGCGTCAAGCACCAGGTGCTCAACGCCAAGCACCACAAGCGCGAGGCGGAGATCATCGCGCAGGCCGGCCGCCTGGCCGCCGTCACGATCGCCACCAACATGGCCGGCCGCGGCACGGACATCGTTCTGGGCGGCAATCCGGAGACCATGGCCTGGGCGCGGCTGCAGGACAAGTACGAGACGCGGCTCGACGTGCCCCGCGACGAATGGGACTCGCTGGTCGCCGAAATCGAACGCCAAGAGAACATGAAGGAGGAGGGCGATCACGTCAAACGGATCGGCGGCCTGCACGTGATCGGCACGGAACGACACGACGCGCGGCGAATCGACCTCCAGCTGCGCGGCCGCTGCGGACGTCAGGGCGACCCCGGCAGCAGCCGCTTCTTCCTCTCGCTGGAAGACGACTTGATGCGCATCTTTGCGGGCGAGTGGGTCAGGAAGATCTTGGAATCGCTGGGCATGAAGGAAGGCGAAGCGATCGAGAGCCGCATGGTGACGCGGCGGATCGAAGCGGCACAGAAGAAGGTCGAAGAACGCCACTTCGAAAGCCGCAAGCACCTGTTGGAATACGACGAGGTGATGGACGAGCAGCGGAAACGGGTCTACGGCTACCGGCAGCGGATTCTGGACGGCGCCAGTTGCCGGGAATTGATCCTGGAATCGGTCCGGCACCAGATCGATCATCACCTGGGCACCTACTTGGGCCGCGATTTCGGCGTCGAGACGTTCACGGAATGGGCCGGCAAGCGGCTGGCTACGACCCTGGAGCCCCGCGATTTCCGGGGCATGGACTTTGCCCAGGCAGAACGCTACGCGCGGGACGAAGCCGAAAAGTTCGCTGAGACCCAGGTGCTGGACGCCATCGAAGAGAACTTGCCGGAGGTCGGGGACGAGGAAGACCCGGAAGAATGGAACTGGCTGGCGCTGACCAAGTTCGTCAATGCGCGCTGGGGCCTGAATCTGCGGGACCGGGACCTGCGCAAGGCCGGCCGCGAGGGGACCGCCGAGTTGCTCATCGAACGGGCTCGCGAAGCGATCGGCCGCGTGGAATTGGACGAAGGCGCCGCCTTCCTGCGGGAGGATTTCGGCCTGCGCAGCGCCATCGGCTGGGTGAAGCACAAGTTCGGCATCGAACTGGACTTTGAGGACGTGCGGGAACTGGAGCCGAATGAGCTGAAAGACCTGGTCTATGCCCGGGCCGTGAAGGCCTACGATGAAAAGGAAGCGCAGTACCCCGTCATGGCGGCCCTGTATCGCTTCTCGTCGGGCGCCGGCCGATCGCGGCTGGACCGCGAAAACCTGATCGCCTGGGCCAGCCAGCGGTTTGAGGCCCCGCTGTCGCTCGAAGACCTCAAACACAAGCAGCGCGAAGATATCCGCGCGGTGCTCATGGAACATAGCCGGGCGTACCAGCAGCGGGCTCAGCAGCTGTTGAGCGAAGTCCGCCGGAAGGTGGCCGAATTGTTTCTCGACATGGACGACCGGCAGCCGGCAAGCGCGATCGCCGGCAGCAACGGCGTCCTGAAGTCGTTGACGGATTGGATGAACTCGACCTTCGACTGCGAAATCGCCGAAGAAGATCTCCGGCGGCTGACGCGCGAGGAACTCGAACGCAAGCTCAGCGATGTCGTGGAAGAGCGTTACCGCCCCGAGATGCGCCGCATGGAACGTGCGGTGCTGCTGCAGATTGCCGATGCCGCCTGGAAAGACCACCTGTTGGCGATGGACCACCTGCGCAGCTCCGTGGGCCTGGTTGGCTACGCCCAGGTCGACCCCAAGGTGGAATACAAGCGCGAAGGCATGCGGCTGTTCGAGTCGATGTGGGAGTCCATCGGCGGACGCGTCACGGACCTGGTGTACCGCATGGAGCAGCTGGACGAAAGCTTCGTCGGCAGCACCTTTGTGGAAACCGCCGCCAGCCACGCCGCGGCCGAGACCGCCAGCGATATTGCCAAACAGCAACAGCAGGCGATCCAGAATAGCCAAGGCGAGGTGGTCGTCGAGACGATCCGCAACCGCGGCCCGCGCGTGGGGCGGAACGACCCCTGCCCCTGCGGCAGCGGTAAGAAATACAAGAATTGCTGCATGCGAAAAATGAGTGGGGTGTAACTCGGCCGTGTGCGATGTTGGGCCCCAACCGCGCGATCAATCCTTGACCGACTGACTCAACCCTACGGCAGCCAAGTCGCCTCATGCCTTACCTGCTCAACCTGGTCTACCTGCTGCTGTTGGTCCTCTGCTCGCCGTGGCTGGTCTACGCGGCGATCCGGAAGGGCAAGTACCGGACGGGCTTCAGAGCCAGACTGTTGGGCCGTGTCCCGGTCCGGCAAGGGGCGGAGCGCTGCCTGTGGCTGCACGCGGTCAGCGTCGGCGAAGTCAATCTGCTGGGCCCGCTGCTGGCGCGGTTGGAACAGCAGCACCCGGATTGGGTGTACGTGATCTCCACGACGACCAAGACCGGATTTGAACTGGCCAAGGTGAAATACGCCCCCCGCACGGTTTTCTATTGCCCGCTGGACTTCAGCTGGGCCGTGCGGTCGGCGATGAAGCGCATCCGTCCGAACCTGCTGGTGCTGGCGGAATTGGAACTCTGGCCCAATCTGATTTGGGCGGCGAAGAGGCACGGCGCCAAGGTGGCCGTCGTCAACGGACGGCTGAGCGATCGCAGTTTTCGCGGCTACCAACGCGTCCGCCCCCTGGTGGCCCGCTTGCTGCAGTCCCTGGATGCGATCGCGGCGCAGAACGACGAATACGCCGAGCGATTCTGCCGGCTGGGCGCGCGGCCCGAGTCCGTGTACCGGACCGGTTCGGTCAAGTTCGACGGCGCCCAGACGGATCGCGACAATCCGAAAACGCGGCAGTTGGCCGACCTGGCCGGCATTCACCCCGACGACGTGGTGTTCCTGGCCGGCAGCACGCAGGAGCCGGAGGAGCAGCTGGCGCTGGACGTGTACCGCGAACTGGCCCCCGCCTACCCGCGACTGCGTCTGATCGTCACCCCGCGGCACCCGGAACGGTTCCAGGAAGTCGCCGAGTTGCTGGACCGTTCGGGCCTGCCCTGGCAGCGCCGCCGCCGGCTGGAAGAAGACGGCAGCGACCCGCGGGCCCGCGTTCTGCTGGTGGACGCCATGGGCGAACTGGGCGCTTGGTGGGGCAGGGCGCAGATCGCCTTCGTCGGCGGCAGCATGGGCGCGCGGGGCGGTCAGAACATGATCGAGCCCGCCGCGTACGGCGCGGCGGTCGCGTTCGGCCCCAATACCAGCAACTTTCGCGATGTGGTGGCCCTGATGCTTGCGCGCCAAGCCGCCGTGGTCGTCGCCGACGGCGAGCAACTTGCCGCCTTCGTCCGCCGCTGCCTTGCCGAGCCCGATTTCGCCGCCGAACTCGGCCGGCGAGCCCGCCAACTGGTCCTGGAACAAGTCTGTGCCGCTGACCGAACCTGCCAACTTCTCGAGTCGCTGAGGTGCTGAAGAGCGAACCCGCCCCCGGCGATCCGCGATCCTTCACGAACTCGTCCGGCGGGGAACATCTTGGGCCTGGAGGCGTTTCCTTCCGGGCTCACGTGAACTATCATCCCTGATTGCCACCTCCGATTTTCAGTTTCCACGAGAGAAAGGGAAAACCATGCATCGACGCGAACTGCTCAAGACCGCCGGTTCGGTCGCCGCCTTGGCCGCCGTCACGGCGACTACGCAGACGGCGGACGCCACGCCCCAGGCCGGCGGCGGGAAACCCAAGATTCACTACCAAGACGAAGAACTGCTGGGCGCCGGCGGCAAATTCGACGTGGAAAAGGGTAAGGATGCTGTCGAGGCTCTCTGCAAGTACCACGGCTACCCGATCTTCCCGGGCTTCCGCGACGGGCTGTGGATCTCGGACTACGGCCAAGGCAAGTTCACCAAGGTCGGTCTGGCCGCCTACATCTTTGTCAACAACGTGGAAGACCGTTACATGATGATGGACATCTTTCTCTTGCCCGGTCAAATGCTGCCGGAGCACTGGCACGTGGAGGGCGAAGGGAACCCGGCCAAACGCGAAGGATGGCTGGTGCGCTGGGGCGTGAGTCATATCGTGGGCATCGGCGAGCCGAATCTGGGCGAGGATGTGATCGTCCCCAAACTCCACTGGGATGGCAAAACCACCACGGAGCATGAGGTCGTCGCTACGCCGGGGACGTTTGTCAAGCTGGCCAAAGTCGAGTCGCGGCACTGGCAATATGCCGGACCGGAAGGAGCCATCATCACCGAAGTGGCCAATGTCCACACGGGCTCCGCCGTCCGGCATACGGACCCGAAGCTGAATGAGTATTTTCTGAAGCAGTAAGCGGAGACGCTTCTGCCGGTTTCCGCTTGCCCCTGGTCAGGCCGGGATCACGAATCGGTCATCGCGTACGGGAGGCTGAACTGGTGCGCGTCGCGATGCGGCACCAGTTTCGTGCCGGGACACAAACGGCCGGTGCGCGAGTCGACCGTGAAGACGTCGATCCGGTTCTCCGCGGGCAGGAAGCGGCAGATCCGCAGCCAGCAGTCCGGCGTGCCCGTGGTCGCCATGTAGTCGGAGAGCACTTCATGGACCGGCCGGCCGGCGTCGTTCTGCGAGACCTGGCGCAGGGCCTGCGTGCGGCTCTGATCGCCCGACAGGATCAGAAACACGTTCGCGTGTCGGCGAAAGCACTTGTCCCACATCTGCTGCGGCGTGTTGCCCAACGAGCCGTGGATCTTCTTCCATTGCATGCGGCCCTTGGCCGCGGCGAAGAAATCCTCCGGCTGCTTCGGCTGCAGCAACGGTCCCAGGCCCATGTGCGAGGCCACGATGGCTCGGCGCGAAGCGTGCTCGGCCAGCACCCGGCCGCGATACGCCTGCGTGTCAGGAATGACGGCGATGCCGAAGGAACCCTCGGGGGCCGGCGGCAGCAGGTCTTCGCCGGACCATCCCGTGACGCCGGCGGCGGCGATGACCGTCAAGAAAATGAACGTGCGGCGGATTAAGTTGCTCACAAGACCTCCTTTGACAATCGCCATCTTGAGGTGGTTATTGAGTCCAAGGCTGCTAAGGAAGTGGGCAGAGTGTGATTCCGCAGGTTGCGTGCGCCGTGCGTGCCATTCGTAGAACGGAATTCACTCCGTTCCGAACGAATTGAAACCCGTTCTGCTCTCGCGGCCCCTTCCGAGGACGACCGACTGAAGCCGGTACTACAAACTTTCGCACAGGCATTTATAATCGTTCGCATGTGACACGTGAAAGGGGTCCGCGATGACACACGATCGTACTGCTGGGTTGGGGCGGGTCGCTGTCCTGGGGCTGTTGTTAACGCTGTGCATCTCGCCGGCAGTGGTTCCGAGCGAAACCTTCGCTCAGGAAGCGGGGCAGGCCGTGACCAGCTCGCCGGCGCGTTGGCGCGAGGGTCTGACGGACCGGGAATTGGCGCTGGGCCGGTGGTTCTCGCAGCTGACCTTCCTGCAAGACCGGTCGGCCAAGCCCTGGCCGATCTGGCACGACGACGGCGTCCAGCTCGGCACCACCAGCCTGCGATATCAGCTGGCCTTTGCCGGCTACGGCTGTGCGGTCCAGGCGGCCAATACGCCCGCCTACCGCGAACTGGTCCAGCAGCAGTTGCGCGACCTGTGCGAGCGGATGATCGACATCCGGATCTGGTCCTATGTCACGACTTATTGGAACCACGGCGATGGCCCGCCCGATCCGTGCCTGTACGAGAACGTGATGTATACCGGCCATCTCACCCAGCTGATGTGTCTGTACGAGCTGCTGACCGGTGACACGCGGTACTCCGTGGCGGGCTGGGATTTCGTCTGGCGCGACGGCCGCCGGCTGCATTACAACTTGCAGCAGGCCGTCGAGCGGCTGCACGTGCAGAGCGAGCGGAATGTGGGCGGCGGCATCTGTTGCGAGCCGGGACTGGTGTTTGCCACCTGCAACTCGCACAGCGCCGCGTCGTTCCTGCTGTTCGATCTCCTGCACGGCACGCAGTACGCGCGGGTGAACGACAAATGGTTCGCCTGGATGTCCAAGAACTTCCGTTTCCCGAATGCGCCGGGAGGTGAGTTGTTCTACGTAACGTATCATCAGGCCAGCCGGCTGTTCGTGCCCACGGGGGATGTCGGCGCCGACGGCTGGACGCTGGGCTGGGGTTATCCCTGGTTTCCCTCGACGGAACTGGCGCACGAGGGCTGGCAGTCCATCCTCGAAAAGGCCCGCTGGAAGTACCCGGAGCCCGGCCAGCGGTTCGCAGAAAACAACCTGATCATCGGTTGCTGTGCCGGGGGTTCCCTGCCGCTCAGCAACTCGTTCCTGCCCCTGGCGGCGGTCCAGGTCGAAGGCCGGAACGGAGCCGCAGCCCAAGGAATCCTCCGCTGGCTGGAAGCAAAATATGGCCGCGCGGCGGACCTGGACGGCGACGGACACTCCGAGTGCTATTACTACACGGACGACCCGCTGCAGATCGTGACCACGGGCAACGTCGCGGCGGCGCTGGCCACGGACCGCGATTCGCTGCGGCAACTGTTTCGCACCGGCCGCCGGCCGCTGCCGGACCAGCCCACGCTGGCGCACGTGGATTACCCCAACGTCTACGTCCGCACGGCCGAGTACCGCGCGCCGGTGCTGCGCTTCACGGTGCTCAAGGGCCGGCCTGCCTTCCGCGGGACGACGGAGATCGTCTGCCAGCAGATTCCGCCCGGCGCCGCCGTGTCGCGCGACGGGAAGCCGATGACCGACTTCCAGCAAACCGGTTCAACTCTCCGGATTCGAACCGACGTCGAGACGGAGCACGTCTTCGAAGTGGTTTCCGCGCCAGACGCATCGGGCGGCCGTGGCGAGGACGATACGACGTCGGTCCGCCGCTCTCGTTGACTTCCTTCGCCGCGAGGATGGTACGCCATCGTTTTTATCAGAAATTTGAGAGGTGACCCCAATGAATTCGCAGTTCGTGACGACGTCTCTGTTGTTGCTGATGGCTGTCGCGGCCATCGCGGCCGAACCGCCGCAGCGTATGCGTTCCGATCCGCCGCCGATCGTTTCATCCTGGGACGATCTGCTGGAAGGCGTCCAGACGCGGGAGGATTGGCAGGCCCGCCGCCAGGTGCTCAAACAACGTTATCTGGACTTGATCCGCGACGATCGGAAGCCGGCCAAGCCGCCGTTGGACCTGCAAGTCCATGAAACGGTCGAAGTGGAAGGCCTCTATCGCCGGCAGTTGGTCAGCTACAACGTGGAGAAGGACGAACGGGCGCACGCCTATCTGGGAATTCCGCTGAAGCTGGACGGAAAAACTCCGGCCATCGTGGCCCTGCACGGCACCACGGCCCAAGGCAAGGAGCAGACGGCCGGCCTGAGCGGCAATCCGGACAAGGCTTGGCTCGATCAACTGTGCCGGCGCGGTTACGTGGTGATTGCCCCCGATCATTTCGTTTCGGGGCATCGCATTCCGCCGGAAGGCCCCTACGATACGACTCGTTTCTACCAGAAGCATCCCGAGTGGACCGCGGTGGGCAAATTCACCTACGAGCATGCGATCGCGATCGACGTGCTGCAATCGCTGCCGGAGGTCGATCCCGAACGGATCGGGGCGTTGGGCCATTCGCTGGGCGGACACGGCACGTACTTCCTGGCGGCCTACGACGAGCGGATCAAGGCCTCGGCCTGCAACTGCGGAGCCACATTCTTCCGGCACAACAAGCGGGTCGAGGGATGGGCCCGCGACCACTGGTACGTGTACCTCAAGCCCATGCGCCCGGGCCTGCTGGAAGGCAAGCTGCCGCCGATCGATATGCACGAGATCATCGCCCTGATCGCGCCGCGGCCGTTCATGGACCTGGCGGGCCTGAACGACGGCGACCCGCTCACGCAGCGGCAGCGGGCGCTGATGCTGCTGCGGATCATGGACGTTTACGAACTGGAAAAGGCGCCGCAGAACTTCGCCTTCTACATGCACGGCCGGGGACACAGCGTGGCCCACGAATCGCGAGAACTGATCTTCGGCTGGATGGACATGCACCTGAAGCCCGCCGAGGTCACACAAACGCGGCTGTTGACGGAGCAGACCGACGCACCGAAGTGACTGCGGCACCCGGCAGGGGATGCGGGGGTTGTCGAACCGACCAACGCACTCTTGAGTTCGGATCTGCTTCCTGACGCCGTCCGGATGTAGAATTGGTCGAGGGATGGGGGGAACGTAAATTGTTGGAGGCTTGGAATGGCTGGTTCGGAAATCCGGCCGGATGAACGTGTCAAAGACATGCACTTCGGCGAAGATGCGTTCAGTGTCGACCTCGTGGACGATCGAACGATCACGGTCCCGGACGCCTGGTATCCTAGCCTGCTCCATGCCACGCCTGAAGAACGGGCGAATTGGAGGTTCATGACCGGAGACGCGATGGCGGATTCAGCACTCTTGGATGGAGCGACGGTCGTACTGTATCCCAGAACGAGAGGCAACCGGCTGTGGCTCGGTGTCTTCTCGTCTTTGTGAACTGGTCGAATGTCGAGGCATTTTCCATCGCACGAGTCGGCCAGTTTGCCGAACGAATGCCTGGCGCGAACG
>Ga0302240_1001530_pt1 | contig 18029 bp, 14 predicted proteins | sample AAG_UR_His_MG_FD_193538 | JGI IMG/M metagenome (GOLD analysis project Ga0302240, IMG submission 193538) | Enriched activated sludge microbial communities from anaerobic digester in WTTP, New Holstein, Wisconsin, United States - AAG_UR_His | ecosystem: Engineered > Bioreactor > Anaerobic >... | reverse complement strand
TGTTGGTATCAATCGAAATACTGCTCCTTCTCCCCTTCTATGATAATAGACATTAACTCTAAAACGTGCAAGATCCTGAAATTCTATAGAAAAATCCAGATTCATATTCTCTTCAAAAGCACTCTTCTGCTGCTCAGTTAAAACATCATAAATCAAATCGTGAATGCTTTCTCTTGTCAGTATAGAATAATCAGTTCTCACAAGAACACCATTAATCCTTATAACAGGTGGGGTACCAACAGTTAAATGTAAATCAGAGGCGCCTCTCTCAAGAGTTAGAATTAACAATTCTGCAATATCCAAATTCTAAAACCCCCCAATCATATATTTATAATTTCACTGACTGATAAAAGCCCATCCAGAACCTTTTCCTGACAATTTTCTTTTATAGTTTTATAATTGGATGGAATAAAAATATCCTGTCCCGGTAATCCTGATGTCAGTATTTTCATTCTATCTTCCCGGGAAGGCCAATAATATTCATAAAGCAAACTCTGCCCGGCATAACCGGAAAAATTACATGTAGAACATCCCTTACCTTTCTCATAAAAAACATTATGACTGAATTCTTCAGGCAAAAAGGGGAAATCCGCACTGGTAACACTCTGTTTACAATTAATACAGAGCTTGCGAAACATTCTCTGAGCAAAAATACCCTGAAGTACACCTGCTGTAATATAAGATTCTGTAACTATAGAATTTATATAGCCAAAACAGGTATAAACATTTTGAAAAGGTAAAGCGATTAATAATAACTTTCCCGTTAAAGCAAGTTCAAAGGCCAACTTAAAACTTCCGGGTTGAAGATCTATACTTATCATAAGTATATCAGGATTCTGTCCCAGGGCTATCTTAAGAGCCTCATAATCATCTATACCCTTAAGAGAAGAATATTCTATCTGAATAAAACCCTCTCGCCTGAAAGTAATAAAATCTTCAAGGGTAACAACTTTCTTATCAGTAAAAGAAACTTCTCTGAGCATAGCATAAAGAGTTCTGGAAAGATCAATTTTAGACGGAGAAGAAATGAGTATAACACCTGAACTTCTTTTCATAAGAGCTGAAAGATCTAATCTTGTCTTTTCATCAATGTCCATATCAGAGAGTTTTATAGGTTCTTTTATAAAAGGAATAATCTTCAATACAATTGCCTGACCATAAAAAGTTGGTGCAAAAAATGCACTTACCCTGACATATTGCTCCATCACTCTGATAGTGAAATTTTTATTACCAGTTACTCCTAAAGATTCATCACCGGATTTAATAATACTTTCAAGTTGAACCATTATAGAAGTATATAAATTCATAGGTTTAGAAGCATATTCATAAAAAACCCCTTCTATTTTATATCTCACCTTGAGTAAATCCTGACCGGGTTCTAAATGTATCTCTGCGGCTTTCAGCTCAAGAGCACGAAGTATAGTAGTATAAATAAAAATACCACTGTCAAAATCCCTGGTTACTAATCTTCTGATTTCACGCTTATATTCAAGTGATTTAATCCCCTCTATATCACTGTGTTGAATCTCATGCTGGGGTTCTTCTTTAAATATCTGACGAATTATGGATAAAATATTACTGGAAGAGCTTAAAGATATGGAGACATTACAACCGGTAATACTTTTAATAGTTTCGACAGCCTGATTATCAGTAGGATCTGCCATTACAAGAGTAAGTTCCTTATCTATCCTGGCTATAGGTATCATCTGATAAAACTCTAATACCTCTCTTGGAACACTTCTGGCAATAGCAATATCGATCATATGTATATTTAAATGTACATAGGAAATATCAAACTGATTACTGAGAGCCCAGTTTATATCATCTTCAGTAACATAACCTAATTGAACTAAAGTTCTCCCAAGACGGGTTTTAAATTCTTTTTGAGCTTCCAGAGCAGTCTCGAGTTGCTCCTGGGTTATAAGCCCGTATTTAACTAAAATATCTCCAAGTTTCATCTTTTTAAGAGTATCTGTATTGCTCATAAAAATTTAAAAACCTATTTCCTCCTTTTCTTTTAGCCGAGCCAGGGCATGTTGAAGAAAACACTCTGTATCTTTCCATAAACCATTGTTATCTATAATCAAATGAGCATATTTTTTCTTTTCTTCCAATGGCATCTGCGCTCTTATTCTCTTTTTTGCATCATCAAAACTCAATTTATCTCTATCCATTAAACGGATGATCCGAGTTTCTTCATTAACGCTTACCAGCCAGACCTGATCTACCATATCAAAGAGGCCAGCTTCTATAAGTAAAGGCGCATCCAGAATATTTATAGTTTCAGCATCTTCATAAGAAATCCTCTTTTTAATTTCCTTTATAATCTCCGGGTGAGTAATATTATTAAGATAGGCTAATTCCTCATAATTACTGAAAACTATTGAACCAAGTTTAAAACGGTCTACGGTACCATCCAATTTTAATATTTCTTTACCCCATTTATTTACAATTTGTTCCCATGCAGGCTTATAAGGTAATACTATCTCTCTTGCTATCTCGTCTGCATCTATAATTACTGCTCCACAGGATTTTAAAAAAGCAGAAACTTTGCTTTTTCCACTGGCTATACCCCCGGTAAGGCCTATAAGCAACAATAATCCTCCTTAATATTATGTTGATTCTTTCTTGTTATTTATAGCTAGAAGATCTCCAATAGTAACACTTTCACTTCCCTGTCGAGTTTGATATGAAGAGTATTCTTTATTCAATTTATCCTGTTTTGCCTGTTTAATACTCAGAGTCATCCTGCGCTGTACCGGCTTAACATCCAGAACCTTTACAGGCACTTTAGAACCTACAGTAAATAATTCGGAAAGTTTTGCATTTCTATCCTCTGTTACTTCAAAGAGAGGTACGAGGCCTTCAATTCCCGGCTCAAGCTGGATAAAAATGTAATTTTTAGCTATTTTAGTTATCTCCCCTTCCAGTATATCTCCCATATGATAATCCTGGATCCTAATTTGCCAGGGATCAGGTTGAGCCTGCTTAAGACTCAGAGATATTCTTTCTTTCTTTTTATTAATCGCAAGGATCATAATTTCAACATCATCCCCGACATTAACTACTTCTGACGGATGTTTTACTCTGCTCCAGGAAAGCTCAGAAATATGCACAAGACCATCTACACCACCCAGATTAACAAAGACACCGAAATTTGTAACTCTTGCAACACTACCTTTACGTATCTGACCTTCCTTAAGTTCATTAAGAGTTTTTTCTTTTCTATTAACACCTTCTTCCTGAAGGACTTTTTTCTGAGATAAAACTACTTTACGCCTGCTCCGATCAAGTTCAAGAACTTTCAACCTTAAGGGTTCACCTACAAAATCTTCAAGGTTTCTTACCGGTTTCAGTCTTATCTGAGATGCAGGGACAAATCCTCTTAAACCCAGGTCAACTATTAAACCACCTTTTACCTGCTCAACAACTGTTGCCGTAATAACTGTTTGATTTTCAAAAGCCTGGGTAACCCTCCGCCAGGCATCTTCAAGATCAGCTCTCTTTTTAGATAAAATAAGTTTTCCTTCCTCATCTTCCACACCAAGGACATATACAGATACGCTTTCTCCAACCTTAACTACCTCTTCAGGAGTATTGAAAGGTCGATAAGAAATCTGATCTTTCGGGATAAATCCATCTGTCTTATAGCCAACAGACACAAAAACTCCCTCATTATCAACCCTGACAACTTCTCCTTCAATTACAGCTCCTTCGGAAATCTCTGTAAAGGTTTTATCATACATTTCCTCCATAGTTTCCTTCTGGTCCTTTTCCTGTTTCTTATCTTCCTGTTCAAGCTCAGTAATAATTTTAGAGACTTCTTTATCAACTTCTTCTACAACGCCAGAAACTTCCTTTTCAATTCCCTCTCCATCCGATTTTTTTACCAATTGCTCATCTACAGGTTTACCTGCAGAATCTGTAGTCTTTTTTGTATTCAAAATATGCTCCACTCTAGTAGCACTCCCTTCAAGTATTAACAATCGAGTTGGTTTAGAATATTTAGTATTTAAAAATCCTAAACATTAACATCATCCAACAATTAAAATCTATTATCCTTACTTAAATTAAAACCCCCTTTCCGGATTATATTAATAAATAAATTATATACAATTTCTCAAAAATAGCAAGCTATTTTTGAGGAATAGAAAAGCTCTTACTTTTTTATAAAACCTGAAAACTCTCCATATGGTACCAATCAATTCCTTTTTTAAATTCTACTATAAGAGGAACTCCAAGTTTACAGGCTTTTTCCATATGAGTTTTCACAATCCTACAGACTGTATCGAATTCTCCCGGAAAAATATCAAAAATAAGTTCATCATGAACCTGAAGTACCATACCAGTCTTAAGCTTTCTATCATCTATCTCCCTGTCAATTTGAATCATAGCCAGTTTTATTATATCTGCTGCACTGCCCTGAATAGGGGCATTTACTGCTATTCTTTCCTCACCTTTCCTGATATTCATGTTCCTGTCAGAAATTCTATTAAGATGCCTTTTTCTACCTGAAATAGTAGTAACATAACCATTTTTTCTGGCTTCCAGTATAACTCTGTCAATATAGTCTTTAACACCGGGAAATTTAAAAAAATAACTTTCTATATATTTTTTAGCTTCTTTTCTATCGATGCCAAGATTACGGGAAAGACCAAAATCACTTATACCATATAATATACCAAAATTTACCGTCTTGGCTATACGCCTCATAGAAGAATCTATTACGGCATCAGAAGGCAGTTCAAATATATCCCTGGCAGTTTCACTGTGAATATCTCTACCGTCCTGAAAAGCTTTTATAAGTCTCTCAGAATCTGAATAATGAGCGAGAATTCTGAGTTCTATCTGAGAATAATCGGTAGCAAAAAGGATATTTTCTTCAGATGAAGGTTTAAAGGCTTTCCTGATTAATTTACCGAATTCAGTCCTTACGGGTATATTCTGCAGATTCGGATTACTGCTGCTGAGCCTCCCTGTAGAGGTTATCATCTGATTAAAACTCGTATGTAATTTACCTGTAAAAGTGTCAATTAATCCAGGTAATACATCCAGATAAGTCGTTTTTAATTTATTTATTTCTCTGTAATCCAGAACAAGGGAAACAATCCTGTAGTGATCTTTTAAAGGTTCAAGGACATTTGAAGACGTAGAATAGCCTGTTTTTGTCTTACTTCCTCCGGGAAGTTTAAGTTTCTCAAAAAGAATCTCTCCAAGTTGCTTTGGAGAATTAATATTAAAATTCTCTCCAGAAAGCCGGTAAATCTCGTCACTCAGAACCTCAAGTTCTTCTCCTGCCCTTAAAGAAAGGTCTTTGAGAATATCCGTATCCAGAGAAATACCTCTCATTTCCATTTTAGCAAGTACAGAAATAAGGGGCATTTCTATGTCTCTGAATAAAGAAAGAAGATTTTCTTCCTCTAACTTTCTTTCTAAAACTTCTGAAAGCTTTTTTGAAAGAACAGTTATTCTTCCAGCACATTCTGCCTGTTTATCTATGGAAAGTTCCTCCAGGGACAGGGCATATTTTCCCTTACCGAGGATCTCCTCCCAGTCGGGAATATTTAGTGATAAATATCTGGAAGTTATATAGGATAATGAAGGAAAAGGTCTTTCAGAATCCAGAAGAAAGGCAGCAAGCTGAACATCAAAGGTAAGTCCACCGAGTTTTATTCCATAACCAAACAGTTGAATATAAAGTGTTTTAAGATCAAATCCAATCTTTGGTAAATGCTTATCTTCCAGAAATGGTTTAAGTGTCTGTAATACATATTCAATGTCAGGATAAGTTTCCTCTGTTTCTTTTATTTTCTCAAATAACATACCCTGAGATATCTTTTCAGTAAACTTCCTGTAAGGAAATGGAATATAATGAGTATTTTTTTCAGTCCTTATTCCAATACCCAGAAGAGGTTTAAATAAGGATGGACCCTTATAAGAAAAAGAAGTCAGGCTTATCCAGGAAACTTCTTTAAGATCTTCCAGAAGATTCAGTAATATATCTCTGGATTTTACTAAAACCGTATTATAATCAGCTTCTTCTTTTTGTGGTCTATTAAGTCCGTATTTTAACATAAACGACTTGAATTCCAATTCCTCAAAAAACGCAGAAAGTTTATCAGAGTCAGGTTCAGTAAGGAGACAGTCCTTCCAGTTTACAGAAAAATTCAGATCAGAATAAAGTCTTACAAGTTTTTGACTATCCCATGCCTTCTGTTCATGTTCCTTCATAATTCTTCTGACTTTATCTGATTTTATTTTATCAAGATTTAAATATATATTTTCAAGACTACCAAATTCCTGAAGAAGTTTTGTAGCAGTAACCTTTCCTATTCCTGGAACACCGGCAATATTATCTGAAGTGTCTCCCTGTAATGCTTTCAGATCTATAAGCTGTAAAGGGGAAAGTCCATAACGATCACAGACAGCTTTCTCATCATATCTCTGTAAAATTTTTGCACTTCTATCGGGATAAAGAACTGTAGTAGAAGGAGAAACAAGTTGAAAAAGATCTGTATCACCGGAAAGAATATAAATCTTTGCCCCTTCCTTCTCCGCTTTTTTACAGAGAGTGGCAATACAATCATCGGCTTCATAACCCGATTCTTCATAAACAGGTATACGAAGGGCCTCAACAAATCTCAAAATCAGAGGTATCTGGTCCTTTAAATCATCAGGGGCTTCTTCTCTCTGACCTTTATATGCTTCAAACTGTTCAAGTCTCACTGTGGGAGCTGACAGATCAAAACTTATAGCAACATAATCAGGCTTCTCCTGATCTATAGCATTTGTAAGAAGATTAATAAAACCAAAGACTGACCATGTTTTTATGCCGGTAGAAGTAGTCATACCTGTCGACTGAAGTGCATAATAAGCCCTGTATATAAGGCCATGTCCATCTATAAGGAGAAGTTTCTTATCTTTAAGCAATCAGGTATTCCTCTGTTCAATAAAATAATTAAGAGAATTTTAGACTTCTACATATGAAGTTAAAAACCTTCCCTCTGTTAAAATTTTATCAGGATTCTCCTTAACTAACTTTCTTTCCAATAATATCCAGCTTTCCTGACCTTTTCTTGTAGCTCCAGGAATAACATCAAAAGCTATAGGATCTATCATTGAAGAAAATAGTCCTTTTCTATCCTCAGTATCTCCGGGAAGTTTTTCCTTTGATTCTGTAAGCAACATAAAATTCTCCTTCAATAACATATTAAAATCCTTATAATATTAATATATTACTTTTTTTGACAAAACAAGATGATTATGTTAAATTTTTATAAATTAACATTAAAAAAAAATAATAGATTGAAAGTCAGAAATAAATATGGAATTTACTAAAATGCACGGTCTTGGTAATGATTTCATCATTATAACAGCAACAGAAGCAGAAAAAATAAATTCTTTCAGCCACTTTTCTCTTAAAGCCTGTAACAGGCATTTCGGAATAGGGGCAGATGGAGTTATCTTTGTGTTGACTTCGGAAAAAGAAAGAGTAAAAATTCGTATCTTTAATTCTGACGGAACCGAAGCAGAAATGTGTGGAAACGGTATAAGATGTCTTGCCAGATTCGTTTATGAAAAAGGTATAGTAAAAGAGAAAAAATTTCCTGTAGAGACTCTTGCAGGCATTATAATACCTGAAATTATAAAAGAAAAAGACAGAATAAAATCAATTCGTGTGGATATGGGTGAACCTTCTTTTGATCCTGAAAAAATACCTGTAAATATCAGTAATCCCCTCTCTCACCCGATACAGGTTGGAGAAAAAATCTTTCTTTTTACTGCATTATCAACAGGTCCCCCTCATACAGTAATCTTTGAAATACCGGAAGACTGGGAAAAGCTCGGAAAAGAAATAGAAAAACACATATTTTTCCCCGGAAAAACGAATGTAGACTTTGTAAATATCCTGAATAAAGAAGAAGCCATAGTTAAAGTCTGGGAAAGAGGTGCAGGAGCAACACTTGCCTGCGGCACAGGTGCCTGTGCCGTAACTGCCGCAGGTGTAATGAATAAATTACTGGAAAGAAAGGTAAAAATTCATCTTCCCGGGGGAACTCTTTTTATTGAATGGTCAGCAAAAAACAATCACCTATATATGGAAGGATCTGCAGAAGAAGTGTTCCGCGGTGAAATTCCCGATGGAATAATTTGACAGGTGAGAAAGGTTATAAAATAAATGCTAATTGCTATAATGAGTGACAGTCATAATAACAGAGATAAACTCAGAAAAGCTATAGAATTAATTAATGAACAAAAGTGTAAAATTTTAATACACTGCGGAGATTTTACCTCTCCTTCTATATTATATGAATTTAAAGATTTTTCCGGGAAAGTCTACGGGGTATTCGGAAATATAGATACAGAAATAGGAAGAATGCAAAAACTGACTTCTACAGAAATTAATAATCTCCAGTTTATGGGTACAGAAGGAACCATTGTAATAGAAGAGAAAAGAATAGCTTTTACACATTATCCGGAAATTGCCAGAATGATGGCACGAGAAGGGAATTATCATATTGTTTTTTATGGTCATACCCACAGATATAATGTGAATAAAATTTCCCATAAGACACTTCTAATTAATCCCGGGGAAATAAGCGGACGCTACGGTAAAAGCAGTTTTATATTTTATAATCTTTCTACAGAAGAAATAAAAAAGATAGATCTATAAAAAATAATTACAGGCAGGTTAAAAAACTTGTAATTAAATATATAAGTGTGGTATAATTCAAGAAAAAATCTCTCAAGAAGGGACTGAATCTTTTATGGATTTTTATAAAAAAATAAAAGAAATTTTATTTGAAAAGGATTTAATGGCTTTCATAAAGAGAGAAACTTCAAATAAAACTGATGAAGAGAGAGAAGATGTATTCGCCGGTGCATGGATAGAGAATAATGTTTCTAACTGGTCTATTTTCAAATCTGAACAATCTGATGATGCATCTAAAATCTTAACAATCAAAGAAGAAAAAAATATCGATCCCAAAGATCTTTTAAACTTTCTCGGGACAAAGTCTTTGGAAGAAAAATCTCCAATAACAGAAGGTAATGCCATATTAGATGACATTGCAATAACAGATAAATCTAAAACTGCAGGCAGAAAAATAAAAGTTTTTTTCGTTGAAGATAATAAAACAGTTCAGCTGGCTATTAAGACATTGCTAAATGCTTATAGTGAGGTTAAACTTACAGGTTCTGCTTCAAATGGGCAAGAAGCTATTGATAAAATAAAAAGTATGTCTTCTCAACCGGATGTTATTTTAATGGATATTGCCATGCCCCGGATGAATGGAATAGAAGCAACAAAAGAAATTTTAAAATTCTATCCTTCTATAAAGATTATCATGTTAACAGCCTATGGAACAAAGCAATATATAATTGATGCCTTTGGAGCAGGTGCCATAGGATATATAAGAAAAGATGGAGGACTGAACCTTATAAGAGAAGCTATCAATCAGGCGGCAAGTGGCGGAGTTATGCCTTTACAGGATGAAGTGGCAGTACATCTTTTAGAAGGTGTAAAATCGCCAACTGAAAAAACAGAAGATGATGATGAAATTGTACTTATGGATGCTCCGGAGGAAGAGTCTCCAGCAGAAGAAATAGAAATGACAGAGGAAGAATTTATTGAAGAACTTAAAGAGGAGTTACTGGAAGAAATACTGTCTATGGAAAAAAATGATATGTATGAAGAAAATTTAACAAAACTTCTTAAAACTGAAACTATTAAAGAACTCGCCCAGAAATTCATACTTCAGTTTTCTGAAGATACCTTTCCAGAAGAGTCTACAAAAAAATCTCTTATTGAAAAGCTGGAAGGGGCCTTACAATCATCTTTAGAAGAAGAATTATTAAAATTAAAGAAAACCTCCTGAGAAAATGATTATATGTCCTATATGTAATTATGAAAATAGAATAAATGCAAAATTCTGCAGAATTTGTGGAGGAAAACTCTATTCTGCTTTTATATGTCCGGGATGTAATAAAAATAATCCTTCCAGTGAAAAGTATTGCAGTTGTGGAGTTAAACTGCAGACAACCAGATCCAGAAGCTTTATAACAAACCTCTTAGATTCTTCAGAAGACAGAGAAAGTAATAGTAATGAATTAGAAATCATAGACACTTTTAATCTGGTGAAGATTCTGAAGGAAATCTTTAATACTGATATGGAAACTATAAAGAATATAATAAGTTATCAGAATTATATATTTGAGAAATCAGAGAAAGGTCTGGCAATAATAGAAGAAGTTACTGAAAGATTTGTTACTGTAAATACTCAATTTGAAAAAATTACAGGATGTACGAGAGACATTTTAACTGGAGAAACTCTTACATCTCTACTTGCCAGGCTTAATTCCAGAAATAAACCATATGATATAAGCTTACTGAATAATAAGTTCTGGATTACTAACAGTGAAGGCAAAAGATTTCTTGCCAGACTTACAAAGGATAACAATTTATTAAAAAATAACCTTTTACTATTTGCAATGGAAGACATAGAAAGTAATCTTAAAAAAAAGAAAGCCATGAAAAAGGCCAGATCGGCCACTAAAAATCTCTATCTCATTACTAAAATTGCTGAAGATATAAATCGTTCCCTCGATATAGCAGTAATTTTAAACAATACCCTTGATAAAATTATGGCAGCCATATCAACTGATGTAGCTTTAATAATGTTTATAAGCAATGATAAAACTCTCATACCCATAGCATCCAGAGGTATCTCTGAAAAACTACTGGAGGATTTGAAAGAACATACTCTGAAATCTGATACAGGAAGCAGTGCAAGGGCTCTTTCTCTCGGTAAAACAGTTGATGCTAAAGGTGTAAAATTTTTTTCCAGTAATAAAAGACTGTCCTATGAAAAAGTGAAAAGTAAAACTCTTTCTGGCACACTTGCATTAAAAGAAAATCTACTATCTATGTTAATTGTTCCTTTAAAATATAGAAATGAAGTTATCGGCATAATAAGTCTGGGAAGTAGAAAGAAAGATAGTTTTACCGAAAAGGATCAGGACTTACTCGATTCCATAGCCAATCATATAGCTATAGCCATTAGAAATTCCAGACTCTACACACAGACTAAAGAACAATTAAAAGAATTAGAAGAAAAAAATAAGAGACTCAGGGAACTGGAACAGATGAAAGAGAAATTAACAAGAATGATTGTCCATGATTTAAAAAGTCCTCTGGCCAGTATAATGGCATATGCTGACTATGTTAAGTCACAAAAGGGTATTTCAAGAAGCAAACTGATGAATTTTTTTAATGCCATTCATTCATCCACACAGGATACTTTAAGAATGGTACTGAACTTACTCGATATTAGTAAAATGGAAAATGAAATATTCAATATTGGACTGAGTCAGGTAAGCCTTGAAGAAATTACGGATAAGGTCATAAATGATCTGGAAATAAAATGGATAACAAAACACATTCAGATTATAAAATCTATTCCAGAGAAATTACCTGATATAACAGGAGATAAGAATATACTCTATAGAGTAATTACAAATATAATGGATAATGCAATTAAATACTCTAATCCTGAAGATAAAATTAAAATAGAAATCACATCAGCTGAAGATAAAGTAAAATTCTGTATCGCCGATAAAGGGAAAGGAATACCAGATGAATACAGGGAAAAGATATTTGAAAGCTTTTTTACTATAGAAACAGGAAATGAAGTAATTACGACTTCCTCTGGTATAGGACTGAGTTTTTGTAAACTTGCCATAGAAGCCCATGGCGGGAAAATCTGGGTAGAAGAAAATATACCGTCTGGTAGCAAATTTTATTTTAATTTAAAAATCAAATGAGCCTTTAGCTATCAGCAGTCAGCTTTTATTTAATATGAAAGATAATTTAGCTGAAGGTTTATAATCATATGAAAAAAACTATTTTATTTATACTTATATCAGTATTTATATTCTTAATTTCTTTCCTTCATCTCAAAGCCTCTGAATATGAGTGTAAAACACTATCTACCGAATGGTCGCCCAAAGGAGTTATCATATCCCCCGATGACAAATGTGCCTGTGTAATGAATCTGGAATCCTGTTCTGTAACAGTATATGATACAACAACACTAAAACTGATTTATACCATATATTTTCCTCAAACCTATGGACTTGGATGGGACTATAATACAGAAGCAAATATATCTTCCGTAGCACAGAAGCCTGTAGAAGGAGCTTTTACCGGTGAAGGACGTTATTTATGGATAACTTTTCATAATGACTCTTCAGTTGTAGTATTTGATACAGAAGAAAATAGATTTGATTATCTCATATACAGAGATACAATAAAAGCACAAATTAAATATCCAGATGGAACAATCTATTATAAATCACTCATAAGAATCCCTGTAGAAAGGACTCCAAAGGTAATCGCTGTATCACCTGATGAAAAAATTGTAGCTGTTTCTAACTGGCACAGTCTATCTGTATCAATTATAGATGCAAAAAAATTTACAGTCATCAACACCATACCTGTCAGTCAGATTCCCAGGGGAATGGTTTTTAACCGTAAAGGATCATTCCTTTATGTGGCTATAATGTACGGCAATTACCTGGAGATTATAGATACAAAGAACTGGAAAATAAAAGGTAGAATAGAAGGAGTGGGTTCTGCTCCAAGAGATCTTATTATAGATAAAGAAGGTAGATATATATACTGTTCTGCAAACGGAAGCTATATTGTCTCAAAAATAGATACTTCGAAAAATAAGGTTGTATCTTATGTCAACGTAGGAGGAGGTCCCAGGACAATCGAATTCAGCCATGATGAAAAGTTAATTTATGTTTGCTGTTATAAAGCAAATAGATTATATGTCATAGACGTTAAAAACTTTAAAGTAATAGATGTTTTAACTACAGGAGAAGATCCTGTTGGTGTTGATGTATGCCTATCAGGGGATGTATGGGTTACAAACCAGGGAGATGGATCTATAAGTGTTTTTCAAAAAACAACAAATACTAACAGTAGTTTTACCCTTTTTTATAAATCACAGAATAAGGCATTCTTAGGAATCCAGTAAACAGAGTAAAAATTTCTAAATTCTGACTTTTGTATCGTGCATATTTTTTTAATCAAAAATTAATCCTTTCTTTTTCTACCACCAGTGGCCTTTTTAATACCTGAGTATGTATTGAACCTATATACTCACCCAGTATACCCGTAAAAAATAACTGAACAGAGGAAAAGAAAAAAATACCTATTATAACAGGTGCTATTCCAACCTGAAAATTTTGCCAGACAAGAAGTTTGTATACTAAATATACTATTCCTATAATAAAACTAACGATAGACATAATAAATCCGGACATAGTAGCCAGTCGTAATGGTACCTTCGAATGATTGGTTATACCTAACATTGCAAAATCATATAAAGTATAAAAATTATTTTTAGTAATTCCTTTTTGTCTTCGAGGTTGTGTATATTCTATCTCAAATCTTTCAAAACCCATATCACATATAAGTCCTCTTATATATGGATAGGGATCATTTATCTCTTTTAAAATTTCAATTACTCTTTTATCATATAAACCAAAACCTGTAAAATTTTTAATCAATTCTATATCAGACAAATTACTGATAAGATTATAATAAAGCTTTCTGATGGCAAACATTAAAGGAGATTCTTTACTTTTCTTTTTAACTGCTACAACCAGTTTATATCCCTCTTCCCACTTTTTTATGAACTCAGGGATCATTGATGGAGGATCCTGTAAATCAGCGACGATATAAATAATTGCATCTCCTTTAGTTTGAAGTAAAGCATAATATGGAGATCTAAGATGTCCAAAATTTCTGGTATTTACAATTATTTTAACATGTTTATCTTTTTTTGCTATTTCTTTTAATATTGAAACAGTTTTATCCTTAGAAGCATTATCTATAAAAATATGTTCATATTCATAGTTTCTTAATCCATCAAAAATTTCCTTTACCTGCCTGTAAATTTCTTCTACATTTCCTTCTTCATTATAACAGGGAGTAACTAAACTTATAAGTTTCATTCATTATCATCTCCTGGTTTTACAGACTCTCAACTGGTAATATCATTTTTTGCTTCAATCTCAGCAAGAATCCCCAGTCCTGAAAAAAAATCTTTTAATTTTTGTTTCCTTTTTATTAAATCCTCTTTAGTAAAAAATTCCGTAGCGTAAAGAGGTGTATTTAAGTCATCCATATCTATACTAAAATTACTATCAATAATACCCTCCTTAATTAAATATTCATATAGTTTTGTTCCTGGAAATGGTATTGCAAAAGAAACAACAATACTGGTAAGAGGAAGAGACGTAATAAAATTAAAGGATTCATTATAATTTTTCTCATCTTCTTCCGGCATTCCTACTATTACAAAACCAACTACAGGAATATCTGCTTTTTTAAAACATCTTACGGCATTCCGAATCTCATTATTTGATATTTGTTTATTCATAATCTTTCTTCTTATATATTCACTTCCGCTTTCAATTGCAATACATACATTCGCGCAGCCGGATTGTTTCATTAAAGAGACCATTTCATCATCAATAAATTTTACAGAAATTCCATTCGGCGTATTCCATCTGAATTTATAACCTTTTTTTATTATTCTTTCACATATTATTTTTATTCTATCTATATTAAAAGTAAAGTTATCATCCATAATAAATATATGTTCTGCTCTGTATTTGTTCACTATTTCATCGATTTCCTCTATAACATTATCTGCTGTTCTTGGTCTCCAGTGAGTCCCCTGAACCAACCACATATTACAGAAACTACAGCGGTTTGGACAGGATCGGCTGGTTAAAAGAGATAATGCAGGTTTATTACCAAGACCATAGAGTCTTTTAATTTTACTCCCTTCCATATATGGTTTTATATCAATCATATCTCTTCCGGGAAAAGGCAGGAGATCCAGATTATTTATAAATTTACTTTTTTTATTCTGCAGAATTTCTTGAGCAGTTCTATAAATTAATCCATCAATAGAAGTAATATTTGCATTTTTTCCACTCAGATATTCTAAAAGTTCTAAAAATGATATTTCTCCTTCCCCAATCAGAGCGTAATCAATTTCATCACATTCAACAAGTGCTTTTTCGTTAAAGACAGATACAAACAATCCTCCTATAACTACTGTAATATGAGGATCAATTTTTTTTACGATTTTAGCAATATTATAAGATTCTTTTGAAGCAAAGGAATAATGGCAGGATATTCCTACACAGTCAGGGTGAAAATTCTTTATCTTATTATACATATCCTCATCGCCGGTTCCATAATAATATAAGCCACTCTTTTCCTTTATAGGATTAACCATAGTGGGATCATAAATAGATACCTCATATCCCGCTTTGAAAATGCTGGATGCCAGATATTCCAGACCGAGTAATTCACTTCTATGAACAGTCATATCAGGAAATCTGTAGGGAGAATTTATTAATAGAACACGCATTATTATCACATCTTTCTATTTATCAAAGAGTAAGAGATCTTTATCAATCAAATTTAAATTATTCTGATACCATGTATATAATTGAGTTATTGCATAATCCATAGAGGTAAATTTTATATAAGGTAATTCTTTACGAAATCTTGCATTATCACCGCTGTATTCTATAGCAAAACCTGGCCTGGCGACTATTACGGGTAAATTTTTTTTTGCTATTGCTTTTACCTTTTCGGTAATTGTATAGAAATCTATAGATGTATCAGGTGTAATATTATAAAACTTATATAGGGGTTTATTCTGAATAAAATAATCAATTACCGGAATAAGATCATCAATATAAAGATAATCAAATATTCTGTTCTGTCTCATTGTAATAGGTAAATCATAAATTACCTTGCAGATAGCATTGGAGATAAACCTGATTTCCCAGTCTTCATATTTTCCGAATACACCAAATAAACGAAGATTATAAATATTATGAATATGTTCTGTATATTTAGACATAATATATTTGGAAAATCCATATTCGTCTACAGGAACATACGTGTCAAAAAACTCCTCCGGCATTTTCGGCTTATAATAACGTTTATCATATTCTGCACCGGAACCGAAATAAATCATTTTTCCATAATATTTATTGCATCTCCCTATATTAAAAAACATTCTCAGATTATTAGACATTACCTGTTTAATATCTTTCCCGGAATTCCTTGTGGCATTCCATGTAGCGCTGTGTATAATTATATCAAAATTATGTTTTTTCAGATATTCCTTTACCTGTTCTTCCTTCAATAAATCAAGTTCCGAACTTGACGGACCATAAATGATATATTTATTACATAAATTTTCTTTTAAATTCCTTCCTATAAATCCTGAAGAACCGGTAATTAAAACTTTCATACTTACTCCACATCAATCAATAAGTCTAAAACTTCTTTTACTGTTTTTGTCTGGCTATTCCATGGTTTTGGCATTAAAATACCTTTTATCCCATAACTGTCGGCAGATTTTATATTGGTTTCATTATCATCAATAAGTATATTTACTTTCCCCAGCCAGTTTAAATATTCTCCTTTACTATAATCATATAACGGCAGATCTTCTTCTCTTTTCGAAGGTACCAAATGAAATGTTCTGATCCAGTTACCAAAATATTTAAATAACCAGAAAGCAGACACATGGGCACAGCTTAATGGAACAGATGTAAGTGCCATATGTCTGAATCTATCTCCATATTTTAAAAACCATTCCAGTATTTCCGGCACAGGAACCACATCATGGAGATATCTTTTCAATCTGAATCTATCAAGACTTTTTAAATAATCTTCTTTCTTCACCCCGAGAAGTTTGTAAGGAGGATTTTCTTTAAGATCTGCATAAGTGAGATTACATTCAGGATATTCCTTTAACCACTGATTTTCAAACCATAAACCCATAAGATCATTCAGAACATCATCTATATCCCATGCTATCATTATCATGCAGGCATTGACCTGCTTTCTTTCAATGGTGGTACAATCATATTTGCAAAAAACTCTTCCCTTGTAAGAAAAGGCCACATGTCTTCCATTGGCAAAGTAATCATAGTTCCATCGGGAGATATATAAGATTTCACCCTTGGAGCTGTTAGCTGTTCCGGTGATACCTTTACCTCACATATAACAGGGCCTTCTGTTTCCAATACTCTTTTTACTTTATCATAAATATTACTGTGATTAACTATTTTCTCAGTTTTTATATTGTAAGCTTCTCCTATTTTGCATATATCGGGTAAAGTAAGTCCGCTGGATTTTTCACTCCCTGTATAATATCCCTGAAAATAATTTCTCTGAGTTGCCATTATGGAAGCATAACCGCCATTATTAATGACAAAAAATTTAACAGGAAGAGCAAGTCTTCTTACAGTTTCCAGTTCCTGAATATTTAATTGAAAACCTCCGTCTCCATTCAGACAGATAGTACGTTTTCTGCCACTGGCAATACATGCACCTATAGTTGCAGGTAATCCAAATCCCATAGCACCAAGGCCGGGTGTGAACTGGATTCTCTGTCCATATTTTACCCTGAAAGACTGCATAAATATCTCAACGGCAGAGCCGGAACTTCCCGGAACAATAACATCGCACTGTTCAAGTAGTTCTGATAATACATCTATAAGAACATACAGATTTACGTCTTCTTTCTGTTCTCTGTATTCCGGTAAGATAAGAGGATATTTTTCTTTCCATTCCTTACAGGTTTTTAGCCATTCTCCCCTGCTGCCATGAATTAGATCTGCTTTCCTCAGTAATTCTTTAATGAATATTTTTACATCAGATCTAATAGATACTTCTACCGGCATCTGTAATTTTTTTATTTCTCCTTCATCTATGTCAATAATGACTTTTCTGGCACCCCTGGCAAAAGCTTTGTGATTATAGGCTGTCTGACCAAAATCAAGCCTGGCTCCCATAGATATAAACAGGTCAGAATTCTGCTGGGCAAAATTTGCTCCTCTCTGACCTATAGCTCCGGGTCTTCCTGCAAAGAGTGGATGACCATCATCTATAAGATCGATACTTTTCCATGTAGTAA
>Ga0302240_1001521_pt1 | contig 18099 bp, 16 predicted proteins | sample AAG_UR_His_MG_FD_193538 | JGI IMG/M metagenome (GOLD analysis project Ga0302240, IMG submission 193538) | Enriched activated sludge microbial communities from anaerobic digester in WTTP, New Holstein, Wisconsin, United States - AAG_UR_His | ecosystem: Engineered > Bioreactor > Anaerobic >... | reverse complement strand
GGATGAAAATCTGATTGATAAAAAAGCGGAAATTCGTTGTGGAAATATAATAGTGTTTAAAGGAAAATTGCCTAAACAAATTGTCCTGGCAAATTTTGTGCCCTTTTTCCCAAAACAGGCACAAGACCTTTTGGATATAAAGCTTAAGGTGCTTTGAAGGAAGGGTTCACGCAGATTTCGCGGATGACGCAGATTAACAAATGAGAATAAGTATGGGATGAACAGGATAAAAAGGATTTACAGGATTTTGAATATAAGAAATGAAGACAGAACAAAAAAAGTTCCGTAGGAACGATAGATAATAACAACGGATTTTAATCCGGTGAATAAAATAACCATAACTCATTTAGAAGTAGCCGGGTTTTAACCTGGCGAAGAGAGAGTAAAATAGCAGGATAAAAAAAAGTTCCGAGGAATAGGAAATATAAAAAATGCCAAAATTTAACGAAACAGCCGATAAATATTTAAAAAGCGGTTCAGCAGAAGCAGAACTTATAATTTTGCAATACATTCAGCAAGATAGAGTTTCAGAAGATGATGAAGAGTGGGTTTATAATTTACTGGAAAAAGCAAACAACCCGTATATAAAGCTGAATGCTCTGCTTTGGCTTTCCGCTAAGAGAAAATATTTAACCCAGTTAAGTAAGCTTTGGGGAATTTCGGAAAACGAACTAAAATCCCTTAGCCAGCAACAACCTAAAATAGGTCTTTTCCCGGCGGTAGATAGCCGGAAAAATGCTTTTTTAGCAAAAGTATTTGTATATAAACTGAAATCCGAGGAACCGATAGCATTAGCCATTTTAGGCGATAAAATTGAAAACTTCAGCTATTTGGCACAATTAGGAAAGCAAAACTGCCTTATCGGTTTTAATAAAAATATACAGGGAAATTCCTGGCAACTGGCAGTTTTGGCAACTTTGCTAGTAAAAGATGAAAAAATAATCTCTAAAATTGCCTATAGCGGTATTGTTTTGCCCTCCGGAGAAATTATTACAGCAGAAGAAATTGAATACAAAAAGCGCTGCTGCCAAAACCTGGTGCATAGAATAAAAAAAATTGAACAGCTTGATGCCTGGTTAAATACTGAAACCATTCCCCTGCCTGTTATTCAATATCAAGGTGAAGAGAATGAACTAAAGCGTTGGCAAAAAGCAATGGAACAAAAAGTGCAGGAAAAATTCAGCTGGTTTAGCTATGAACTATTGGAAGATTTTTACGGTATCACAAATAGTGACCTGGCTATTTTCGGTAATGGCATTCTTCCTTTTGAAGCCAATGCCTGGCAAAAATTGCTGAAAGAACAGGTGAAAGATAAATTCAAACTTCTGGAAGATAAGGTGATGCCGAAGAAGGTCTTATGGTTTTATGCCGGACAAATAAGCACTTTGCAATTGGGTATTGGTGCTCTTTTCGGATTTAAAAGAGCAGTCAGTATTTTACAAATGGAATTTTCCAATACTACTTACCGCGAGGTTTTTACCCTATACGGAAAAGAAAATGCCAGGCAACTGAAAAATGTTTCTGTTAAAAAAGAGGACTACCAATATATCCAAAGCAAACTATTAATTAATGAGCCACATAAAAACGAACTGGGTTTCATTATTTATCTGGGAAGCCATAATCCGATTGGAGAAGCCAAAGCATATTGTCAAAAACAATTACAGATAAATAATTTCTTAATTATACAAGCCAGAGAAAATCAGGGGGTAATGGAAACAAGTCAAAACTGGCTGCCATATTTACAGGAAATAAATTCTGCTTTAAATACAGCCAGACAAGAATATCATTGGGAAAGAATTCATTTGTTTCAGACAGCTCCTACCGCACTTTGTATGGCTTTGGGAATTGCTGTAGGACATTTTTTGCCAGTTGATGTTTATCACTATCAGTTTAATGCTGAAGAGCCAAAATATCGGTGTGTGTTCTCCCTGGATAAAATGTTAAATTTATGAGCTAAAATATGAGCCAATTAATCGTCTCAATGGGTAAAACGAGTCATTTGATTGCAGAAGTGGTGGGCTTTTTAAATTATCAACAATACCCTCTGTATTGTAACCATAAAAATTTTGAAGCATTGCAGGCAGAAATAGATGAGAATCAATTGAAACCGGTAACATCTATCACGATGATTTGTACTGAAGATAGTTTTACAACCAGCAAACAAGAGGTAGAGAATTGGTTAACAGCTCAAAATTTAAATATAGAATTGCAATTTCATAAGTTAAACCAACTGACCGATATATTAAGCCAAAATGATGCCAGAATGATGAGAAACTTAATTTATAGCATCGTTTATAAGGTTTATAAAACAGGAAACACACAAGACCTTTATCTATGCCTTAGCGGTGGCAGAAAAACAATGAGCAGTGACATACAACAAGCTGCATATCTATTTGGGTGCAAAGCAATGATTCATATTTTAGCCGAGGGGATGGTGAATTTTGATTTGGAGACAACACCGGAAAATATAGCTTATCAAGAAATAAACAAAATAACCCCGGTTCTTTATAATAAAGATATTCCTGCCGGTAAACTGGCAGAATTAATGGAGGACAATGAAGTTAAACTTCCTAAAGCTGAAATTACAGATAATATATATAGCTATAATGATGAAGATACCTCCTTTCTGGATTTGGTAGAAAAGCTACAAGCACAACAGGATAATCTTACAATCAACTATTATAATAAACTGCGCTATTCTGAACCCGCTTCCAATTTTCAAATTCTTCATCTGTTAAATCCCGACAAAATAAATGAGCTGAAAAAGAAATATATAAACGGAATTGATAACAGCAAACAAGACCTGAGGTGGCTGTATAATTTACCCAAAACTGATTTACATTGTCATTTGGGTGGTTTTGCAGATACTAAAGGATTAATTAAGATTGCTACAGCAAATGCTAAATATTTAGGTAACAGCTTAAAGGAAAAAGAACTGGAAAGAGAAATTACTGCTTCTATCCAAAAGAAAAACCTTAATGAGCTGAGAGCAACCTGGAAAGCAATAAATATGCAGGAAAATAACTTACGCTGCTTAGATAGCAGTTTATATTTACTCTGTTTTGAGAACAATGAAAATTTGCTGGAACAGGTTATCTGGGGAGATATGCTTCAGGAAGAAAACTTTATAGCAATCGGCTTAAACAGATATGAGGAGATTGGCGATTTTCAGGGTTCTACCCTATTACAAACAGAAGAAGCATTACGAGAGATATGTAAGCAATTGAAAGATGATGCAAAAAAGAATAACCTGCTTTATAAGGAATTAAGATGCTCACCTTGTAACTATACCAATAATTTAAAAGCAACTGAAGTGGTGGAAATATTGTATGACGAATTGAAAGATGCAGAATGCGTTTTCCGTTTAATTATCATCGGTAGTAGACATAAAAGCCCTAAAATTTTAAATGAACACATCAATCTGTGTAAAGAATTAAAAGGACAAAATGGGAAAATCAGCGATTTTATCTGTGGTTTTGATTTGGCAGGGCCGGAAATGGGAGAAACAATTTCTTTAAGAGAAAAAATATTACCTCTATTGGAGGATTGCCTAAGAATTACTATTCACTCCGGAGAAACTACTTCTGTTAAAAATATGTGGAATACAGTGTATAACTTAAATGCCGATAGAATTGGACACGGGTTATATTTGCAAGATGATGAAAACCTGATGGAAAAACTGAAAGACAAGAGAACTGCTATTGAACTTTGTCCCAGCAGCAATTTTCAAATAAAGGGATATCGGGACTATAGTATTAATTCTACTTCTAAAATGTGTATTTATCCTTTGAAACAATATTTACAAAAAGGGATAAAGGTTTGTATTTGTTCTGACGATCCGGGAATTTCCAGAACCGATATCAGCAAAGAATATTTAAAAGCGGCTAAAATGACAGAAGGCGGATTAAGTAAATGGGAGATTTTAACTCTGATTCGGAATAGTTTTGTAAGCTCTTTTCAAAACAAAGAACAGAAGCAGGAACTAATCAAAAAAGCCGAACAAAAAATAATGCAATTAGTGTAAGCCCTCCAAAAGAATATCTAAAACCATAGTATCTTGCTCAAAATGACAAAAGACCCTTTTAGCATCTTTATCTGCCCAAGCGTCAAATTCGTGAGTGCTAATTCCTTTAGGGATTTCTAATTTTTTCAGGTCTAAAGAAGCGGGATTGGGTTTATTTTCCTTTTCCATAAAGCAACTGACTTCATCAATACGCATATTCAGATTATAAAAACGGTCTTTCTCCAAGTCCTTGGTACTTTTCCAGAAGCTCTCACTGTATTTTACTTTCGGGCTGATGGAATCTAACAGCTTTTCGGAATAGAGGTCTTTGCGGAAATTATCCCAAACAATCTTTCCATAAGCAGAAAGAGTTGGTTCACCATAAAGCTTGAGAATTAAACTCTCCGGAATTTTATTATATTCCTCTTCAGTAACAGACAAACCATTGTGCAAACGGCGAAAAACAGTTATATACCCTTTCAGATAATCATAAGGAACTAACTTTACAGGTAAAGCCGGTATCCTTAACAAAGAATCGGAAAATTCAAATACATAAACTGTTTCATCAGCGTAAAACATCCCCAGCGATTGCAGAAAGCAAAGAATGGATTTGAAACCGCCAGTGAGGTTAAAGATTAATTTTTGACCGGAAAGTAACCCTTCTTTAATAGTCATTATTTGGCTAACCAAATCACTTAATGCATATTGAAATCCTTCACAATCGTAGGTCTGCAAATCCTTAATCTCCATAATCCTTACATCTTTAACATAATTTTGCAGAAAACTTTTTACTATCTCACAGGCACTTCTTCCAATATAAGTATCACTCGGTAACAAATAATGAATATCCTTTTCGGCATTATGCAGATTATCATTATAAAAACGAATAATGCCATTCAGCTCGGCAGACCTTTCTTTAACCTTTTCCAAGGAGGAAGACAGCAACAATTCTTTTACCTCTTGAATATAAGAAGAAATTTCCTCTCGCCGGTCGGAAGGAATCTCTTCTAAATTTTTGCAGTTAGAGAATTTATTAATTTCGTGGGGAAACTCCCCTTTAGTAAAAATACTGGTGCCAACCGGCGAAAGGATAATAGAATTCATTTTTTCTCCTCTATATTAAAAAGTTAATCTCATCCAACCCATAGGTAGATTATTGACCATCTTACTTTGCCCAAATTCTAATTATCTTATTTATAAAACTCAAATTTAAGCCAGCCAATAGGTTTTTTATCCACTAAACTTATGGTTTTTGGAAATTCACTACTGGGAGTTTGGATTTGTAATAAATTTGTTCCAGCTCCCTTTCCGATATGAAGGATAAAATTACCTGATCGATTATTAGAAAGAAGTTTTTTTAATTCCAGAATAATTAGTTTATATGCATCTTTTATTTCGGGATTAGTTATTTTTTTATTAAGTTCTTCAATTTTATTATAATAAAACCTATTTATGGTTTGGAATATAGCAAGTATTTTATCAATAATCTTCATTTGAGGAGGAAAAAGATACTGAATACCTTTATGTTGCAAGAAATTATCCGATAAAGTTAAAGTCGTTTTAGTTATTGGCAATTCTGACGGTTTAATTGTTTCTGCGTATATAGGAGCAGAAGATTTATTCTTGTCAATATAGATTCTTTCAATGCGTTCAATATCCAGATAATTATCAGATAAGGGAGCATCACAAATTTTTAAATATTTGAAAGGGTCAGAACTAACAGTTGCCTTTTTTTCATTCTCACCTGCTAACAATTCAAATTCAAAATCGCTTTTCAAATTTTTTAATTGGATTTTACTTTGTAAAGCAGCAATAATAGCGGAACGAATAGCTCCCTTTACAGAACTTCCTGGAATATAAGGAACCCCTAATGCATTTTTGGTAAAAGCCCAAATTTGATTCTGATTATCAGGATTTTTAATATGCTCTAAAAAAATAGATTCAATATCTGGATTTACAGGATAGCGACTTAAATACAGATGGTTATCGGGATCAAAACAATCATATAAATACCTCAGTATAGATTTATAATCTTCAGATTCAAGCACTTTATTAAATTCTGCACTTGCTGTTTTTTTGAGATATTCAATATAAGCGATTTGATTTATATTATAAGCATAACCATTCTTGATAACAAAACTAAAGGGGTCATAAGTAGAGCCATTCCCAATATGAACATAGCTTAAGGGAATCACATTATATTTGATATTTCCTTCTCTAATCATTGTTCCTCACTTATCTTAATTGGTATACTAAAAGAATACAGGTTTTGAACAATATTCTCGGTGGGATGGATATTGCTTAGTAACGAACCTACCGGTTTTTTATCCTTGCCTTGGGCAAAAAATACAGCTCCTGGTTCAATAATATAGATCGGATATTTGAAAGGTGTCTTCTGAATAGCAAAATCACCTCCTACTTTACCAAACTTAGTTTTAGAATTATAGGATGCAATAGTGCTATCTGTTGAACTGGGAACCATATTGGAAAGATTAAGATAAGCATTATTCTGAGGACAATCCTGCCAATGAAATTCTTCTACCAGAATTTCAAATTTGCCTTTACCGGTGTTCTTATCCTTGCCAAATCCATTCTGTTCAATGAACTGGAATATTTCCTTGATTTCAGATTCGCCAAAATAATCCGTATCCAACCAGGATTCAAAGCTGATGTCATTATAAAATACGGTAGAGCTGGCAAATAGTTCTCCGCTTCCGGTAGTGGTGCCGGTTATCCTATCTATCATATTGTGAAACTCTATTATTTCCTCTTCGGATTTAGGATTAAATTTGGGGTTACCTCTGTTTTTCAGTATTTCTTTACCTTTCACCAGTGATAAAGATTTCAAATCATTTTTTACATCATAGACAAAATTCTTTTCTTGTAGGTCTTTTCTTCTTATCCACTTATCTTTTTTCAAATCCTTAAGCACTTGAGAAATTTCCAAATCCGTAATTTCATTCAGCTCTCCTTTCAAAGTTTGCCTTATTTCATCCAATAATTCATCCTTTACGGGAATAACCGGTTTGGGTAAAGAACCTGCTGGAAAAGCTGAAGATAATATTAGACAAGGTGCTTCCTTAAGAGCATTTAAGAAGTCCGTAAGTTTATTCTTATCTTCCCATAAGTAATTTACAGCCCAGCAAAGATGACCAAAGATTGTATCGCTCTGCAAAGGCGTGGAAAGAGAAGATAAGGGTTTCCAGGATATTTTCCAGGTAGTCATTACGACCTCCTACAGCTGAATTGATTTTAAATCTATAGAAGCTCCATCAACTTGAAGATCAAGAAATTCTATTCTACCACTTCCTCTGGAACCTGAACCGCCCAAAGCATCATTTTCCAAAAGCTTTAAGCCCTTTTTGATTATTTCCAGATTATCTTTATCACTGTCTTCGTAATTTTTCAGCACAATATGCAAATCAAAAACCACACCTGCAGGCACTCTTTCTAAAGATCTTAGACCACCTTTTTTCGCTGTTCCTGTAATTCTGTCAATAGTTACTTCGGTTTTTGTTTCTACAAAACAGGAAAGCATTTTTTCTTTCAGATATTCAAGATCTGTAATTAAATTACCAGTTTCATCTCTTGCCCCAATTATATTACAATCGGAAAAAATAATCCGGGTAGGTTTGGTATCAGTACTATTTTCAGTATGCTCAAGATGCCCAAAAATTATGGCTATTTTATTTTCTCTCTCGTTAACTTTTAATCCTGGTATCTTACCATCGCCTTGAACAAAGTTATTATAATGTTCCAGTAAAAATCTCATCTTCCCTTTTAATGAAGAACCCGGAATATAGGGCATATTGGTTAAGGGATTCTTTATTACGGGATTATCAATACCACCAATTTGCATAGTATCCTTATTGCCACCAATGTGTAAACCGCTTCTAAGCAATATTTTTCCAGTAATTATGTTAGTTGTGAACATTTTTATTCTCCTTTATCATTTGGAAAGAAACCAACTATGGCTTCCATAATTAAGCAGGCATTTTCAAATTTTTTGATATCTTCGCCTATTTCTTTAACTAATTTAGTAATAAAAATTGTGAATTCATGTGGTATCTTGCTTCTTCTATCTTTTGAATTTATTTCTTTATAATTGGCTTTAGCAACAAGAAGTTTTATCAAAATTAATTTCTCTTGCTTATGCTCTGTTGGAAGTTGCTTAATCCGCAGGAATTCATTATAAAAGTTTCTCAATCCTGTAGATGACATCTTTTTATCACTAAAATCTTTTGAAGTGATATTTGCTTTTTCGCCAACCCAGTCCAGAATTAAAGAACCGTCCTCTTTAAAAAAGGGTCCATATTGTTTCTTTACACTATCGGGTGGGGTATTACGATTTTGTTGGTAATTATACATTTTTATTCTCCTTTGTTTTTATCGTTCTTGTTTTGTTGCGGTTTTTGTAAATTGTATGGCAGAGAGGGATTCTTAAATACTTCATTGTGTTTCCCTCTTCCAAACCGGTTAAACTTCTAAGTTTATTTACAATTTCAGGATTTGTAAGTTTATTGTCCTTCATTTTTTCTATATTCCTTTTGATATCGTAGTTGAGAAGGGACTCATACAAAAAGTTGCGATAGTTTACATTTTCTTTATTCAGGGTTTCCAGATACATTTGATGGTAGGTTAGCAAGCGATATAGGAATTGAAGAGTTAGCTCTTCTTGATCTAACCAATTATTTAATTTATCAGCAAAGTCCAATAAATCGGTTAATTTATCCCACTGGACAATGGTTTCATAGAGGTGCAAAGAATTCTTATGCGGTTCCTGCTTTGCGTCTTTCAATCTTAATTCTGTAGAATTAATTGAGAACTTTATTGGCTCTTTGGAATGAGCCAAAGTAATTGCCGCAGAGAAATGAATATCCGGATTTTTAGCGCAGAACTCATTGAACTTTTCATTTAGTTCTGAAGCGAAAGCTATTACTTTTTCATAAGCTCCAATTAAGCAGAAATCATCTCCACCCGAATAAATGGTATAAATGGAATCCTGATATTGCTTTTTTATCAGAGCCGGTAGATAGGCACTGAAGAAATAATCCAGCATAAAGGACAGGGTTGAATATTCGGTGATGGAGCAAATTGGATTTCCAGAATCATCTTTTTGCCAACCGCGGCTTATAATATAACCCAGATTATCTACATCTCCTTTCATTACAGCATTGTCTTGCAAACCTTCATTGTGTTTAGCAATTTCATCAAAAGTAGAAACCTTGCCATTTTTTATGGGAACTTGGGTAGCAAGATAGCGTTTGGGAATTTGGAGGTTTTTGTTTTCTTCACTGAGGCAAAAATAATGCTCTTTTCCTTTAAGCGCCTCCGGTTCATCTGCTTTTACCTGAGAAAAGTTCATTCCGGCAAAGTGGATATAAGTATTTTTATCCTCTTCACCCTGCCAAATCTTAAATAATTTGTTTTTATTCTCAGCCAGATTTCTCCCTAAGTTAATTTCCTGTAAGCAATGATGGCAAACGCGGGGGTTTTCTTCTTCCGGGCTTTCAATTTCTCTATATTTTTCGTTTGATTTATCATCGCAATTTCGCCGTTTACAAAAATCGCATATCTGGTCGGAATAAAGATTATCGTGATTGATAACGAAGTTTTCGGTTTGCCACTGATTATCCTTTTGCAGATAAGCAGAAAACCTGTTCATTTTTTCTTTTTCCAAGAACTCATATACCCGATTCATTGTGTTAATAAAATGTTCTTTCCCCAGGTCAGCCAAGCCCAGCTTTGTTTCCCAGCTAAGATTAATACTAACCAAACCCAGAAACCTGGTAAACATTTCTGCGTTTACAGTCCTCTTCACTTCTTCCAATTTTTGCTCATTTTCTTTAGAGTTATTGGCAAGAATAAACCACCTTCCACCCTGGCTGGAAATAATGCTTAAGTGGCTTAAATCAAGTTCATTGATAACTTTATCCGCCAACATTTCCATAATCATCTGAATCTGAAAAGAACGCGAACGCAAGAGCTTACTGGCTTTGGAAGAATTTTCCGGATTGAGGTCGTAAAGGTAATTCTGAATACCATTCAAGTCAGCGGCAATAATTATAAAGGGAGGTTCACTATGTTCTTTACATTCATCTTGAGCATATAAAGCAGCGGAAATGGCAGCACTATTATGCAGATGATGATATAACGAACCAATGGGTGTAGATTCCATAGTATTTGCCGGAACACACCAGAAATAGGTTTTCAGCAAGCTATCTACGGCATCAATAAATTGAGGAAAATGCTCCGTTTCAAAAGTGGCTATATTTTTCTTTGCCAAATCATTATAATATTCACATAGAGTTGAATAATCCTTTTCAAAGCTATCAAAGAGAGCTTTGTAAGCAGCTCTTTGGTCAATTAAATCATTACTTTCCTTAGGAAAAGCATTATCCGGAGTCAACTTCTGTAAGGGATATGTCCATTGAGTAGAGTTAGTTGCAGTTTTATTTTCCCCGGTGCTTACCTTACTGAAAACAGAATAGAGTGGCACTTTCAGATAGCGTTGCTTGTCGGTAGATGATTCTTCTGGCTCTTCTCTATCCCAACTGGAAGAAATTTGATCTGCCTGCATAATCATATCCAAATAATGGTCATAATTATGCATTTCCCAACTGTCCTTGCAGTGATGAGAGCTGGCTAATTCTACAATTGATTCCCAATTTCCTTCCGGTAAAGTAAGCGGATGACTATCCAGAAAATCCGCAGTCCACATCGCATGTTTATAAGTAAGGTAATTATTAGAATCCTTCCGACATTTCTCTTTATATTTGGGAACATCAGAACAGCCAGCTCTTTGCATCACTTTTCCTACATCATGCATCAGAGCAGCGAGGACGATATGATGAATAGATAAACTCATAATCACTCCTTATTCTTCAGCTTTTTTGGTTGTTTGAAGAAATGTTTTTCCCATAGTTGCAATAGCGGTTGCAACGATAACGACGATTTTGATTGTTTTAGTTTTCATTTTTTACCTCCTAATGAAGTATATTATTTTGGGAATCTTGTATTCCTACTTGAATATATGCTTAGGGTGGAGATTTATCTGACAAATATATTTCCTTATTTTGGCTTGGTGTGGATTTATTTTCCGTAACAGATTGATTTTCTGATAAGTTGCGCAAGGCAAATTCGCCATTGCCAAAAGTGCATTGTTTACCGGTATGTAAGTATCTGCCTAATTTCAACATACCTATCATTTCGGGAGAAACATTGGCTAAAACAACACTACCAAGCAAACCACCAATGCTCATTTTACTTTCTTGCCGGAAGGAAACCCTGATTTTTTCGCTCCAATAGGTATTGGCTTCTTTTATTTCCACTCCGTCCAAATTTATCTGTTCCGGAATATTCAGTTCGTTTCTATTAAAGTGTTCATTGATAAAGCGAATTCTATTGATTAAACTCTTGGCAAAGGGTTCCCACATAAATTCACTCATCAGCTTGCCTTGATGTTTTTGGCGTAAAGGAGTTGTGAAGGTAATCTCCAATAAGGGAACTTCCTCAGGTCGGAAATAAAGCATTTTTAGCGTAGGACGTGTAATCATTTCACTATCTGCACTATAAATTTGGTTGGAATTCAGATCTTCAATTTTCTGCAGGGTTAATCTGTATGAATTACCTTCCCTCTTTAGAAGCATATTGTTGGTATTAATAATGGAATAAAGAAGTTTTTCCAGATGATCACAGACCCAACCGAAAAATTTAAACTTGGCTTCAATTAGATAGGGACTAATAACCCTGGATTGAATAATATAAGGATGGTATTGATCGGAAGAGGAAAGCTGTTTCTCGAATAGGACATAATAAGTGCAATTTTCCAAAGGGCATTCACTACATTCCAATTGCTTCTGATAACAGTATATTTTGCGTAAACCTCGCCCCCACAAACCTCTAATTGCGGAAGACAAATCAGTTATCATTCCGATAGGTTGATCAGTAAGATAAAAAGCCTTTATCTCTAAATATTTCATATCTTCCCCTGCAATTACTAGATAAATATGTGCTAACTTTAGGTCAAGGAAAAAGTGAAAGTTGTGTCTCAAAGGTTAGTATAAATTAGGTTAAGCCAGATGAAGAAAAGGGTTGAGGCGGATTCCTGCACTTTGTTTTGACGGTTTTAATAAAACTAAAAGACAAGGAGAAGATCATAACTCAACCGAAGTTAAAAAAAGATGAAAGAGCGGAAGTAGCACATTGGAGTAGAATCAAATGCACCAACTTAATGGAGTGCTTAAATGAAGAACTCAAGCGAAGAGAGAAATGTTTCAGGATATTCCCGGATGAAAAGAGTTACCTGCGGCTGTTTGGTGCTATCCTGCATCGCTTTTCAGAGGACTGGATAAGCAGGAAGCGACTATCTTCATAAATGCAATTAACATTCCATTTATCACTCTTTATAGAGGAAAAACTAAATCCCTGTCGTTCTTCGGGAATTAAGTAAGGAATCAATAGCACCTTTTCTAACCTTTGCCTGTTAGATAATTTTTCGGGAGCTTATGACTAATGACTACCAAGAATATTTTATAAAATAAATCTGTGGAAAATAAGCGAAAAAAAAAGCGGGAACTAAGTCCCGCCCTTGTTTACATATTTGCCGTCAGCTTATCCGCCCCGGGAACATTATCCATAAACCCGTTGGATACAGCGGAGGAAATAGACAGAATGTCGTCGCCTACGGTTTGCAAATCCGAATAAGTAAGTGTTGATAGGTCAATATGTTCCGCATCCGCACTGGCAAATTGGAACATCATTTTTACCCACAACGCATAGGCAGTAGCCGGAAGTTTTCCTTTGGGTGTTAAAATGGAATGCATAGCAGCGTATTGTTTCAGTTCTACTTTGTAGCTTTCCGAAACATCTCCATAAATAACAGCCAGGTTCTTCATCTTGCTACCAATCAAATCGTTTTGATCTGTAAGCCGAGGAACTACATACCTGCGTGCAATACACACGCGGTCTTTGAAATAGGAACCAAAGGTTAACTCATCCAGAGTTCCACTATAGGTTCTAATGCCGTACTTGAATTTAACCTTCATAATAGAAAGCCCTCCTTAAATATTTGGTTTTTATATTTCCTGCGTCAAGTTCTCATATCCGTTAACCTCACGCAGAAGTCCTGCTTCAATAGCGTCTTTCACACTTTTGCAGGGCAGGTTATCGGATGTAATTTGTTCTCGGGTAATTGTTAATAAATCAACTGCTGGATTTTGCTTTGCCAGCGCATACATCAGCGTTAAATATACATTTTGCCAGCTCATATAATGTCTTTCGCCGGGAGAATAATCATAGAGTGCAATATAAACTCGCAGGTCTTTGATAAAACCTTCTGATGGCTTCAGGGACTTCAAATTTCGGGTAATTGCTCCCAAACGCCGGTTTGCTGCCGTTGTCTTAGGTTTCACCCATTTCCTGGCAATCATTTTGCCTAAGCGTTTGTTGTAATAATATACCATTCCATCGCAGTTACCGCAGAAGAGTAATTCAAATTTGGATTCTACAATCATTATTTTATCCTCCTATATATATACGCCGGAAATTTAGCCCCTATTTCCTAAATATTTTCGTTTCCCGCGGTACTCACGCAGATTTTATTTTCTCTTTTTCTCTTTTCCTCTTTGTAAAATTCTCTCTTTCTCTCTTTTCCTCTTTGTAAAATTCTCTCTTTCTCTCTTTTCCTCTTTGTGAAACTCTCCTCTCCCCCCTCTTCATTCTTCCCTCTTTTTTTTCTAATAATTTCTCCACTCTTTTCTCATATTTTACTTGACAAGATATTGTTTATCTATTATTGGTATTAAGTATTTAGTTACTATAAGGAGATGAATATGAATAAGCCCGTTGAACCTATCCAAACAATGCTGCAGACCTATCCTAACTTTAAGGGTAGCAAAGTGATAGACCTGCTTTATGCCCATCCTGATACCCCGATTCCGGCTGCGGATATGGAATTGGCTCTTAACTTACAAATTCCTCCTGATTTCATAAACCGCAACCGTTACCGTTTTGCCCCTATTCGTATGACTGATGAACAGACCTTGCGCTGTGTAGATAAACGCCTGAACCGTCTTATTGAACTTAAGGCATTCAATGCTACAACCGCTTATGACGACGAAATTCAAGCCCTCATTCGGTATCGCAAGGAAACCACTTTGCCTACAGGTAAAATAAAATGCTTTAATGATGACGATTCCAAGGCATACGACCGCCTGCGCAAAGATATAGACACCCTGCTGAAACAAGCGGAAAAGGATGGCTACAGCGAAGCAGTGGCTATTGTTAAGCGCTGTCTTCACAGGGGACTAAATTTTTTTTGGGATAGCAGATGTTCAGAGACATAAAGAATGATAATCATAACTTATTTATAGAGAAGATGATAGAACATTATCGCTTATTTTCTCAATATAGCTTATAATGAACCAATCTAAACATAGATAATAAAATGGCGATAAAATATTAAGAATCAGCTTGACACATTAATAACAATAGTATTTATGGCAATAATAATATGGATGGAGTTAATCATTAAAAATGAGGATAAGGATTATGAACTAATAATGTAAATTCTAAAAAATATTTAATAAGGAGGTACTACCTTAAATAAGATAAGTATTATTATGAAAAAAAGCTATTTTCACAAGAAGAAAAAAAGAAGAGAAAAAATAAAATATAATTAATTGAGGATTAAAAATGTTAAAAGGGATTATTAAAACAAAAGTGAAAGTACCTAATTTTTCGCCTAACTATGATGCAGAACAGCCCGAAAACAAGAAGAAAGGACACCAAGCAATTGTTTTCGTGGATTTGAATAATGCTTGGCTTTATTACGAACAACTGGGTTATAAACTGGTTACATTTACTTTGGAAGAGAAAAAGGGTAAGAAAGTAGTCAGTAATATGCCTCAGTGGAAAAATAGTTCTTTATCGGTAGAGTCAATTAAACAGGAACATAATGCGATAGCCATCATTACTGGTGAGGCATCTCAGCTGATGGTGATTGATATTGATAAAAGAGATGCAGATATTTATGCTTTACTCGCAGAATACGGTCTGGAAATTGACAATTATTGTTATGCCCTTACACCCTCCGGGGGAATGCATATTTATCTTAATTTATCGCACTCGGAATTGTGGAAAAAGCGTTATGGGCGTAAAACGCTTACTACTACAAACAAGAATATAGGTATTGATATCCGGGCTGAGGGTGGGCTGATTTTTGCTCCCCCGTCCATCGTAACGAATGGAGGTTTTTATGAGTGGGTAAATATGCCTGTAAACAAAGAGGATACGGATTATGATCCGAATAAGCTTATCCCTATTATGGATGCTATATTTGGATATAACAATAATCCTACACCTTTGGCACCTATCCAAAAAACAATAACAAAATCTTATTTCCCTTTTACTTATTATCCTAATATTCAGGATAATTACGACCAAGCCGCTCAGTTAATTAGAAAACTGAACGGTACTATTATTAATTATAATGATTGGATAAGGATGGGAATAGCGCTGAAGAATGAATTCGGGAAGAGGGGTTTATCTCTTTGGCTGCTGTTTGCCGATAATTCCGCTTATCAGGATACAGAAGAGTATCTGATAAAAAAGTGGAATTCCTTTCCTATAACCGATGATGTTCATTTCGGAACTTTCATCTATCTAACCAGAGAATATCTGCGGTATGAAAATACTTATAAAGGAGGAAAAATATATGCAGTATAGTACAATGCAATCTATATCCGAACAAGACATTTTACCCGAACCGATTATCGGCGGGAACAAACAGGAAAGCAAATTTAATGTAGATTTACTACCTGATTTTTTGAAGGAATACCTGAGGATTGCATCACAGGTATGTGACGCAGTTCCTGAGGCACTTATCACTGCCTTGCTGCCAATTATAGCCGTAAATATCGGAAATAAAGTATATATGACTCAAGGCGCAAAAAAGACATATCCTAATATCTATGCTACGTTAGTGGGACCAAGTGGATGCAGAAAAAGTTCATCTATGGCAACAGCAAAATTAACAATGGAGAAATATAATGAAGAATTGGACAAGATGAATTCAGCAGAGCGAGAGAAGAATACCCTTATTTTAAATACAGTTACACAGGTGGAACTCGGACATTTATTAGAACTAAATCCAGCCCGCCTTCTTATGTTTGATGAAATAGGTGAATTTCTAAAATCTTGTAATATGAAACATAATTATGGCTATAAAGAAAATATCACAAAAATATTTGATACCGATAATTACAGTTATATGACAACTCTAAATAGTACTTTTATAAAAAATCCGGCTCTGTCTATATTGGGTTGTTCTACGGAAGGTTGGATATATAGGGATTTCCAAAATACTACCGACCAAAATTCCGGTTTTTTACAAAGATTTATCGTCTGTGTTATTAATATGGATAAAATTAATCTTGTATCGGAAAATAACGAAAACGAAGAAGCAATGGATGAGTTACGAAAATATAACGAAAAATACGAAGTTTTCCGCAGTATTCCAAAACAGTATAAAATAAAATTAAGCGAAGAAGCTAATACATATTGGAAAAACTATTCTAAGGTAATAGAGCAAGATATTGGCAATGAATATTATCAAAAGGATATGGGTTATGCTATCCGCATTTTTAATGATTATTTTCTCAAATTATGTATGATTTTTACTCTTATGGAAAATTATCAGGAACTTAAAACCGCTATTGATAACGGAACTTGTGATGACTTTTTTGCAAACTTGTATATTTCTGAACAAACAGCAATAAATGTATTTTACCTTTGCCGATACTATTTACAACAAACCCAAACCTTTACTACTATTATTGAAATTGGAGATAAATTCAAGAACGAAAAGCGCATTGTAGAATACTTATCTAATTGTCCCCAAAATAAGGCAAGCAAAACCAATATTATGAATCATACTCATCTTAATTCCAATGAGCTTTCCATTTGCCAAAAGAATCTGGAGGAACAAGAAGCTATTCAAATATATTGTGATGATTCCACTAAATCAACTAATGCCAAAAAGCCAACTACTTTTTTTAAGCTTACTAATAGGGCCTTTAATTTATATCGTATAAAAAAGAAGAATCATAACTAATTAGCTGAAGATATAATAAACCCCCCTTTCCGTATGAAGGGGGGTTTTTATATTTACTCCCTACCCCTCTTGCTGATTTAATGCTATTTAATGTGATTTATTAACTTATTGACATCTATATAGTTATCTATTAAAATATAATTAAATAAGCAATTATTAGACATAACCCTACTGCCCAATTAACGGATAATAACTGTTGCATAATCTATGTTTAGAAACTGAAGATAAATAGTTGACTTATTCGTTCTTTTCTATAGATTTTTTAAGAGCTCTGGAATATAAATGTCGTCATATTCTGATGAGATAAAACTTAGTATTTAAATTAACATATATGTCATATAACCTTTAATAATCCATTATTGGCTTTTATATTAATAGTTGTCGTATACTTCATTAAAATCTTTTCTATGTAAGCAGTAAAGATTGTCTATAGGTCTATACTCTAAGTTGCTTATTTATTCCATTTTTGCTAACTAAACTATTGATAAATATATAGGTTATTAAATCACCGACAGATGTTTAAATATTCTGATTTTATGTCTAACTTATCCCCTTTGTGTAGGTTATAACTTTACCCCTATTTGTGAATTTATCACCCCTTTGCTCTCTGCCAGCGCTTTTTTTGCAGGTTATAAAGTAACAACCCCTTGGTAATTTTTGTCGGTATTATCCTTCTTTTTTGCCAATATCCCCTCCTTCCCTACTGCCCTCTTAAGTGCCACAAATATGTCTGTTTATATGCACCAAAACTAAGTTTGAGAACTCCTCAATACATTGTTTATAAGCAGAAAACACTCCAGTAAGGAAGCTCCGCAAGCAAGTCAAAAGGTGTAAAAGTGGGCTTTTTATTTTCTCAATTTTACATTTTACATTCTCAATTTTTCATTCTAACTATTTTTTCGGCATAGTATTAGGGTTAATTTTACAATAGTTGCTATTCGGTTTAATGCTCCAACCCTTTACGCTGTCATAATGCAGAGTA
>Ga0302240_1001512_pt1 | contig 18149 bp, 17 predicted proteins | sample AAG_UR_His_MG_FD_193538 | JGI IMG/M metagenome (GOLD analysis project Ga0302240, IMG submission 193538) | Enriched activated sludge microbial communities from anaerobic digester in WTTP, New Holstein, Wisconsin, United States - AAG_UR_His | ecosystem: Engineered > Bioreactor > Anaerobic >... | reverse complement strand
AAAAACGGCACCTTTGACGGCGTGACAGACGCGGTCAAAGCCGTCGGCATCAGCCGCAGCACCTACTATAAGTACTGCGACCATGTCTTCCCTCTCGCCGAGGGCGCCATGGGCAAGCGCATCACCATCTCGCTCCTGCTCTCCCACGAATCCGGCGTGCTCAGCCAGTTCCTGCAGACCATCGCCGAGAAAAACTGCAACGTCATGACCATCAGCCAGGACGCGCCTATCAACGGCATCGCCAACGCCTCGATCACCTTTGACATCAGCGAAATCCAGTGCACCTTCGACGAGCTGATCGAGACCCTGCGCAGCTCAAGAGGCGTCAAGAAAATGAACATCGTCGCAATCGAATAGACTCATAAACATAGGTGGTGAACAATTTGAAACGAGTGGTTATGTTGGGGTTCGGCACGGTGGGCTCAGGCGTCATGGAACTGATCGAGCGCAACCGCGCCTACCTTAAAAGCAAGTATCACAACGAAATGCAGCTGACGGGCATCCTCGTCAGAGATCCCGAGAAATACAAGGGCAGGGGTGCCGATGGTCTCCTGACCACCTCCTTCGACGAGATCCTGGCGCAGCAGCCGGATATTGTCATCGAGGTCATGGGCGGCATCGAACCTGCGAACACGTACGTCAGAACGCTCCTCGAACGCGGCGTCAGCGTCGTGACCGCCAACAAGGATCTGATCGCCGAATACGGCCTGGAGCTCATGGAAATCGCGCGCACAAACAACGCCAGCGTCAGCTTCGAAGCGGCGGTGGGCGGCGGCATCCCGGTCATCAAGCCTTTCAGGGAGTCCCTTAAAGGAAACCGGATTGGATCTATCGCCGGCATAGTCAACGGCACGACCAACTTCATCCTCACCAAGATGTATGAGGAAAACCTGGAGTACGACACAACCTTGAAAATGGCTCAGGAAGCCGGATTCGCGGAAGCCGACCCAACTGCGGACGTCAAAGGCTACGACGCCGCCAGGAAGCTCTGCATCCTCTCCTCGATTGCGTACGACAAGATGATCCGCTGGAAAGAGATCAAAGTCGAAGGCGTGGACGGCGTCACCAAGACGGACATCCAAAACGCCCGGGACATCGACCGCAAGATCAAGCTCCTGGCAGTCAGCACCCGGGATGGCAGTGAGATCCACTGCTCGGTTCGGCCGGCACTGGTTCACAAGCACAGCGCCCTGGGGCACATCGACAATGAATTTAACGCCGTTGAAGTGGAAGGCGACGCCGTGGGCAAAGTCATGTTCACCGGAAAAGGCGCCGGCAAGTTCCCGACCGCCAGCGCGGTCTACGGCGACCTCCTCGACGTTCTGACCGGCAAGACGGACATGGTCCTGCCTCTCAACGACGACACCAACTACAAGCTTTCCAAATACTACGCACGCCGCTCCAAATGGCTGGTCCGCCTGAAGGTCACCAGCATGCCGGAGACCATCGACTTGGTTCTCGGGTCCTTCCCAATCCACGCGCTGAAGCTCTACCGCCTCAACGATCTCGACAATGTCTTTTTCGTCGTCGAAACCGAGGACGAGCTTGAGCTCTATGAAAAAATCGTTGAAATGAAGTCACAGAACTTCGTTCAAGACGTCAAATATTTCTTAATGTACGACTAGGGGGCCGACTCATGTATACAGGACTTATAAACCGTTACCGCGAATTTCTTCCCGTCAGCGATAAAACTTGTGTCGTCAGCTTGTCCGAAGGCGACACGCCGCTGATCCGGGCTTATAATCTCGAAAAGCGTTTTCCAGGCATTGAAATTTACTTAAAATACGACGGGCTCAACCCGACGGGTTCCTTCAAGGACCGCGGCATGACCATGGCCGTCACGAAAGCCCTCGAAGAGGGCGCCCGCGCTGTCATCTGCGCCTCCACGGGCAACACATCTGCTTCCGCGGCTGCTTATGCGGCCCGCGCCAACATGAAAGCTTTCGTTCTGATCCCGGACAACAAGATTGCCCTTGGCAAGCTGGCTCAGGCCGTCGCTTATGGCGCCGAGATCCTGCCTATCAAAGGCAACTTCGACGTGGCCCTGGAACTGGTCCGCAAAGTGTCTGACAATCATCCGGTGACCCTGGTTAACTCTGTCAACCCATACCGCATTGAAGGCCAGAAGTCTGCGGCGTTTGAAATCGTAGATGCCCTGGGCGACGCGCCGGATTACCTCTTCATCCCGGTCGGCAATGCCGGCAACATCACGGCTTACTGGAAAGGTTTCAAGGAGTTTAAGGCTTTCGGACGCGCACAAGGTCTGCCAAGACTCTTTGGCTGGCAGGCTGCCGGCTCCGCGCCAATTGTTGACGGCGCTATTGTTAAAAACCCTGAAACCATTGCGACCGCCATCCGCATAGGCAATCCTGCCAGCTGGAAGCAGGCAACCGCAGCCCTTGAGGAGTCAGGCGGCTTCATAGGCAAGCGCACGGATGACGAAATCCTGGAAGCCTACCGCATGCTGTCCACGTCAGAAGGCATCTTCGCAGAGCCGGCATCCTGCATCTCTGTCGCCGGTCTCAAGGAAGCCTACGAAGCAGGCAAAATCGAAAAAGGCGCCCGCGTGGTCTGCGTTCTCACCGGCAACGGCCTGAAAGATCCTGATACTGCTATAAAATACGCCAATATGTCAGAGGTCATTGATGACGATTATAATGCGATCGAGGCCGCTGTCCTGAAGGGGTTGAAGTAAATGCTGCGAATCAGAGTCCCCGCCACATCCGCGAACTTCGGCCCGGGCTTCGATGTCCTGGGTGTGGCACTGAGCCTGTTTAACGAAATTGAAGTCGAAAAAGCAAACGGCGTCTTCGACTTTCAGTGGGAGGATGGATCGACCTTCGGAGATGAGGAAAACCTCGTTCTGTCGACCATGGCAAACGTCTTCGACTTATTCAACTATAAGGTTCCAGGCTATAAAATCCGTTCCAAAAGCTGTGCCATTCCCGTCTCTCGCGGTCTGGGAAGCAGCGCCGCCTCCATTGTGGCTGGCATTTACGCCGCCAACTACCTGATGGGCGGAAAAATGACCAAGGAAGAAATTTCAGCACTGGCCACGAAATTTGAAGGCCACCCAGATAACGTGGTCAGCTGTATCGAAGGCGGCATGGTGATTTCAGCAGTGGGTGAAAATGGCGAAATCCTGTCAAGTCAGGTCAAGATCGCGCCTGGCCTCAAGCTGGTCGTCATGGTGCCGGATTACAAGCTCTCCACCCGCATGGCGCGTTCCGTTCTGCCGGATACCTATTCCCGGGCAGACATGGTCTACAACGTCTCCCACGCTGCGCTGCTGGTCACCTCTCTTTGCCGCGGCGAGTTCAATAAACTGCGGGTAGCCCTGGGCGACCGGATCCACCAGCCTTACAGACTGCGCCTGATTCCCGGTGCAGAGGCAGTGTTTGAGCTCTGCCGCAGGGCGGGTTCCCTGGGAGAATTCATCAGCGGCGCCGGCCCGACACTGATCGCCCTCGTACCGGAGGATGATACGGATTTCTGCGAACGGATCCGGCCACAGCTCGACGAGCAAGTCCTGGAATGGAAAACCTATGAACTCGAAATCTGCCACAGCGGCGTAAGTCTTGAGGTGATGTAACTTGGGAACTATTGTACAAAAGTATGGCGGCAGCTCCGTCGCCAATGTCGAACGCATCCAGCACGTCGCCAGGCGCGTCGTGGAAAATAAAAGAAATGGCAATGACGTGATCGTCGTCGTCTCCGCCATGGGGGACACCACCGACGAGCTGATCGAGAAAGCCGCTCAGATCAATCCCCACCCGTCTTCCCGCGAAATGGACATGCTGCTCTCCACAGGTGAGCAAATCTCCATTTCCCTTCTGGCCATGGCCATTGAGGCGGCCGGCGAGCCCGTCATTTCACTGACCGGCGGCATGTCCGGCATTTTGACGGACACGGCCCACAAAAAGGCACGGATCGCCAGCGTTGACCCTACCCGCGTTTTAAAAGAATTAGCCGATGGAAAGATCGTCATAGTCGCCGGCTTCCAAGGGGTGACAAAGGACTGGAACATCACCACTCTGGGTCGCGGGGGCTCCGACACCACCGCGGTTGCTCTGGCAGCGGCAGTCAAAGCGGACCTTTGCGAGATTTACACAGACGTCGAAGGCGTCTTCACTGCAGATCCCCGCAAGGTGCCCCAGGCTGACCAGATCCCAGAAATCAGCTATGATGAAATGCTCGAGCTCGCCAAGCTTGGCGCCCAGGTCCTGCACCCGCGCTCCGTAGAGCTCGCCAGAAAATATGATGTCCCGCTCGTCGTCCGCTCAACTTTCAGTGATCATCCCGGAACCCGGGTCGTAGAGGTGAATCGTATGGAACAAGTACTCGTGCGTGGCGTCACGCTCGACAATAACATTGCCCGCATTGCCGTCGCCAATGTCCCTGACCAGCCGGGCATTGCCTTCGGACTTTTCAAGAAGCTCGCAGACCACCACATCACCATTGATATGATTATCCAGAACCTGAACCATGCTGCCAAAAACGACATTTCCTTCACGGTGGCGCTGGACGACCTCCACGAGGCCGCTCAGGTCAGCCGCGAATATCTGAGGGAAATTGGCGGTCAGGGAGATGTCCTCGAGAAGGAAAATGTCTCCAAAATCTCAATTGTCGGCACCGGCATCACAGGCAACGCCGAGGTCGCGTCCAAGCTCTTCGGCACACTGTATGATCTTGGCATCAACATTGAGATGATCAGCACCTCCGAGATCAAAATCTCCTGCATCATCGACTCCGAAAAGTGCGATGAGGCCCTCCGCCGCCTCCACACCGCATTCGCCCTGGACAGATTGGATATCGTCTAACATAGGTAGGGTTTGTCAGGCAGGTATGCGGAGGAAGTGAATTAAGTTGTACACAATCTATTTCACTTCCTCGCCATAGTGACATCAAATTTCATTGTATTCAAAAAGGGAAGGCTGGGCCATTGTTGGCACTGCCTTCCCTTTTTCCTCGTTAGAACTCCATCCGCTTCCCGCTGGCGTGATAGATGGCGGCTTCGCAGATATTGGTAGCGTGGTCTGCTGTTCTTTCCAGGAAACGGCCCACAAACAGCAGGTCGATGACCTGGTTCATGATCTCCTTATTCCCTGCCAGCATCCCCAGCAGCTCCATGTAGATCTTTTCGTAAATGGCGTCCACCTCATCATCCAGCTCCGCCATTTTGCAGGCCTCGTCCATGTCCTCATGCACGAAGCTGGAAAGGCTGCCGCGGATCATTTTATTGACCAGAGACGCCATCTTAGGCAGATCCACCAGGGGCTTGATGTAGGTTTCCTTGCTCAGCCGCTCTACCACATTGGCAATATTCACACCGTGGTCACCCATACGCTCGAGGTCTGTCGCAATTTTCAGTGCTGACGTGATCAGTCTCAGGTCTTTCGCTACAGGCTGCTGCAGCGCTACAAGGCTGACGCAGGTATCCTCAATCTTATGCTCCAGCACATCTGACTGCTCTTCGAGCTCCCTGACCCGCGCGAGAAGCTCAGCATTCTGAGTCAGCAGTGCCACCATGGCTATTTCAATCTCATCTGCCACAATATTGCCCATTTCGAGAATTAAGTCCTTAACTTCCTTTAACTTGGCATCATAACCTTTTCTCATCAGAGAATTTCCCCCTCATATTTCCATGAAATTTATCCTATCTTCCGAACGCCTTCTGCTATCTTATGCAATAAGTGACCACTGCCAAAACAAAAATAGTCAGCCGATGGTCATTTAACAAACACATTTTTTTGACTATACACAAAATCCCCCCAAATCTCAATACTTTTATTCACGCGGACTGGTCGTTCCTCCTCCGCTTGCAGGAACGCAAGAAAAACACGCGTCGTCTGACACGTGCCCTCCTCACTATAGTTCAACGAACCGCAATTCGTGGACCTCAATTATGGAATGGCTTGATTCCACCTTGATGTTAAAAACTCACCCGTTCCCCACTCACTGTATACACGACCCGTTCGCAGAGATTGGTGACGTGATCGCCCACCCGTTCGAGATATCTGCCGGTAAACAAATAAGCCACAATTTGGTCACGCTGCTCCGGGTGGTCTACCAGAATTTCGAGCATCCCCCGATAAAAAGTCTCATAGGTCAGGTCCACTTCATCATCGATTCGAGCCGTCAGAACCGCAAGCTCAACACTGGAACGCACATAACTGTCCGTCCACTGACGAAGCATGAGGGCTACCAGCTCAAACAGCTTCTGCAGCTCGATCAGGGGTTTGATCGTAAGGCGCTCTTTCTGGGCCAGCACTATGCGGGCAATGTTGACGTTGTTGTCGCCTATCCGCTCCAGATCCGTAATCATCTTGAGTGTGGACTCAATCCGCCTGAGATCACAGGCCAGAGGCTGCTGAAGGGCAATGGCGTCAATGCATTCACGTTCGATTTCCATTTCCAGGTCATCGATGCGTTTGTCCATTTTTTTCACCTGATAAGCCAGCTCTTTGTCCTGGTTTATCAGAGCGGTCTTCGTCAATTCAAGCTGCTCTTGAATTAAGATGATCATAGTCATCATCATGTCATCCATTTTTCGAATATTATTTACCAGTTTTGGTCGATTCAAAAATGTTACCTCCTATTCGCCTGCCACCTTGAAACCATCATACAGGTCCATTATTTCTTCTAAGTTAGGTCTGTGTTAAATTCAGGTGAAATCTTCCTCGACCAGGAAAGTCCATTGTTGCATAAGACTCAGATCAGACACGCAAAAAAGCCCACTGGAAGCCAACAGCTTTCTTAAACTGCGGGTCCAGTGGGTATAGTAAAGGGGCTGCTAATGAGGGTAAAGCATCAGAAAAATATCTAGAATCCCTCTGATCCGTATGTAAATCCTAAAACCGCATGCGCTTCAGATCCTCATAAACCAATTCTGGCAGGTAGTGCCTGAACGCTTCAGGATGCTTTCGGATTTGGGCACCGGAGATCGGGTGGCTATCCCTGTTTGGATCATAAAGGCAGTGTGGAATGCCCAGCGCCGAAGCCAGGATGTCACCGTAGCTCTCAGAGGAAAACAAGATGTCCGTCTCAGAAAATTCTTCTGCGAAATAGCGGGTCCAAGCCGCCTCAGCTTCCGGCGTGTGTTCCCCGGTCACCGGCAGATGGACTTCTCTAAGGTCCACGACCCTGACGCTTAATGACGCACCAAACAGCTTTTCAAACCACTTACACCTGATCTCTTTAGAAATGGGGTCCGATGGTTTCGAAATCACCGCCACCGTCAGAATCTCACACCGCTCCAGCGCAAACCGGATCAGCGCCACGTGCCCCAGGTGCAGCGGCATGAACTTCCCAATGACGAGGCCGCAGCAGGGTTTCTCTGAAGATAGACTTTTAATTTTAAGGTTCACTGACATAGTGTCCTCCAGAGTGGGGTAAGAGTTTGGATTGTCTGATTGAGTCCGGAACTTTCATGGTATTTAATACCCAATGGAAACGCATTCCCTCATGTCCTTACAGAAAATTTATGTTTTGGACGGCGTGGATCGCGTCGTTTCTGGTGCGGCATGAGCTGTCTCCACTGATCATTCGGGAGGCCGGGAAGCATCTGGTCAAGTGAGACGCCCCCTTACCGGACGTCGTCAGAGTCTCAGGTTCTCTACCCTTCCCAGGACAACAGCCGCCGCTGTCCCTCCATCTTCTGGATGTCCGTGATATCCTGGCTGACCTCCAGGACGCCGTGGTAGGTTGGGGGATCATCGGCAGAGTCACCGGGTGTTCTCAGGGCAAAATATTGGATCAGAACTTTCCTGCCTCTGAGGTCGATCCAAAAGCTGGCGGTGTCTTGGCGACCTTCTTTGAAGGCCTGGACTATCTCGAGGACTTTTTCGACGCTCTCCGGCGGGTGGCAGTACCGCACGTCTCTGCCTATAATTGCGGCCGACCGCGGGAAGAAGCGGTCTTTTGGTCTGGAGAAATATCTGACCTTATCGTTTTCGTCTACATAGGTCATGTCCACCGGCAGCGCATCCAGAATCAACACCAGTTGGTCGGCGCTGAGGGTGCCGGTACCGGTGTTGATTTCGAGACCGTGAAAGGTGGGGGTGGGGTTTGGGGCACCGAGACCATCGGCAAAAACAGGCTCTGGGAGGGTCTGAGGATCAAGATACGGGAAGCCATACTCGAAGCTTTGGTGGGTCATGGCCTTAAAAGTGTCGGGATCAAGGGCCTCTGAGGCGCAAGGGTACAGGATCAAAGACTCCTTTTGGTCGAGGCCTATCATATTGAAGAAGAGCTGACCAAGCTCGGCATTGATTTCCTGCTCAGGGGCAGTGGCCTCCGTCAGCATTTGCATGACCCTTTTAAGGCTGGTGCGGGTGGCGCCGTGCAGGGCCCACATGATAGCGACGCCTTCGAAGCGCGCCATGCGCTGCTCCATGACCGGGAAGAGGATGTTTTCCTTTTTGAGGTAATGGGCGTCGAACTCGAGAAGCGGTGTCAATGCTGCTAGGAGTTTGTCACGGTTGTCCAGGGTTTTCCCCTGTTTCAAGACTGCTTTGACCTGGTCCATCTTCGCGTTCATGGCTTCATTTTCCCGCAGCATGAGATCAATAAAGGTACCCGGCTCGGGCTTGGGCCAGTTGTAGTTGCTGAGAGCGTGGTAAAACACGTTGATGACTTTGTCTAGGACGCTGAGGATGTCCTCGTGGCTAGTGCCTGAGGACCAGACGCGGTACAGGATTTCAAAGACCTCCTGTGGGGTCACAGCTTCAATTTCAGGGCGAAACTCTAGGTAGAGTGTCTTGCCGTCCTGTTTTTTCAGGACGCCGTGGACATAGTCTACCAGGCGGCTGACTCTGGTTTCGTTTATTTTCAACGGGCTCACTCCTTGGGGTTCATTTTCCAGTTTACGGGAGTGTCTATACCCAGTTTGAGGGGGCCGGACACAGGTTATTGGTGAAATTGGAGGTTTGGTCATGTAACAAAAGCCCCTTGGCAGGGCGTGCGTGGCATAGACAGCCAACGCGTCGTCCATCAAGGGGCTTCTTTTAGTCTTTGGGTGAATTTTACTTGACTGGTTTGATGCCCACGCCTTCGATCAGCGCGCCCCCCAGTGAGGTACTGTGGCGCTCCAGGAGAAATCCTGCTTCTTTGATAGTCTCCAGAGTCTCCCGGTTCAGATTGCAGCCGCTGGCAATTTTTCTCCAGTGGGGGTTGACGCCGTTGACCACTTTCCTGACATGGTGATGCTTCTGATCCGGCATGACATGTTCGATGAAGTAGATCCTGCCGCCCGGCCTCAGGAGCTCGTAAACGCGCTTCAGGCCTTCCAGGGGTTCGGTGACTGAGCAAAAGACCAGTGTGAAAACGATACTGTCGAAGGACTGTTCCGAGAGCTTGAGGTCTTCGAGTGGCGCTTCCAGCATGTCCACTTTGAGACCTTTTGGAAATTTGAAGTGCTTTGCGCGTTTGGATAATTTGATGTCACTGAGTGTGAGCGAATTGATCTTGGCATAATCAAGAAATGGCAGGTTCGCGCCAGTACCTGTGCCGATTTCCAGGACCTTACCTGTGGCGCCGGGCATTAAGGTTTTTCTGACAGACCTTAAACGGAGCGCCTCCAGGGGTGCCATAAACCAGTCGTAGAGGGTGTTCACAGCATTCACCTCCCGGTGAGGATTTTACGTTTTGCGTTGAATTGGGGTATGTATACCCGGCGTGGGCGTGCGTTATGCCGAAGAAAATGAAAAAAGGCGGGGTAAAAAGACGGAAGATGGGGCGATGAGTTAAGGTCGCTGACACCCTCTTCCGCACTTTTCGTAGTTACTTGCTCGTTGTGGCTTGCAGCAAACCATCGGCCGCTTTACCTGGCTCTGCCTTTGCTGGGTAGAACCGACTGAACAGCTTGACATACCAGGCGGCTGCCTGGGCTTGAATAACGAAGGCCAGGGAGATCACCAGGACGGCTTCTGCCCCCTGCGCGCCGAACGCCGTCATAGCTATGGCGAGGCTGATGGAGAGATTTCTCATGACAGTGCCATAAATGAGGGCAATAGCGTCTTCGCGTTTGAACATAAAGCGGCCTATCAGCGTGCTGAGGGTGAAATTAAGGATATAGATCAGCACCAGGGGCACGAGGAGCTGAAGCACCAGTGCAGGGCTTGAGACCAGGATCTTGGCTCGGAGTGCTACGGCTATGAACACGATCATCAGAACGCCAAGGGTCGAGATCAGCGGAAAGCGGGTTTTGTAGACCTTTTGAAATTTCTCAGCGCCGTGTCGGCGGATGAGTTCGCGCTGGGTGACGTAGCCGGCCAGCATTGGGAGGAAGACCACGATAAGGATTTGCCGGGCTATGTCCGTCATAGGAATGGAGATGGAGGTTCCCAGGAAGAAAACGAGATAAAACGGCGCCAGGACGGAGCCCAAGATGAGGCCTATGACGGTCATTTTGACGGCTTCCTGAATGTTGCCCTTCGCCATACCGGTCCAGCTGATGGTCATGCCGCTGGTTGGCAGGAGCGAGGTTAAAAGAATGCCGAGGACCAGGTAGGGCTGATCTTTAAAGAAAGTCGTGGCTATTAAGTAACCTACAGCAGGCATGAGGATGAAGTTGACCAGCTGCGTGGTGACTTGCAGCTTCGTGTTGGTTTTTTTGAGGAGGGACTTCAGGTCCATGGTCACCATCATAGGGTAGACCATGAAGAAGGTCAGCGGCAGGATCAGGCCTTTGAGGGCGCTGACGTTGAAGAAGCTGCCTGCGAGCACGCCCAGGATCATGAAGGCGGGGATGCTGATGGCCAGGTTTTTCTGGAGTTTGCCCAGGAATTTGAAAAATGAAGTTGTTGTCATAGTGTCACCAGTCTTTAGTCCTATATTCCCCACCCGGGGTGGGCGGGGTTAAATTTTTTAAAAATCAGGCCAGTCGCCATAATGCCCAGAGCTTTAGCCGATGGTCACACTTCCCCACCTTCAGCATCCGCGTCAACGACTGACCTCTCCAACTTTTGAATGTCGCGTTTCTTACGCCTCAACGAAACCCAGGAATTTCTGGATTGTATCCAGAAGCTCATCCATAGCCTCATCCGGGTGATCCCCCGCAGCGATTTCCACCATACTACGCCGGTAATATTTTTCGAGAATAGCGCTGCCAACTTTGTTGGTTGCTGCCCTAACGGCCGAAACCTGGGTCAGAACATCGCGACATGGCTTTTCTTCTTCCACCATTCGCTGAATGCCTTTAATCTGACCCTCAATCCTTTTCAGGCGGCGCATGATCTCTTCGTTGCTTTCGTAATTTTCGCTGAACTGTTTTTGAATCTGATCCATCTTCGTCATGCTTTGACCTCCGGGTTGGCTTGGTTTTGCTGTGGTTTAGATGTGTGCTTCGATCATTTCTTTGATGCCAGCCTTCGTCGCTCTGTCTTTTGTCGCGTCTGCGATTTTCTGACCGTCTTTGTAGAGGATAATGGTTGGAAGCCCCAAAACCTTTTGGGAGATCGCCAAGCGGCGTGCCTGATTCGTATTGAGCTTTCCAAATTTAACCTTGCCTTCATATTCCGCAGCGAGGGCCTCGACGTCCGGCATCAGCGCCAAGCACGGCGCACAGCTGTCACCCCAGTAATCCACGAGCACATAACCTTCTGATTGCAATACTTCTTGTTCGAAATTATTTTGATCTAAAACTAACATATCATTTCCTCCTAATGGGTCGCTCTATGGGCGATATTTTATGTGTCTTGATTATTACAGGATTATTACAATGCTCTGGCACCAAGTTGAAAGTTGTCCGCGTCACCAAGTTAAAACCTGTCCGCGTCACCAAAGTTTATACCCCCTAAGGGTATCTATGTATTAGTTTTACCATAGGCATGCCCCCCCTGTCAAGGGGGATTCCAGCAAAAAAGAGCAGCAGGTGTTACTTCACTTTCTGACACCTGCTGCTCTTTTACCATTTTTTTAAAGGTCTGTCACAAAACACAGCAGTCCCAGCCACCCTACTTAATATAAAAGCATTCCACCGTTTTTCGAACATCCGCAAAATTTTCAATCAAACGGTTCTTAATTTGAAGTATGCTTTCATGCCGAAAGCTCTTTGCCTCTGTTGGGCATCTTCGGATACAGCTGCAGCAGCGGATACATTTCTCTGCTTCGATTCTCGAAAAATCCGTGCTGTCAATGGCCGCAGTCGGGCAAAAGGCTGCGCAAACCCCGCAGCGAATGCAGGCCTCCGTAGTGAACGGCGCCATGGGCGGCATAGCGCCGCGCGCTTTGTACGGCGTATTGCCTTTGACAGTCACATGCTCCGCGCCTTTGACCGCAGCCGCTGCCAGCTCAGCACTCTTCGCCCCAAAGCGCTTTGCCACATCCAGATCCTCTTCATCCGGCCGTCCGGAAGCGACACGGGTGGTATAAGAATGCTCTCCCACGAAGGCAGCGCCGGACACACCTATAAAACCACGCGACGTCAGCAAGTCCCTGAGTTCAATCAGCGCGTCTTCGTAATCCCGGTTTCCGTAGACCACCGCCATAATCACCGGCGTTTGATGCCCCTTCAGACGCTCCAGCCATGCTGTCATCAATTCCGGAATGCGCCCTGCGTAGACCGGTACACCAAACACCACAAGCTCCTCCGGCCCAAATTCAACTGAGATTTTCCTATTTTGAGGAAGGGTCAGATCATAAGTTTTACTAACTGACCCTGCGCCAGCACCTATAGCTTCCACAATCTTTTTCGTATTTTCAGTAGGGCTGAAATAGATCAGCGTTACATTTTGTGGTTTCATGTTGAGCTGTGCCTCCAATAGTGATGATGTCATGAAAGAGGGAGGAATGTATTGTCCTCATCCCTCCCCCTCATTATAAACGCCCTCGTGTACCTATTACAACGCTTACATCTCTTATATCTTTTCTATAACACCCGCTGCCCCGCATCCGTCCTCGGAAGCTTCGCGGTAAACTCGCTGCCCTTGCCCGGCTCGGATTTAACCGAAATCACACCGCCAAAGGCCAGGACAATATGCTTGACAATAGCCAGCCCAAGGCCGGTACCGCCCACATCTCTGGAGCGTGCCTTATCCACCCGGTAGAAGCGCTCAAACAGGCGCCCAAGATGATCCCGCTCAATGCCAATGCCGTTGTCGCGAACAGAAAGGGTGATATCCTTAGAATCAAAAGTCACCTTGACCGTCACATGACCGCCCTCCGGAGTATACTTGACGGCGTTGTCAATGAGATTGATCACCATCTGCTTAAACCAGTTCGGGTTTCCATGCAGAATTGGCAGCGTCTCAGGCAGCAGCTTCTGAATGGCAATGGACTTCGTCGCCGCGCTGTCCTCGAGCATGAGCACCACATCACAGATGGCCTTCCTGATGTCGATTGGCTCATAAACGCCATCCTCCGTCCTGCGCTCAATGTCTGTCAGGATCAGCAAGTCATCGATCAGCTCGCTGAGGCGCGTGGCTTCCGATTCGACAATTTCCAGGAATCTGTCCCGGACTCGGACGTCGTCCACCGCCCCGCCGCGAAGGGTTTCCACAAACCCCTTGATGCTGGTCAGCGGCGTCTTCAGCTCGTGAGAGACGTTGGCGACGAACTGCTTGCGCATGGTCTCCAGCTGCCTGATTTCCGTAATGTCCTGAAAAATCATGACGACGCCAATGTTCCGGCCGCCCTCCTTGAATTCCCGGATTGGATTCGCGTAAACGTTGTAGACGTCCCGGCCTGTAAAAGTCAGCTCAATTTCCCGGACGGTCGGTTCATTGGTTTTCATCAAGCCCGTCAGCGTCTCCACCATGTTGGAGTTGCGCACGAAGTCCAGGATGTAGCGGCCTTTGGGCTCGAGACCATCGGCACCAAAAATCTTCTTGGCGGAGCCGTTTATAAACAAAATCCGCAGCTCCCTATCCACCGCAATAACCGGATTGAGCACGCTGGACAGGATGGCGTTCATTTGGGTATTCTGGGCGCCGGTCTCCTCCAGTTTGACCTTCAGCTCATCGCTCATAGTGTTGAAGCTCCTGGCCAGCTCCCCAAACTCATCTCCCGAGTCCGCATAAACCTTCTCGCCGTAATACCCCGACGCAATGCGCTTGGTGGCGCTGCTCATCTCCTTGATAGGCCGCATCAGGGACACGAGCCAGCGGTACCCCAGGGTCAGGGCGGCCACGAGACCAATCACCGCGACTCCAATGACAATCTGGATCAGATTGCGCGTATACTGGTCCACTGACGTCAGCGGCACCGCCAGTCGAATGACGGCCACCTCGCTGTCCGGCGCCGGATTCGGTACCGCCACATACAAAAGCTCTGTGCCGATGGTCGCTGAAGTCCTGCTGCTCCGCCCCACCTGCCCCGCCATGGCAATGACAACCTCAGCGCGTCCCCCGTGATTTTCAAGGGTCTCCGCCGGCTGGATGGTATCGTAGAGGACAACCCCATCCGCCGCAATCAAAGTAATCCGAAATCCCAGATCCCTGGACAGGGACTGAAGCTCCGGCGACACGTCACCCAAATCATCTCCTTCCGTTTCGAGGAGACGTGAAATATACCTGGCATCTGAACTCAGACGCTCTTCAATGCCGTTCATATAACTTTGGCGGATCAGGCTGTTGGACATCAGAGCCATAAACAGCACCGTCAGAATAATGATAAACGAAAAAATGGAAAACAATCTTCTTTGCATAGACGCTCCTATCCTTTGTCATGTGTTGCTCAGCGGCCTCTGTCTTACTTCAGTTTGTACCCAACACCACGAACGGTTTCGATCAAGTTGCCGTGCTGCTCATCCTCAATCTTGCTCCTGAGATGGCGAATGTGAACATCCACTGTTCTTGTCTCTCCAAAATAGTCATAGCCCCAAATTTCGTCCAGAAGCAGGTTGCGGGTCAGAACTTTGCCGCGGTTTTCCGCCAGCATTTTAAGAAGTGAAAATTCCTTGAGGGTCAGGACGTACACCTTGGCGCCCCTCCTGACTTCATGCTTGTCCAGATCAATTTCGATGTCATCCACCTTGATGACCCCCGTGCTGGCCGCCTCTTCCGGCTGCGCCTTCGCCCGCCTGAGCACCGTGCGGATCCGCGCCTCAAGCTCCCTGACACTGAAAGGCTTGGTCATGTAATCATCTGCGCCAATTTCCAGACCCACAATCCGGTCAGTCTCGCTGCCCCTGGCAGTGACCATGATGACAGCGGTATGGCTCAGTTCCTCAGTGCGGCGGATCCGGTTGCAGATCTCAATGCCGTCCATTTTGGGCAGCATCAGATCCAGAACGACGAGGTCAGGCCGTTCTTCTCCGACCAGCCTGTAGCCGGTCTCCCCGTCAAAAGCCGCGAGGACCGTATAACCGGTGGCTTCCAGGTTGTAGCGAATGAGCTCTGAAATATTTTGGTCGTCCTCTATAATCAAAATCTTTGTCTTTGGCTGGGCGGTCGCAGCAGCCTGTCCTGAGCCTGCAGTACTTGAATTCATGAGATGCACCTCCAGAGTTATCCCCTTTAATATACCCGATTAATGTTAAATTCACGTTATAGGCGTAAATTTTTTTGCCTACTTTTCTGGATGACTTATTCTGTCAAGGCATCTATGATAATATAAGAATAATCCCAGTCACAATTCAGGAGGTCTGCCATGCCTGATCCTTCGTCATCGAAGCAAAACAACCCTCAATCGTCTAAAGTGTCAGACTCGCCGCCATTGACAAAAAGCGCAGTTGATCCCACCAGGCCAAAGACCCTGTCCACCCAGGTCGTCAGCCTGGGACTGCTGATCACGATCTTCGCCCTTGGCGCGTCCATAGCGTTCGGAAAGCCCATCTACTGGGGGCTGGTGACCGGTTATTTGATTTTCCTCGGCCTTGCCCTGCGCGCCGGCTATCCGCTCAAGCCCCTGGTTCAGTCGTCCCTTGACAGTGTTTACAAAGTCAAAACGGTGCTCATGATGCTGGCCCTGGTGGGTATGATCATTCCCCTGTGGATGCAGACCGGGGTCCTCGCCACCTTGATGGCCTATTCCATAGACGCTTTTTCCGGCTTTAATCTGGCAGTGGCCGCATATCTTTCCAGTGTCGCCGTGTCCATGATTTTAGGCTCCGGCATTGGGACCACCTCCACCGTAGGTCTGGTCTTCATAGCGATTGCCAGAAGCATTGGACTGAATGAAGCCATGATCGTGGGCGCCGTGGTGTCAGGGGCTTATACGGGCGACCGTACCTCCCTCATGTCGAGCAATTTTAACCTCGTCTCGGAAATCACCGGCACAGATTTGAAAGGAAATTTCGTTTATATGTTGTCATCCACCCTTCCGGTGTTTATAATGACAACCATATCCTATGGTTTATTTGGGCCCTCTGCCAGCGCGTCACAGGCACAGTCTCTGGACGCCCTCAGGCAGCTTCTGGGGCAGAGCTTTGAAATCGGTCCCAGCCAGCTGATCCCGCCCGCAGTGATGCTGTTTTTCGTACTCGTCCTGCGTCAGAATATGGTCGTCAGTCTCAGCGCGGCACTCGTCCTCAGCATAGGGAGCGGCCTCCTTGGAGGCGGTTTTGAGTGGTTGCCGCTGTTCAGTGGTCTCAAGGGCAGTGGTCCCCTAGGTGCCTTGTTCTCAGGCAGCGGTTTGATTTCAATGATGGGCGCGCTGCTCCTCATAGCCATTGCCTCCGCCCTGAGTGGCCTGTTTCAGACAATCCGCTGTCTCGATCCGCTTCTCGACAGAGCCTCAAGGCATCTCAACACCAAGGGGCACCTGATCTTTGCCACGGGCATGATCAGCCTCCTGGTCAGTCTGGTTTCCGGCAATCAAACCATGACCTCGCTGATCACCGGCAATTATTTTAAAGAAAAATACGACGCTTTCAAAATCGACCGCCGTTTGCTGGCCCGAACCATCAGCGATACCGGCGTCGTGTGTGTACCGCTCATTCCGTGGAATATCAACGGCATCCTGGTGGCCACCGTCACCGGTGTCTCCACCGCGGCCTACCTGCCCTACGCGTTGTCCAGCTGGCTTTTTCCCGCCATCACACTCTTTTTCGCAGCCAGAGGCTTACATAAAACAATACGGCTCGGTGCGCCGGAAGCGACTATGATTCAGCGGATCGCTTCCAGTGCTCTGCCGATAGGTGACCATCGGCACAACGAGGGCTCCAAATGACCGCTCGACCAATTGAATGGAGGATTTGACCATGACTGAACCCAACCAACCGGCTCAACCTGCACAACCGGCTCAACCTGCCAAGCCAAAGAAAGTAAAATATCCCGAAATTGAAATTGGCGGCGAGCGCTTCCTGCGCATCCCCATCAAAACCCATGTCGTCATGTTTGGCGATCAATTGAAGGAAATCGTCGACACCTACGCCCGGGAACACCTGGAGAAGGACGACATCCTGTTTATTACGGAAAAGATCGTCGCGATCACTCAGGGCCGCGCGCATTATATGAGGGATATTAAGCCGCGAAGGCTTGCTAAAGTACTCTCCAAGTACGTCACCAAGACACCGGCCGGCATTGGCCTTGGCATTCCTGAAACCATGGAAATGGCTCTCAGGGAGTGCGGTACGGCGCGCATCATAATGGCGGCTGCGGCCAGCGCTGTGACGAAGCCCCTCGGCAAGAAGGGCGTCTTTTATCAGCTCGCGGGCTACAAGGCGTCGTCCATTGACGGCCCGACCCCGAATACCCTGCCGCCGTACAACCAGTGCGTCGTCCTGGGTCCGGATAAACCCGATGAGGTCGCCCGCGAAATCAGCGCCCACCTCAGGGGCATCAAGGTGGCTATTGCAGACATCAACGACATCAGCGGCGTCATTTTGGGCACCTCCCATCCGGGCATGGACAGACTCAAAATTGCGAAAATCCTGAAGGATAACCCGCTTGGGCAGGACCTTGAGCAAACCCCTATGGGGATTATTAGAAAGATTTCGAGTGCGCTTTAAAGAGGAGGGAGAAACTCGGGGTCGATAGGCCAAAGGCCGCTGACACCGAGTTTCACTCAAATGAAAGAGAGAGCCAGGTGAAGCCGTGACGCTTCACTGGGGCTCTCTCTTTTATCTTTGGAAGGAAGACGGCAATGTCATTAAGTTAAGAAATCTAATCTAATCTAATTCCAAGTTGAGTGGAGAGTAAGCTGTATCTCCACTCTTTTTGACGTTTTTGAAAAAAAGATTTATAAAACGCATAAAATAACTTGACATT
>Ga0302240_1001503_pt1 | contig 18286 bp, 14 predicted proteins | sample AAG_UR_His_MG_FD_193538 | JGI IMG/M metagenome (GOLD analysis project Ga0302240, IMG submission 193538) | Enriched activated sludge microbial communities from anaerobic digester in WTTP, New Holstein, Wisconsin, United States - AAG_UR_His | ecosystem: Engineered > Bioreactor > Anaerobic >... | reverse complement strand
TCGGTTTCTTTAAATGTAAAAGTTTTTAAATATTTTAAAATACATTCCGCTGCAGACATATTAAATATACAGCCTTTTGTAAATAATGCCGATTATTTTGTATTTGATATCGCAGTTAAAGACGAGCATGGAAATATAAGTCTTGCATTGGACGCGGCTCAGAATGCGGCGCAGCTTAAAGTTCCTTTTTTTGTATGCGGAGAAATAAAACTTGAACAAACAGCCGAAGTTATAGAGAAATTAAATCCTTACGGAATAATTGCCGATGAAACGGTCGAAAGACTGCAAAGAAGAAAGGATTTTGATAAAATGGCGGCATTTATAAAAAAGACTCACGGATTAAAATAATGAAAAAAATAAACATAGAAAGAGCGGTTGATACTTTAAAACTTGAAGCTCAGGCCATAATTGACCAGATCTCTCATCTTGATGATAATTTTACAGAGGCAGTATCTCTTATAGAAAAGACATCCGGAAGAGTCATAGTCATGGGGCTTGGAAAATCAGGTCTTATAGGAAGAAAAATAGCCGCAACGATGTCTTCAGTCGGAGTTCCGGCTATGTTTTTGCATCCGGCAGAATGTCTGCACGGCGATCTCGGCATGATAATGAAAAATGACGTTGTTTTAATGCTTTCATATACGGGAGAAACCGATGAAATAAAACAGGTTCTTCCCGTTCTTCAGAGAATGAAAATAAAAATAATAGTAATGACGGGCAGAATAAAATCACAGGTCTGGCAGGGATGCGATCTTATAATAAATTCGGAGATAAAAAAGGAAGCCTGTCCGTATAATCTTGCTCCTACTTCTTCGACTTCTGCTATGCTTGCTTTGGGCGATGCTCTTGCTCTTGTGGTTTCGGAAAGAAAAGGATTTAAAAAAGAAAATCTTGCGCTTCTTCATCCGCTGGGAGCCATAGGTAAAAAATTAACGATGGATGTTTCGGCGATAATGAGAAAGGGAAAGGCAAATCCTGTCGTTAAGGAAAATGCAACCGTAAAAGACGCGCTGCTTGTTATGACCGGCACCAGAGTCGGCGCCACAAGCGTAGTGGATAAATCGGGCAGAGTTGTCGGTTTTTTTACAGACGGCGACTTGAGAAGACAGGTTCAGATACATAAAGACATTTTAAATCTCAAAATAACGCAGGTTATGACCAAAAAACCCCTTACAGTTCATCCTGATATGCTTGCAGTTGACGCGGCAAAAATCCTGCAGGAAAAAAATATAGATAATATTCCTGTAGTCGATAAAAACGATAAGCCTCTCGGCATACTTGATGAAAGAGATCTTTTGTCAGAAGGGATAGAATAAAAAACACAAATGGATAAAAAACTTATAAAAGAGTACTTGTATTTGCTTTTGCGTTCAAGAATGGGCATGGATTTGTCTTTGCCTGCCGTATATAATTATCTTAATTATACCGTAAAACAACCGGATGTAAAAATTCCTCTTAATTACAGTTTTCCCATGCTTTCGATGTATGTTACAAGAAGATGCAACCTAAGCTGTGATTACTGCGTGGTCGGTAAAATTCCTAAAAACGTAGATTATACCGAATTTGAACTTACTCCTGAAAAATATGTGAAAATACTCGAGAATCCTCTTATAAAAAGAACTCTGCTTATGCTCTTTTGCGGAGGAGAACCTTTATTAAACGAACATATATTTAAAATTATTTCAATGACTAAACAAAAAAAGAAAATCCCAACGGTTCTTACAAACGGGTTGCTTCTTAAAGATAAGTTTGACGGTTTATTAAAGTCCGGGCTTGCCGATATACAGCTTTCCCTTTACGACAACACAATGGATTTGCTGAAAAATGATTTAAAGCCGATGAATAAAAAGATGAAAATGAACGCGTCCTATGTTTTATTGAGAAGCGATTTCGATAAAAATCCGGATAAACTTGAAAATGTAATAAATTATATTTCCGAAGCAGGATTTAAGAATTTAAAACTCAATTTCTGTCTTTCAAATGAGAATAACAATTTTATAGACGAAGGTCTTAAAATAGAACATAAAATTAAATATGATATTTTTAAAGATAAAATGTCGAAAAAATATACAAATATAAGCATATATTTTCCAAATATTTCGGATATCGCCGATAAAAAATGCAGAGCTCCGTGGAATTCTCTTCTTCTTGATGCAGCAGGAAATTTTGGTTTTTGCTGCAAATATCAGCCAAGCATAAATAAAAAATTCAATATATTTGAAAGAAACTGGACCGAGGTTATAAACAGCGAATTGTTTTGCGGCTGGCGTCAAAAAATGCTTGAAAGCGATAATGTAGTTCCAGAACATTGTAAAGACTGTTATCATATAAACGGTTCTTACTCGTCAAATGTATAAAAAAAACAATATTATTTTTTATTTTTTTCTTTCGCTTGCGGCTTTCTATATAGCAATTCTTACTTTTTTCAGACCTCTCACAATGGATGATTTCTTCTACGCCAACGCCTCGTCAGGCGGGATTTTAGAGATTTTTAAATTTTATTATAAACATTATCTTACTTGGGGCCCAAGGATAGGGACTCTGTTTGATATGTTCTTTTTGTCAGCCGGGAAAACTATTTTTATATTTATAAATACGGCTGTTCAGATAGGACTTGTTTTTTTCATGCATTACACTGTTACAGGCAGAAAAGTTGATCCTGCCGAAAAAAAAGATGTCATTTTATTTATAATTCTGACGCTTCTTTTATTATTTAATCCCGTCGGTGGACAGACCCTGTTCTGGATTTCGGCTGTCGCAAATTATTCTTTTACAGCCTTGATATTTTTTGTGATACTGTTTTTTTTACGTATTGTTTTAGACGGCAGGAAAATTATTGACGATAACATTTCTAGTTGTATTTTTATTTTTATTACCGGTTTTATCATAGGTATGTCAAACGAAAATACGGCTCCTTTGGCGTGTTTTATAATAATATCTTCGCTGATTTATCTGAAATTTAAAAAAATGCCTGTTCCCAAATGGGTATACTGGCTTTTGACAGGAACTTTTGCAGGGACAGTTGCGCTTCTGGCTGCTCCCGGTTCTTATAAGCGAATGACTGCCGTTACGGATTTTAGCATGACGGATATATTTATAAAACTGCATTTGCAGGAAACGGCTGACCAATTTCTTAATACGCCGCTGTTGTTAAAAATAAAATTTATTCCGTTAAGAATCGGTAAATTTTTGTTTCTTTCGGCAGGTATTCCTGTTTTTATCATTGCTGCTGCGGTATATGCCTTTGTAAAACAAAATTTTAAACCGGAACACAAAAAAAATGTTATATTCGCCGCTATTTTTTTATTTTTTGCATTGATATCCGTATCAATTTTATGTTTTGCGCCGAAACCTTCAATAAGAGCTTATTTTACTCCGCTTCTTATGACTTTTGTTGCTTTCGGTTTTATTCTGCTTTATATAACTGATAATTTTGCAAAAAATAAACTAACTTACTTTATATTGGGATGCAGTTTAATAATAAGTTCTGTTTTAGCTTTTAATATAATTCCGTCATTTTATTATTTGCATAAAATTGAAAATCAAAATCTTATAATAATAAAAGAAGCGTTGCAGACTCCTCAAAAAAATGCCGAAATATATGGATATGAAATACCATTCGGCAAATACCATGCCATTTTAAATCCGTCCGAAAATAAAGAATTTCATGTCAATATTGAAATGGCAAAATATTACGGACTTAACAGTATAGTTGCAAAGAAACAGTAAATTCCTTACTTATAAAATCAAAAAATTAAAACGCTTGGATTTTTAATTAACTTGGTATGTTAATTTGGATGTATTTTCCGCATTTATAAAATAAAACTCTTGACATTTATAATAAAACGTTCTATAATAGACTCAAATACTAAATTAGTCGAAAGGTTTATTTATGAAAACAACAGATTTAATAAAAGAAGAACAGACAAGAAAAGAAATAATAACTGCCGCTCAGGAATTATTTCAGAAATACGGCATAGATAAAACGACTATGGACGACATAGCAGATGCCGTAGGAAAGGGGAAAAGTTCTCTTTATTACTATTATAAAAGCAAAGAAGAAGTATTTTATGCCGTAGTCAACAAAGAAAAAGACGAAATTATGAAATCCATACATGATTCAATAAAAGATATTGAATCGTCTTCCGAACAATTCAAAGTTTTTTTTCTTACACACTTTATGCAGGTGAGAAAAAAACTAAATCTTTATTCCGTGATAATAAAAGAAAACGCAAAAAAACATATAGACTTGTTTTATAAAATACAAAAAGAAAGTCTTGATTCACAGATATCAATACTTAAAAATATTATGTTAACCGGCATGAAGAAAGGAGAATTTCAAAAAATTAAAGAAGAGGATTGCGAAGCATTGGTTACCGTAATTATAATGATGCTTCAGGGAATGGATTCAAATCTTATCTTTTCCAGAGATAAAAGCCAAACCATACCGAGGGGCGTTGAAAAATCTATAGACGTTTTTATAAAAGGTTTAAAGTACGGGAGATAAAATATGAAATTTTTAAAATTTGTAAATTTAAGTTTTTTAATGTGTCTGCTGTTTATTTTTTCGGGATGTAAAAACAGCTCAAAAACAATAGAAACACCGTTAAAAGTGGAAGTTTTTAATATAGCAAAAACAGATATGAAGAAAGGTTTATATTACAGCGGAACTGTTGAAGCAGGCAAAAATATAACTCTTAGTTTTCTTAATATCGGAACTGTTGAATCAGTTTATGTCAGAGAAGGCGACAAAGTAAAAAAAGGTCAGCTTCTTGCAAATCTTAACAGTCAAAATGCGAAAAATGCTATGGATATGGCAAAGGAAAAAGCGTTGCAGGCCGAGGACGCCTTTAAAAGATTTCAGCCGATGTATGAGCACGGCAATTTGCCTGAAATAAAGATGGTTGAGATAAAAACATCAAAAAATCAGGCTGAACTTGCGGCAAAAATAGCCGAAAAAAATTATAGCGACTGTTATTTATATGCTCCGTGCGACGGCTTTATAAGCGAAAAAAATATTGAACCGGGAGATAATATAATACCCGGCAAAACCGCTATAAAGGTAGTCGGCGTAGATAAAATATATGCCGTTATTTCGGTGCCCGAAAAAGAAATACAAAAAATTAAAAAAGGAATGGATGCCGAAGTTGAAATTTCTGAAAATGAGATAAAACTCAGAGGGAAAGTTACTGATGTAGGGGTAAGCGCGGATGTTTTTTCAAGAACTTATACCGTAAGAATTCTTCTTGTAAATCAGGCAAGCGAGGTTTTGCCGGGTATGCTGTGCAATGTATATATATTTTCAAATGACGCTTCGTCTGCGATAGTAATTCCGGCTTCTGCCGTAAAAGTCGATGAAGAAGGAAAAGAATGTGTTTATACGATAGATTCAGTTTCAAAAAAAGCGTCTAAAAAATACGTCAAATCAAACGGATTTGCCCAGGGCGGAATAATTATTGTTTCAGGGCTTGAGTCCGGGGATAGTATAGCAGTTTCAGGCGTACAAAAACTTGACGATGGAACTCTCGTTGAGTTTTAAGGTGAATTATGGAAAATAAAGAAAAAAAATCATTTATAGAACTTGCTTTAAAATACAGACAGATTCCTATCGTTCTGACAATAGCTTTATGCATTATAGGAATATATTCTCTTTTCAATATGCCGAGACAGGAATTTCCTGAATTTCACGTAAGGCAGGGCCTTGTCATAGCAGGTTTTCCCGGAGCATCTTCCGAGCAGGTTGACGAGCAGGTTGCAAAACCTTTGCAGAATTATCTTTTTCAGTATAAAGAAGTGAACAGAAAAAAAACTTATTCTGTTTCAAAAGAAGGGCAGGTTGTAGTATTTTTGGAAGTAAACGAAAACGTTAAAGAACCGGATCTGTTTTGGTCTAAATTGAGACTCGGTCTTCAGGAATTTAAGAGTAAGTTACCGCAGCAGGTTCTTTTGCTTGTCGGAGATAATAATTTCGGAGACGCTTCGGCTATTCTGCTTTCAATAACTTCAAAGCAAAGAACATACAGAGAACTTGAGGATTATCTTGATAAACTTGAAAATATGGTCAGGAAAAATCCGGCAGTTTCAAACGTAAAACATTACGGGCTTCAAAAAGAACAGATAACAATTTATGCAGATCAGAACAAACTGGCGTATTACGGAATAAAACCTTCGCTTATAATGGGGGCTTTACAGCTTGAATCAATAGTCGGATACGGAGGAAACGTTACCGATGAGAATCTGGTAATGCCGATACATCTTCCCAAACAGTTTAAGTCGGAAGCAGATATAGCAGAGCAGATAATATACACTTCGCCTCAGGGGCAGATAGTAAGAATAAAAGACGTTGCAAAAGTCGTAAGAGAATATGATGTCGACGATTCATTTGTTGAATGTAACGGACAGAAATCGGTTGTTTTATCCATGGAAATGCATTACGGCAACAATATAGTCCATTTCGGAAAAGACATAGACAAAATAATAAAAGATTTTAAAACAACCGTTCCAAGCGATGTGCAGATTGCAAAGATCGCCGATATGCCCGGGGTTGTAAGCAGTTCAATAACGCATTTTTTCAGAGATTTCGGAATGGCTGTGTTGTCGGTAATTATAGTTATCATGATATTTCTTCCAAAACGTGTTGCCGCTGTTGCCGCCATTACAATCCCTATATCGATATTGATATCAATGGGTTTACTTCAATGGGCGGGAGTTGCATTAAATACTGTTTCTCTTGCAACGCTTGTACTTGTATTAGGAATGATAGTTGATAATTCTATAGTTGTTATTGATAATCATATTGAAAAACTTGATCATGGCATTGATGTATGGACTGCCGCATGGAGCAGCGCAAAAGAATTGTTTGTTCCGGTATTTACGGCTACTCTTGCCATTATGGTAGCTTTTTATCCGATGCCTATGTTTATGGACGGTATGTATAAAGAATTTGTTTCTCCTATTCCTTCAACTGTTACGATAACTCTTTTTGCATCTCTTTTGGTAGCTTCGCTCGTAGTACCGATATTGTCATATTACTTTATTAAAAAAGGAGTTCATAACGGAGATAAAAAAAGTTCTGACGGTAAAAAAAGCATGCTTGACAGGCTGCAGGGTTTTTACGATTCAAGGATAGCTCTTACCATGAGCAAGCCTTGGCATTCAATAGGAATTGCAATTGGTTGTATTTTTATCGGAATTTCTCTGCTTGCTCTTATTCCGCAGGAAACATTTCCTAAACTTGAAAGAAACCAGTTTGCGGTTGAGATTTATTTTCCGGAGGGAACTTCTCTTGATGCAAACGCCAAAACCACGAAAGAAATGGCAAAAATTCTTTCACAGGATAAAAGGGTCATCAATGTGATTTCTTTTATAGGAACAAGTTCGCCGAGATTTAACACTTTATATGCTCCGCAGATACCTGCAAAAAATTATTCGCAGCTTATAGTTATAACCGATACAAATAAGAATACAAAAAAAGTTTTAAGAGAATATGACGCAAAATACAGAGATGCTTTTTCTAATGCGCATATAAAATTTAAAGAACTTGATTTTTTACCGGTAACTGCTCCTATAGAAATAAGAATATCCGGCGACAATATTGAAAAAATTAAAAATTATTCAAATGAAATAAAAGCCGTTATGCAGCAGGAAAAAGACATAATATGGTTAAGAGACGATTTCAGAAATCCGCTTCTTTCAATAGATTTAGACATTAACAAAGAAGCCGCCAACAGGCTCGGCATTACAAGAGGTCTTTTGGGTCTTTCAACTGCGCTAAACAGAAACGGTATGACTGTTGCTTCTATATGGGAAGATGATTATCAAAAATCAGTTATTTTAAAATATGATAAATCAAAAACTTCAAAACCGGAAGATTTAGGAAACCAGTATATTTCTGCTCCGTTGTCTGCAAAACCGATAATGTTAAGGCAGGTTGCAAAATTAAAACCGGGTTTTAGCGAAGGACAAGTAGTCAGAAGAAACGGCAGATTAACTCTTACTTTATATGCGGATGTCGCTTTCGGAAAACTTGCAAATTCGGTATTTAAAAATATAGAAGCAAAAATCAAAGATATTCCTAAACCGTCTGATATTGATGTTGATTACGGCGGAGAATATGAGAAAGCGCTTGAAACTTACGGTCCTTTTTCAAAATCTCTTGTTACAAGCGTAATACTTATATTTTTTATATTGTTGTTCCAGTTTAAAAGCGTCAGATTGTCTCTTCTTGTAATGTGTACTATGCCTTTAAGTTTGATCGGCGGAGTATTGGGACTTTTCATAATAGGTTATCCTTTCGGTATGACTTCTTTCGTAGGTTTTATAGGTTTATTCGGAATAGTAGTCAGAAACGGAGTAATTCTTATAACTTACGCTAATGAACTTGAGAAAGGCGGTATGTCTTTGAAAGACGCCGCAATAGCGGCAGGAAAAAGAAGAATGAGACCTATATTTTTAACTGCAAGCGCTGCAGCCGTAGGTGTTATCCCTCTCATAACGTCAGGATCTCTTTTGTGGGGGCCGCTCGGCACCGTAATTTGTTTCGGGCTTATAGGTTCTACAATTTTAACTTTATATGTTTTGCCTGTGGCTTATTGGAAATTCAGTCCCGAGCATAAGGAGCAAAACAATGCAAAATAAAAAAATTTATATATTGATATTTTTATTGTTGGTTTCAGGCAGAGTTATTGCAGATGAAATTAATATAAGCACTTCATCTTTAGAAAAAAATACTAAAATAATTACGCTTGAACAATATCAAAAAACAGCTCTTGCAAATAACAGCGAACTTAAGACATTTAAAGCCGAAGCCGAATATGCGCATCAGGAATCAAAAGCTGCCGTAACAAAATATTTTCCTAAAATATCAGCGTCGGGTGCAATAGGCAACAGTTCAATACTTCCCGGCCTTTCAGAACCGATAAGTATTTTGCCGCTTACATATCAGAGTAACGGCGCATCGGTAGTTATGTTAAATGCGACGCAGCCGTTATTTACGGGAGGACGCATAATAAACGGCAATAAACTTGCAGGTTCTGCAGCAAAGGCTGCTGATTACAAATTTCAGATGAAACGAAACGAGATATATTCACAGGCCGAAAAAAAATACAGAGCATATCAGATTCTTGAAGGGAAAATGGATATTGTAGAATCTTATGAAAAAATGCTTGATTCTCTTTATGCCCGTGTATCGCAGGCTTACGAATTAGGAATAGCATCAAAAAGTGATTTTTTAAGAGTTAAACTTAAAAAAGAAGAAATAGGCGTCCAAAAAGAACAGCTTGAAAAAATTATAAATATAGCTGCCGAAGATTTAAAACTTTATGCCGGAATTGACGAGAATGTGCAGGTCTCTATAGATAAAAAATTTCCGGATATAGAAGAACCGGTTTACAGTAAATCTGATTTTTCTTCTCATCTTAAAGAAAGACCTGAATATAAACTGCTTGAAATAAACGTTAAAGTCGCAAAACTGCAGAGAAATATTGAAACAGGTTCTTATATGCCGACGGTAGCTGTAGGAGCAAGCCTTTTCAGAAGCGATTATTTCAGTAATAATTATTTTGATAAAAGTGCAATGCATTATCAGGATACCATGGCCTATGCAATGGTCAGCGTTCCTATAAGCGACTGGTGGCAGGCTTCACATAAAATTAAAGGTCTTAATGCAAAATATCATGCTGCGTGCGACGAGTTTGATTCAAAATCAAAATATTTGCTGCTTGATATGGAAAGTAAACTTACTCAGCTTGAAACTGCATACCGTCAGGTAAGAGTTGCCGAGATAGGTTTTGAACTGGCACAAACTAACAGAATAGAATCTGAAGATGGTTATAACAACGGAACGGAAAAACTTTCAGATTATCTGGAATCTATGGCTTTGGAACTTGAAAAACAGAATAAATTAGACGAAGCAAAAGCCGGTTATTTTGAAGCAAAAACCGCTTTTTTCATATCTATAGCCGATCTGCAATACTGACAGCGTTTTTGAAAATAAATTATATTTATGATATCTTAATTCCGGAATATAAAATATTTATTTTTAAAAATGAAAAATATAATTAAAAAAACGGAAACAAAACATAATCTTACAAAAGAAGAAATAACAGCTCTTCTTTGTGATTCTTTTTTTGATAATGAACTTTTCAAAGCTGCCGACAGAGTCAGAGAAAAATATGTCGGCAACGAAGTTCATTTAAGAGCTTTGATCGAGTTTTCAAATGTATGCGGTCAAAATTGCAAATACTGCGGATTAAGAGCTGAAAATAAAAAAGCCGAAAGATACTGTCTTGATGAAGATACTATTATTGATTTTGCCGAAAAAGCCGTAAGTTACGGATATAAAACCGTAGTTTTGCAGTCCGGCGAAAATAATTCATATTCTTTAAAAAATATACTTTCGATAATAAAAAAAATAAAAGATATGGGGCTTTCGCTTACTTTAAGCATAGGCGAAAAAACTTTTGACGAATACAAAGCATATAAAGAAGCAGGCGCCGACAGATATCTTTTAAGAATAGAAACAACAGATAAAAATTTATATGCTAAACTGCATCCCGGAATGAGTTTTGAAAACCGCGTAAAATGTCTTTATAATTTAAAGAAACTTGATTATGAAGTCGGAACTGGATGTCTTGTCGGGCTTCCCGGTCAGACTTTGCAATCTCTTGCCGATGATATTTTATTTTTTAAAGAGCTTGACGCCGATATGATAGGAGTCGGGCCGTTTATACCTAATCCAAATACTCCGTTGAAAGATGAAAAAGGCGGCGCTTTTAATCTTGCATTAAAAGTTATGGCTATAACGCGTCTGATGCTTCCTGATATAAATATTCCTGCCACAACTGCGATGGAAACTTTAAATCCCGAGGGCAGAATAATCGCTCTTCAAAGCGGAGCAAACGTAGTTATGCCAAATGTCACTGAAGGCGATTACAGAAGAAAATACGAGCTTTATCCGGGTAAAATATGCGTTTATGATACGCCGGCTAAATGCAAAAGCTGTGTTAATTCAAAAATTACGTCTATAGGACGCGTTGTCTCTTCACAGCACGGTAAAAGCAAGCATTTTGATACAAGAAAACAAGTTAAAAGGGAGATGTTATGAAAATATCAACTAAAGGAAGATATGCCCTGAGGCTCATGATAGATTTGGCAGAGCATGATAACGGCGGCTACACGGCGTTGAAAGATATATCTTCCAGACAAAAAATATCGTTAAAATATCTTGAACAAATTGTAATTCAGCTCTCGAAAGCAGGTTTCCTTGAAAGCGTAAGAGGTTCACAGGGGGGATACAGACTTGCAAAAAAACCTTCAAAATATACGGCAGGAGATATACTCAGAGTAACTGAAGGGACTTTAGCTCCCGTAGTATGCCTCGAAACAAAAACAAATAAATGTGTCAGTTATGACAAATGCTCCACAGTTGATTTTTGGCATGGTTTATATGATTTGATTCAAAAATATGTTGACGGCATAACTCTTGAAGATCTCGTCAATAAACACATTCATAAAACTTCAAACGAATATTCAATTTAAACTGTTTTAAAAAGCCTGTTGACATTTTTTTTAATATAATGTATATTTAATTCATACTATTTTGATAGGAATAGTGGATAATTGAGAAATGGAGCGTTAAATATGTATAAAAACAAATTATTGAAACAAAAATTAATAATAGTGAATTTTTTGTCATGGCGAATGCGCCTTTTCTGTTGAAGTGTTTTTTTGATTTTCAAAAAAACAAACAGGGAGGTTTAGTTGAAACATTTAATAGAATCAGTAAAAGAAAAAATAAATTTTAGAAAAACAAGGAGTTTTAAAATGACTAATAAATATAAATTTGAAACATTACAATTACATGTAGGGCAGGAAACGGCTGATCCGGCAACAGATTCAAGAGCAGTCCCGATATATTTGACAACTTCATACGTTTTCAAAAATTCCGAGCAGGCGGCAAAAAGATTCGGATTGGCGGAAGGTGGGAATATTTATACGCGTTTAATGAATCCTACCACAGACGTATTTGAAAAAAGAATAGCGGCATTAGAAGGCGGAGTCGGTGCATTGGCTACATCGTCAGGTGCAGCTGCTGTAACTTATGCAATACAAAATATAGCGCGCGCAGGCGACCATATAGTATCGGCAAAAACAATTTACGGCGGCAGTTATAATCTTTTTGCAAATACATTATCGGAAACAGGGATAGAAACCACTTTTATTGACGCCGATGATATCGTAAATTTTAAAAAAGCTATAAGAGACAATACAAAAGCAATATTTATAGAAACCCTCGGCAATCCAAATTCAAGCATAATTGATGTTGATGCCGTTGCAAAAATAGCGCATGAACACGGAATACCGCTGATAGTTGACAATACTTTTGCGACGCCTTATTTGTTCAGACCTATTGAACATGGAGCCGACGTTGTTGTTCATTCGGCTACAAAATTTATAGGCGGACACGGTACGGCTTTAGGCGGAGTCATAATAGACAGCGGAAAATTTGACTGGGCGCAGAACGATAAATTCCCTGGACTTTCAAAACCTAACCCCAGCTATCACGGAGTAGTATTTACGCAGGCAGTCGGCAATCTTGCGTATATAATAAAAATAAGAACTACAATACTCAGAGATACGGGATCGGCTGTAAGTCCGTTTAATTCATTCTTATTTTTGCAGGGACTTGAAACATTGTCTTTAAGAGTTGAAAGACATGTTTACAATGCTTTGAAAGTTGTTGAATATCTTTCAAAACATCCGCAGGTTGAAAGAGTAAATCATCCGGCTTTGCCGTCTGACAGGTATAATACTCTGTACAAAAAGTATTTTCCTAACGGGGCGGGTTCTATATTTACATTTGAAATAAAAGGCGATGAAACAAAAGCAAAAAAATTCATTGATAATTTGAAAATATTTTCGCTTCTTGCAAATGTTGCAGACGTTAAATCGCTTGTAATACATCCTGCTTCAACTACTCATTCACAGCTTAGCAAAGAGGAACTTGAAGATTCCGGAATTAAGCCTAATACGATTCGTTTATCAGTAGGCACGGAACATATTGACGATATTATTGCAGATTTGGATGAAGCATTTAAAAGTTTATAGGAGATAAAACTATGATGAAAATTTATAAAAAATTAACAGACTTAATAGGAAATACGCCGCTGCTTGAACTGACAGGATATGAGCAGGATAATAATCTTCAGTCTACAATTTTGGCAAAACTTGAATATTTTAATCCGGCCGGAAGCGTAAAAGACAGAATCGCAAAAGCTATGATTGAAGATGCCGAAAAAAAAAGATTGTTAAAAAAAGGTTCCGTAATTATTGAACCTACAAGCGGAAATACAGGGATAGGGCTTGCTTCGGTTGCGGCTGCAAAAGGATATAGAATAATTCTTACAATGCCTGAAACTATGAGCATTGAAAGAAGAAATCTTTTAAAAGCATACGGCGCCGAACTTGTTTTAACCGACGGAACAAAAGGAATGAAAGGCGCTATTGAGAAATCAAAAGAGCTTGCGGCAGGCATTGAGAATAGTTTTATTCCGAGCCAGTTTACAAATCCTGCCAATCCCGCCGTACATAAAGAGACAACGGCCGTTGAAATTTACAACGATACTGACGGAAAAGTTGATATTTTGGTCGCAGGCGTAGGAACAGGCGGAACCATAACTGGAGTAGGGGAATATTTAAAGGCAAAAAATAAAAATATAAAAGTTATAGCCGTTGAACCGGCTGATTCTCCCGTTTTGTCGCAGGGAAAATCCGGCCCTCATAAAATTCAGGGTATAGGCGCAGGTTTTGTGCCTGATACATTGAATACGAAAATATATGATGAAATAATACCTGTTAAAAACGAAGATGCTTTTGAAACCGGCAGAAAACTTGCGTTGAGAGAAGGTCTTTTAGTCGGAATATCGTCCGGAGCTGCGTTATTTGCAGCAACACAGGTTGCAAAAAGACCGGAAAATAAAAATAAAGTAATAGTAGTTATACTTCCGGATACAGGCGAAAGATATTTGTCAACTCCTTTGTTTTCGTAAATTTTGTGAATAAAATGCTAAAATATCGGTATGAAAGCAATAATAGCAATGAGCGGCGGAGTGGACAGCTCCGTCGCTGCTTATCTTATCAAACAGCAGGGATATGAAACAGTAGGCGTTACTCTTAAGCTGTTTTCAAATGAAGACATCGGAGAATGCACGGCTAAAACATGCTGTTCTCAAAAAGATGTTGAAGATGCCAGAAATGTTTGTTTTAAACTAGGCATAAAACATTATGTTTTTAATTTTAAGGATCAATTCAAAAAAGACGTAATAGCCAAATTTATAGACAGTTATCAAAAAGGTTTTACTCCTAACCCCTGTATAGATTGCAACCGCTTTATAAAATTTGACAGGCTTTTACAGAAAGCCAGAGAAATGGATTTTGATTATATGGTTACCGGACATTATGCCGTAATAGAGTTTGATAATACGTCTAAAAGATACCTGTTAAAAAAGTCTGCCGACGAAAAGAAAGACCAAAGCTATGTTTTATACGGACTTACGCAGGAGCAATTGTCAAAAACTTTGCTTCCTTTGGGTATGATGAAAAAAAACGAGATAAGAGATATAGCAGCCGAACATGATTTTATAAATGCAAAAAAACACGACAGCCAGGATATATGTTTTGTCCGCGACGGCAATTATTCAAAATTTATAGAAAATTATACAGGCAAAAAAAGCCCTGAAGGAAACTTTGTGGACATCAACGGCAAGATAATAGGGCGCCACGGCGGAATAATAAATTATACTATAGGGCAGAGAAAGGGGCTTGGATTAACTTATCATAAAAGATTATTTGTCTGTGATAAAAATGTAAAGAAAAATACTGTTACGCTGGGCGGCCCTGACGATTTATTTTCAAAAAGTCTTGAAGCGGCGGATATCAATCTTATAGCATGTCCAAAGATCGATAAACCTATCAGAGTAAAAGCAAAAGTTCGATATAACCAGAAAGAAGAACCTGCCACAGTCGAACAGATTGACAAAGATAAACTGCATATTGAATTTGATTCACCGCAGAGAGCCGTTACAAAAGGTCAGGCAGTCGTTTTGTACGATAATGATATTGTTGTAGGCGGCGGAACGATAATTTAATCAGTTTTCCAAATCTAAATCAAAAATTTCGGCATGATTGGTTTCTGTATCAAGAATCGCTACGGTGCTTCTGCCGTATCTTCTTGCAGAAACTTCTCCGGGATTTATAAAGAGAGCCTGCGGTGTTTTTTGAATATGAGCTTTGTGGGTATGTCCGTAGATTATATAATCAAATTTTTCTCCGGTGTTATAAAGACGGTGTGACAGAATAAATTTTTTGCCGTCAATTGTAAAAGAATACGGCTCGTGATAAATCTGTCCGAAAGGCTGTATTGTTTTTTCAAGGTCAAAAGTATCCAAATCATTATTGCCGAATACCGCTATCATAGGCATTTTCAGTTTTGAAAACAGCTTTGCCGACGATACAAAAGAAAAATCTCCGGCATGAAGAACAAGTTCTACCTGCCGGAGATTAAAAAATTCAACAGCTTTTATAATTTTGTCCGTATTGTTGTGAGTGTCCGACAAAATTCCTATTTTCATTTACATTGCAACAACGTCTTTAACTTCAGGAACTGATTCCATGATAGCTTTTTTTACGCCGTACTGAAGAGTCATTGTCGACATAGGGCATGAACCGCATGCGCCGGTAAGTCTTACTTTAACTATTCCTTCTTCCGATACGCTTACCAATTCAACATTTCCGCCGTCTGCCAACAGGTGCGGTCTTACTTTGTTTAAGGCTGCTTCTACTTTTTCTTTGAGCATTCTATCTCTCCTTACTTCTTATTTTATTATAGCGACCGCAATATTTTGGCTGCAGTTTTGTAATTTTAAAGCTCATTTACCGCTTACGCCTAATGTAAACTTCACTTTAAAATTACTTCACTTCGTACAAAATTTTGCCAGTCGTAACAACACGACATATTAAAGTCGCAAAATACTTCAGTTCGTTCTAAATCTTAAATCCTAACGACAAAGACTAAAATTACTTCACTTCGCACAAACTTTTGCTAGTCTTAACGACACGACATCTTCAAAACCTAGTAACTTCCTATATTTTATTAAATTTTTAGTTATAAAGGAAGAAGGAAATTTAAATTATTTCCACTCGTTGGATGAGGCGTCAGAGGGCATGCGCCAGTCGCCGCGCGGGCTTAAACTGATTGAACCGACTTTCGGTCCGTCCGGTACACAGTTTCTCTTAAACTGCGCGTTGAAAAATCTCTTATAGAACAGGTCAAGCCATTTTTTTATTGTTGCATCGCCATATTTATCCTTAAAAGCGTTTTGCGCAAGATAAAAAATCTTTTCAGGAGTAAAATTCCAGCGGATATGATGATATATAAAAAAATCGTGAAGTTCATAAGGTCCTATAATATCTTCGGTTTTTTGCGCAATGTCGCCTTTTTCATCAGGAGGAAGAAGTTCCGGTGAAATGGCAGTGCTGCATATTGATTCAAGTGTTTGTCTGCAGGATTTTAATTCATTCCATAAACTTGCCTGATGCACCAGATATTTGACAAGCGTTTTAGGGACGGAGCAATTTACGTTATACATACTCATATGGTCTGCATTGTATGTACAAAAACCGAGAGCAAGTTCCGATAAATCTCCTGTTCCAAGAACAATTTTATTTGTTTTATTGGCATAATCCATAAGAATTTGCGTGCGTTCCCTTGCCTGTGAATTTTCATAAGTTACGGAACGGTCATTTTCCGAAAGGCCTATGTCTTTAAAATGCTGAATACAGGCTGCAGCAATGGATATTTCCTGTTTATCTATACTTAATTCTTCCATAAGTTTAATTGCGTTATTTTTTGTTCTGTCAGTAGTTCCGAATCCCGGCATAGTAATGCCTGTTATTGTTTTTCTGTCCCAGCCAAGATTATCAACGGCTCTGACTGCAACAAGAAGAGCAAGAGTCGAATCAAGACCGCCTGATACCCCTATTACAATGCCTTTTGTTTTGCTTGTTTCAAGACGGGTCATAAGACCGTTAACCTGAATGTTTAAAATTTCTTCGGCTCGTTCTTTCATTTTCTCGTCTGTTTTAGGTACAAAAGGTGCTGGATCTATATAGCGGTTTAATTTTTCAGGCTGCTTTGCAGAGTCAAGTTTTATATCAAGCGTTTTCATCTTTCCGTTTAAAATATCATAAAAATGGTCAACCTGATCTCCGAAAGTTGTAAATTTGCGGCGCTCATTTTCTAATTTGTTCATATCAAAATCTGCAAAAATTTTTGTTCCTTCACGCTGATACAGTTCTGTTTCTGCAAGCATAGTACCGTATTCAAAAGCCAGACAATGGCCCGAAAATACGACATCGGAAGTTGATTCCGTCGGTCCTGCCGCTGCGTAAAGATAAGCGCAGACGTTTCTTGATGAGTTTTGGCCTACAAGTTCACGGCGGTATGCGGCTTTCCCGACCGTCTCGGTGGAAGCAGAAGGATTTAAAATTAGAGCAGCTCCCATAATGCTCAGACGCGAAGATGGGGGGATCGGCATCCATAAATCTTCACATATTTCAATGCCTGTTTTAAATGATAAAGAACCGATTGAAACGTTAAATATCAAATTAGGATTAAAAGGTATTTCTTTATATTTTAAATCTATATCAAATCCGGAATGAAACCATCTGCGTTCATAATATTCTTTATGATTTGGAAGATACGATTTTGGAATAAATGCCGTTATTTTACCGTCTGCAATTATGGCCGCGACATTCCAAAGACGAGATTGGTGGTAAAGAGGAAGCCCCACAACAGCTATTATATCTTTTGTTTCAAGAGCGATTTTATCAAGCGATTGTTCTGATTTTTTTAACAGAATATCCTGCTGGAATAAATCTCCGCATGTATAGCCCGTCAGAGAAAGTTCCGGAAATAATACTATTGAAGCATTTTGTTTTTTCGCGGATTTTATATCGGCAATAATCTGATTTGTATTAAATTCAATATCGGCAATTTTAATTCTTGGAGAGCAAGCGCATGCTCTGATAAAACCGTATTTGTTGATCATATCTTCTCCAACAAAAAAGATGGAAGTAAATTTTCGCAGTATTTTTTCTTTTATTTTGTTGATGATTTTTATTTTAGACGAGGCGACAAAATGTGAGCGTATACTGTGAAGAGGCGGAGCCGGAGGTATCCGAACATTTTGGCAACGAAGTATAAAATAAAAAGAACAACAAAAAGAGC
>Ga0302240_1001487_pt1 | contig 18428 bp, 15 predicted proteins | sample AAG_UR_His_MG_FD_193538 | JGI IMG/M metagenome (GOLD analysis project Ga0302240, IMG submission 193538) | Enriched activated sludge microbial communities from anaerobic digester in WTTP, New Holstein, Wisconsin, United States - AAG_UR_His | ecosystem: Engineered > Bioreactor > Anaerobic >... | reverse complement strand
AATAAACCCCACTGGGCACAATTCCCATTTTGCACCCCTCAAAACAAAAATGCACCCTTCTCTTCCTTCAAATCGTTGAACATTTGAAAGGGAGGGTGCATTTTATCAATTGTTGTGGGTGTTTCCACATCTGTAAACACCTATTGATAAAGAACATTTATCAGTAGGTTTTTTTATTTTGCCCTCAAACCTTTGAAACAAGCGGCCTGCGGGGATTCTCGCAAGAACGCTTGTTTCGTGATTTTTGCACTATATTGCCATTCATGGCTTAATATCCCTATATTAGTGTGTTTTACATTAACTTAAATCGTTGAACATTAGAGCAAAAGGGTGCATTTTCCGACCTATCGTTGAACATTAATACCAATCGTTGAACATTTGAATTGGAGCCGTTTCTGGTGAGTTGATTCATTTTTAAAGACATTTTCTTAACTTTTTATTCCACCGAATACGATTTGTGTCCTAACTATTTTTAACCCCATTATTTTACATAAAATATTAGCCTATACCTCATTTAAAATTAGCCTCATCAACTTAACGCTTGCAAATTCTCTATTTTTTAGGTTCCTAAGTGGTTTTTTTCATACTATATTTCGTCGTTTTTCTAATATTTCCCACTTCATCTCTTGTGATATTGCTTCTCTCTTAAGCATATTACACCTTATAAGAAGAAGAATAGTAATATACAGCCAAAAGACATAGTCCCCTCAATAGAGGATCCTATGTCTTTTTTCAAACCTTATTCTATGTATGCCACTGGGCAAACACTGATGCATTTCCCGCAGGTATCTGCCATTTCCAGAGGTGTGCTTTCCGTCATCAGCGCCTGATTTTTGTTGAGCTCATCCTGACAATCAAACTTTTTGAAAGAGTTCGTCTCCAGAGCTTGAACAGGGCATATTTTAAGGCAAAGAGAACATGACCCATTTTTCATATATAAGCATTTATTATCGATTGGTTTAATATTCGCCTGTAAAGGTGCAGACGTGATCACCGTGCAAAAGCGTCCAGCGGAGCCCTTTTCTGTGATCAGCAATCGGTTCAGACCAAAGGCACCCAAACCTGCAATTGCAGCTGCGCTTCGGTGTGACCACATGGACTTCAAATCCTTCGGATCGTAGGTATGTGTTGCCTGAATCGTTTTCGTTGAGTAGCCAAGCTTTGTCAGATAGTCCGCCACCGCTTGATTCATCTTATCGAAATGACGGTTAATTTCCTGATATGCTTCCGACCATAGAAAGGAACCATCCACCACAGTTTTGGGTTCCATGGCAACCGCTTTTGTGAAAGGAACAAAATAGCTAATCACACTTTTGGCATCCGGCAATAGTTCTGTAGGGTTTAAGTGCCAGTCTCCAATGATCTCTTTGAGTTTTGAATATTGCTCATCTTCAGCTGATGAAAAGGCAATGATGGGACTTCTGAATAAATCAGGTCGATTAAGTTCGTTTAAGCTGTCAATGATTCTTTGTTGTATGCCATTTTCGAGACTTTCATTCGCTCGCATAAGACAAATCCTTTCTGCTGTACTCGTTGTATTTTTGTTAAGTACATAGTACGACAATATCTGCATAAAGTAAATGGACGAATCCTGCCTAGTGATACAACCAATTACAATAATTGTGATGTATGCTCTATTTTTCAGGTTCCTGAGTGGATTTTTTCATACTATATTTCGTCGTTTTTCTAATATTTCCCTCTTCGTCTTTTATAACATTGCTTCTCTCTGCTCTGATGGCAGCGACTTTATCAAACACTTCTTTTGGGATGATCACTGGATTATTGCCTATTGCTAAGTATCGCGCTTTCTCTCCACGATTGGCCTTACGTTTAGTATTCAGAAAGCCTTCATTGAAGGTTTTCATAACCATCACATCACCTGTATATTTTTCGTTCTGCAGTATGTTTTCAAGTGTCCTTTTACTCCAGTCTTCGCGACCAGTAGGCGATTTGATCTCTCTTGATTTAAGTTCTTTTTGTATGCCTACGATGCTATAGCCTGAACTGTAAAGATCGTAAATCAATTTGACGACCTCAGCCTCTTCTTCATTTATGACTAACTCACCTTTTTCATTCTGATCATAGCCATAGCACTTTCGATTGAACATCTTTGAATTGCCGGATTCTACACCCTTTAGAATACCCCACCTAATATTTTCACGTCTTGACTTGTTCTCTTCTTCCGCTATAGCTTCCATGACTTCAATAACAAAGGTGTTCTTTCCATCCTTCGCGTATATATCGTCGTTTTGGAAGTAGATTTCTATACCTTGAGCGCGCAGTTTATTGATCGCATCAAGTGTTTCAACAGTATTGCGTCCAAACCGGCTGATGCTTTTGGTGATAATCATATCAAACTTATCTTTTGTGCTGTCTTCCATCATCTGCTGAAAAGCAACGCGTTCGGAAGTGTTCGAGCCGGATCTGATATCAATGTAGAAATCCACTAATACGTGACCCATCATACGATAGGGCTTGCTGAACGGATCACAACCCATTTACAGCAGCCAAGTTATTGACTCTGATTGCGAAAATTAACTGAAGATAAAATTGAGACAAAAAGGACCGAAGCCTCCGGTCCAAGTTCATTACCAGAAACTGTAGTATGATGACGCTTTTCGCAGTGTCTTCAAGCTTGGCTTTGATTAGATCAAGTCCATATTTTCGCTTGCCGACGCCATAGCTACCTTCAACAGCGTTGCGCTCACCGTTATCCGCGCGTTCAATTTTCTTAGTTTCAGGATTTACTATCTTTGGTTTGCGACCCAGTTTCGGCCCGCTCATACGTATGCCTCTGAGCTTTAGCCACGCCAAGTTCTCGCGATTTCTAAAAATTGAATCCGCAAGCACTGCTTCAGGAAAAAATCCGAAGCGCCTGAAGTACTGCTCAACTGCTTCCTGTAACAAGATTCCTTCATTGTAACTGTCAAAGTCGAGCTTCTCAATGAAGGTGTAGCCATTGACAACGCTAGTCATTACCTTACAGCCAAACTCAACGTCGGAGCCGGCCTTACCTCTTACAATAGGCCTGATGTACGGCTGCGAGATGCTCACAATCCGGTTTTCAACAGAATGCGTTCTCGACTCATACATGTAGCGCTGTTGCTCGTACAGTTTTCGTATGACCTGCAGGTCCCTCTGCTGGCGTCTCGTGAGAAGTTCAGCTCTGGAAGGATCTTCAATGTAAATTTCTACGATTACGAGATCCCGTTTGACATAACCAAGTTGTTTTCGGATTGCTTTTCGAATAGCTTTACTTCGTTTCTTGCGTTGCTTTTCGATTGAAAGATAATCCTTGCGGGCGCGATTGCGATAGGTTCTTGGCTTTGCTGTAACTGAGATATCCGGTGCATGTAGAACGTCAATCATGTCTTCGAGTTTTTCCCTTGCTTCATTCAGAAGACGCAGATCTGTTGGAAAACGGATATCGCTTGGTGCACAAGTCGCGTCCAAGATAAGTTTGCCTTGCTTTGGAATATCATCAAAACTGATTTGAACATCCTCAGCAGTTGGTTCAGTCGGGCCGGAGCCGTTATTCTTGTGATCATCATCGTCATCGCGAATTTCTGAAGCAGCAGCTGCTTCAAGTTCTTTCACGGCAATGATGTTGTTGATTTCTAAGAGAATATCTGGCGTGAAACGCTTTCTGAAATGTGTGACCAGTGATGCATCAAAAGGTTGTCGATCATCTTCAAAGCTGTCAAAGCCAAGGAAATACTGAAGATACGGGTTCTCCATAATCTGAAGCGGCACTTCAGCGTCAACCAGTTTTAGCTTGGTTTGAATAATCAGTGTACCAAGGGCGACTCGAACAGAAAGTGCTTCTTCGCCTCTGGTAGGAGACTTAAAGTTTTGGGCGTAGGCATCCTCAAAATCAGACCAAGGAATCAGCTCAGCCAGTTTAACCCAGCGATTATTTCGGTTAAGCTTTCCGCCGAATGGGAGAAAGAAATCATCGGATATTTTGATCTGGCTGGTCTTTCTGATATACATGAGGCGCCTCCATCTGCAAGGTTTTTGTGGAAGAAATGTTAAAATCCTTGCATTTATTATATCAAAAAAGCGTCTCAAAGTCAGTATTTTCAATGGTTTTAACTTCGTTCAGCAAGCCCTACGATAAACTTCTTGAGTAAAAAATGATATCTGATTGGTCAAACTATGTAACTGCTCAACTGAATTAGAGCTGACACGGCAATAGATCACTACTCGAAGGGTCTTTAGTGGAAAGGGTTGAGATAGAAATACACGATTCACTTTCGGATTTGTTTCCATACCCAAGACTCCTTAAATTTCAAACCGGGAATAGCCTAATCAAAGCACCATTTCTGATAGAAGTACCACATGCAGTCGAAAACACTCATTATATAAATCCAATAATTTGATTGAATTTGCTTATCAAATGCATGAGGCAAATTAATGAGACATTTTATCAAAATAGTTTTCCTGAATTTGTTTTTTGTATTTCTTCGGAGAAATTCCAAATTCATTATGGAACGATCTTACAAATCCTGAATGATCGTTAAATCCGCAAAGCTCGCATATCTCATTAATGGAATACTCCTGGATCAACAAGTCACGTGCGTACATTAGCCTTTTCTGCTGTATATATCTACGAATCGTAAACCCAGTACTTTTTTTAAACATTCTCAATAAATGGTATTTGCTAATATAAAACCTGGATGCCAGATCATCTAGTGAAATTTTATTGTTCAAATTCGAATTGATGTAACTCAAGACCTCATTTATCTTACGATTACTTGAAATATCAATCGATGAATCACTGAGGGAATTATTTAAATACAAAGTATTCAAAGTCACCATCAATTCCATAAATATCGCACTCTTGAGCAAATCATTTCCATAATCTTCAGATAGCATAGCTTTTTCTAAATTTACTATGAGATTGAGAATTAAAGTCATCAATTTGCTGCTGACTCTTAGTATGTTATTTCTATTCTCATCAGAAGTATCAAAGCATTTTTCTAGGTTTGTCTTCTCCGAGCTAATATTTCTCAATAAATAAGGATTAATCCAAACGACAATTCTCTCGTATGATTGATTTTCTTCTGGCATCGGATAATGTACTTCATTGTTACTAATGAATAGAATATCCCCTGATTTCAAAGCGTATGTTATACCTTCAACAATAAATTTCGCATCACCTTTGAGAAGTATATATATTTCATGGAATACATGACAGTTCCGCTGCCCAGAAGATCTACTTTCACCAGACTTCCTATGAATTTCAAAGTCGCTTGTTAGCATCATCTGACGAGAATACTGCACTTGATATTTCTCCATATAAGTTACACCTCCTCGCTTCCCAGTTGATAACATTTGATTTTTACAGATATACAATTAATGCATCAAACACATAGCAATTTGTGCATATTTTATAGCAATATGAAACAATTTATTTTATGAAACTTGAAGTATCATAATATCATGATCTGCTTTTCAAAATGCTATACTAAGGAGACTAAACAAATGCTTATAGAAAAAATCAAAATAAAAATGATGTCTGCATTCGAAACGACTATACCATCAGAGATTGATCATGCTCTAAACGTTTTAGATAACGCCGAATTAATAATGGCTGGCGAAAAAATTAGCGGTAGAACGCGCGAGTTGATATCCGTCACTGCTTTACTTCATGACATTGGTATGATAAATGCAAAATTGAAATATGGATCCACATCGGGTCCTTATCAAGAAAAAGAAGGTCCCTCGTCCGCAAAAATTCTTTTGGAAGATGAGAATTTAGATGAAACGGAAATAGAAAGGATATGTTATATTATCGGGCATCATCATACATTCTCAAAAGTGCATGGTACTGACTTCATAATTTTATGGGAAGCAGATATGCTTGAAGCGTTAAAAAAGATGATTGGAAAAAATAACAAAGATAACATGAAAGCAGCAATCCAAAAGAACTTTCAAACTAAATCCGGCATTAGACTAGCTGAAAAAATACTATTAGATCGTATGTTTTAGAATTGATGCAGCAAGTGTTTAATTTTCAAAATATTCCATGTCAAAACGCAGATCAACCAATAATAGCCTACTCAAAACGGTCAAAAACCAAAAAACACTCTATACCAATAAAATACACCGGTTCTCAGAGCCCAAACATTAATTTTAATTATTTTCTCAGAGTCAGCCCCCAATTATTTAAGTAGATTCTTAGAATCAGTTTAATTGAAAATCGGCCCAAATTAGCCTTGTCTGCTCACATCCGTAAACACCTATTGATATGATGCACATATCGGTAGGTGTTTTTATTTTGCCCTCAAACCTTTGAAACAAGCGGCCTGCGGGGATTTACGCAAGAACGCTTGTTTCATGATTTTTGCACCATGTTGCCATTTATGGCACATTACCCCTATATTTGTGTGTTTTACATTAACTTAAATCGTTGAACATTTGAGCATAAGGGTGCATTTTCCAAGGAATCGTTGAATATTAGGACCAATCGTTGAACAATTGAATTGGAGCTACTTTCAGAAAATCGTCATTATTTTATACGAAATCAGCATTTCATAATTATGCATTACGAGCTAAGTATTTTGAAATTACAATATTTTTACAAATATTAGCCTACTCTAGATTATTTCGTTAGCCTCACCAACTTAGAACGATGAAATGTACTATTTTTGGGGCTTGGCTTGGTGGGTCTTTTTAAAGTGTTTGATTTATATATCACAAACATTTTACTAGTTTGACATTATCGTCATGGTATTATGTTAACTTTTGGGTATAAATACAGCATAATGAATTGTCGTTTGTTGTTAGAAAAAGTCATTTTTAATCGTACATTTTACTAATTTTGCGGCTTAGAAGGCACATCAAACATATGCATGCCGGGGGATGATTATGTTTAATCATAAAATACATTGATGTATGGATCTGGTAAAGTGAGCCGACAAATGAATCTATGTTGGAGGAGTATATATGTTTAAAAGGATCATTGCATTAGCGATGAGTGTCATTATCGTTTTAGCGTTGGGTCCTGTGTTTGCTGAAAAAGGAAACGTAACCAAAGAAGTATGGGATCTATCTGGTCTTAGTTTTGAATGGATAGTTGAAAATCCAAATAATGATGGTTTAAATGAGAGTCATAACATACTGATAAAACTATCTGAAGAAAATCCGGCACATTACATATTAACCTATAATATTGATTATAACGATGAAGATGGCTATTCTATGGGCGGAAGGTATTTCAAAGCAGATATTCCAAAAGGAAATATTGATCTGAAAAACAAAACGGGAGACATCCTTGATTTCTCAGCAAGGCTGACTGGGATCACCTCGATTGAAGATGGTGACTATGATGGAGAATTTGAGGTCGTCGAAGAGACCAAAGACTTTGATATTCATGCAGTCATTGGAGATAAGACAAGTACAATGATGGAACAACATATGAAGGAGTCAGACATCAAAGTCAATTCAAAAATTAGAGGCAACCATTGGTCGGTACTTATTTCGGGTAATATTGATGGGAATGAAATTGAGAATATCGAAGGCAGCCTTTCAAAATTAATATGGTATACAACAACTATCGGCCAGGTAATTACTGAACCGGAACCTGAGCCTGAATTAAAAACTCAATCTCAAAAATCAAGTGTTATGAACACACAAAAGGGTAAACCTGAAATAGTTGAAGGTAGGATATTCCAGATGGTTGCCGCTTCAGGCGGTGAAGTGGAATATGTTGATGGTGATGAATACGGTTGGTATTCATACAGTTGGTACTTTGACATTTTATATGACAATTCAAATGATAAGTACCTAATCAGTATCAGTCAAAGCGACCATATGTTCAATGAAGTTTCAAGATTCTTCACTTCTGAGATGCCAGCGTCTGAAATTGATATTCCATTGAGTTTATCCGGACCGGTAGTCCTTGATCTTGAAATACTAGGAGATCTCACTGTGACAACTACGATTTGGCCTGTAGATCCAGATGAATCAGATATAGTACAGAATAAAGATTTTTTTGAGGATGTTACCTTGGATGTTCATTTGGTTCTTGATTTGGTAGAATCCGGTTCTGAAACTTTTGTGATGAAAGGATCAAATGTAGAATCGAAAATTATTCAGAAAGGGAGCAGCATATTGTTCAAAGGGATGCCAAGCGGGACTGTAAGCGGGATGCCTGGACTAGAATCTAGCGAAGACATAGGTACTGGGTACTTTGCAGAAGTAACGATTGGTGAGTATAGGACTAGAACAAAAGGTGAAGCGATGGGATTCTAAGTTGTATAGTTGGTGATAAACTGATAAATTTCAGATCATATTGAGATTAGGAGAAACTGTTTTATAATTGATATGCTGATCATAAAATTATAAACAAAGGTTGGAAATGTGTAGCTTATCGAAAGTATTAGCGGTTTGACTAGCAGGATTAGATAATGTGGAGACCCACTCAAGCTTTGGATGATATTGATCATTTTGGCTGGGTGGGTCACTTTTTATTGATCCGACTATAAATCCTGAGTGGTTTTTTTCATGCTATATCGTGTTGACTTTCTAATATTTCCCTCATCATCTCTGGTGACATTGCTTCTCTCTGCTCTAATGGCAGCGACTTTATCAAACACTTCTTTTGGTATGATCACTGGATTATTGCCTGGTGATAAATATCGCGCTTTCTCGCCATGATTGGTCTTGCGTTTAGTATTCAGAAAGCCTTCATTGAAGGTTTTCATGACCATCACATCACCCGTATATTTTTCATTCTGAAGTATGTTTTCAAGTGTCCTTTTACTCCAATCTTCGCGACCTGTGGGTGATTTGATCTCTCTTGATTTAAGTTCCTTTTGTATGCCAACGATGCTGTAGCCAGAAGTGTAAAGATCGAAAATTAATCTCACGACCTCAGCCTCTTCTTCTTTTATGACTAATTCACCTTTTTCATCCTGAACATAGCCATAGCACTTTCGATTGAACATTTTTGTATTGCCGGATTCTACACCCTTCAGAATACCCCATCTGATATTTTCTCGTCTTGACTTGTTCTCTTCTTCCGCTATAGCTTCCATGACTTCAATAACAAAGGTGTTCTTTCCATCCTTCGCGTATATATCGTCATTTTGGAAGTAGATTTCAATACCTCGTGCGCGCAGCTTATTGATCGCATCAAGTGTTTCAACTGTATTGCGGCCAAACCGGCTGATGCTTTTAGTGATGATCATATCGAACTTATCTTTCGTGCTATCTTCCATCATCTGTAGAAAAGCCGAGCGCTCGGAAGTGTTCGAGCCGGATCTGATATCAATGTAGAAATCCACTAAAACGTGACCTGCCAAGCGATAAACTTCTTGAGTAAAAAAGGATACCTGATTGGTCAAACTATGTAACTGCTCAACCGAATTGGAACTGACACGGCAATAGCCCACTACACGAAGGTTCTTTAGTGGAAAGGATTTAAAAACTTGAGTCACATTCCGATCTGTTTCCATACTCAAGACTCCTTAGACATAAAACCAAGAATAGCCTACTCTTATTGGTAAAAAATCAAAAAACACTCTATACCAATAAAATACACCGGTTAATGGAGACCAAACATTAATTTTTGTAATTTCTTCAGAGTCAACCTTTGATTAATAAAGCAAATTTGTGCACTGATATTCGAGACAAATTGGCACAATATAACCTCGTCAACTTAAAGGATTTCGTCTCCCCTAAAGGTGTTCCAAAACTTACGGCATGTTATGATTAATAACAACGAGAATTAATAATGTTAAATTAATTGGAAGTAACCCAAGAGTCGTCCTGAAAAATTTTAACTTGAAAGCAATTAAAAAATAGCCCACATCGTCAAAGTGAGCTATTTTTTAGTTGCCAATTTTAAGCACATATTTCATTTTTAAATTGTGATTATTCAATTGTTAAACAAAAGTTTTATCAGATCAACCTAGACATTCATACTCTGATTATACATACTCAAATTCATCATCTGCTTTAAACCACTTTTCTCGGTTTAGATGAAAAATGTAACTTATCACGGCAACGATTGTGTAGCCAATAACAAATGGAGATTTAAAGTTTATTATCAGCTGTGAGCTGTGGATAAAACCTGTTAGTGATAATACTGCAGCTGCTAGAGATGTTATGGCCACCTTGTCTAACCTCTTATCAATAATAAATACAGTTATCGCACTCAGCACTATACCTATTACAATTGCTCCAGATTTAACACCTGGAACTCCATTCCACATAACCCCATTAGCAATTAAAGTATTAGTTATTTCTGAATTATATCCAACAAGTCCAGTTGGTAGATTTTCTGTCCAAATATTAGCCACACCCACGGCGCCAGTAATTTGTGTGAACATATAGTCAGCTACAGGTGGCACCATTGCTATACCAACGGCTGCATAATGCTTCGTTTCGCAAGCTTTAAATGCCTGAGAGACCATAACGATGGCACACCATAAATATGTAATTGCACAGACTGCGGGCGGTACTAAACCACTCAACAGTGTAAAGAGACCAAAAATGCCTGACAATCCCAATACAATACCCGATATGATAGAATAACCAATACCAGCACCAGATTTTTTTAGTCCTGCATGACCTAACCATACAGTGTTTGGTACGACTCCACCAAACAATGAAGAAATCATAGTACAAATCCCATCAGCAAATTGTGCTTCTCTTATTGAATATTGATCTCCCGCAGCGTGAGCACCTTCAACATTATCCATCGTTTCTATGAAGTTATAGATTTCAACCGGTATAATAATTGTTAGATAAGGGACAACCACCGCAAACCCGCTAATCAAAGCCTGTATGCCAGTTGTTGGATTGGGAATATAAAATCCGACACCTGTGAAATCGAAGTTCGTTCTCCCTAAAAGGTAGGCATAAATAATTCCGCCAACAATCGCGACAACGAGAGGTGGAATTTTCTTCGGAAATAAGTAACCACCAAAGACACCAAACATCGCAACGGCCAATACAGGCAAACCTATAATAGGATCAGCATATACATCGAATACACCTTGTGTCGCCATCCAAATAAACCCAATACCAGCAACCGTGCCGAGAAGGGCAGCGCGTGGTAATTTTGCTTTCATCCACGGTCCGATAAATCCACCCATAAACTCTACAAAGCCACCTATGAAACAGGCCGAGACAGCGGCCGCCCAAGCAATTTCAGGATCACCAAGCGCATAATGAAGCGGCATGACAACACCATATAAGATAACAAACATTGCAGGTGTCGAAACTCCGGATGGTAAAGCGGTAATATCGCTTCTGCCTTCTTTTACGGATAATTTGTACCCCATATAAGCATAGTACAGTCCACCACATAGGAGCCCAATTGACATGCCAGGTATTACCCTACCAAAAACGATTTCATCTGGCCAGCCCAAGACACCTGAAAGTGTAGCTATAACAATTATGTAGTTTACAATATTGTTTGTTATGAGATACGTCAATCCACCAATATCGCCACTCTTAAAAAACGGTACTATACTTTTCGCAGAACCTTTAGGCATCGGATCAATCATATTATACTCCCTCCTAAAATTATTGAATAAACTGGGGCTTATTGAACTTCAATATCGATAAATTTAAATTCAGTCACATCGAATAAACCCATGTCAGTAATTTTTATCTCTGGGATTACTGCTAGCGACATAAAACAAAGTACCATAATAGGTTCTAAATTTCTTTTTACTCCAAGTTCATTATGAGCAGCATTATGAATTCTTGTTAATTGTTCGTTGACCCATTCACCACTTTGGTCGCTCATGATTCCGCCTATAGGCATTGGCATGGCTTCAACAATTTTTTTATTTGCGAGAACGATTCCACCGTCTTGCTCAATTAAAGAATTGATAGCAAGTTCCATATCTTCGTCATTGACTCCTACCGCTATGATATTGTGGGAATCGTGTGCTATGGATAATGCGATGGCCCCGTTTTTAATACCATAATTTCTCAATAGCGCAACTGCTACATTCCCAGTATTTTGATGGCGTTCAATAACAGCAATTTTTGCGATACTATCTTCCTCATCATAAACAAACTCACCTTTTGAGTTAGTTTTAACACGAGCTGTCCCTTTGGAAGTAAGTACCCCGCCCGGGAGGACATCAATTACATGGACATGGTTCGATTTTAGTTTCAATTCTAATTTATTTTTTGAAAAATCCTTAACTTTGAACTTCCCCTTTACGAGGTCAATACTGGCTTTCTTCATCGGAAGTAAATACTCACCATTGCGTGCCACTTCTTCCCCATTAATAAATACCTGAGTTACATTAAAGTCCATAAGATTATCAAAGAGTACAATATCAGCCCTAAGACCAGGTGCTATAGCGCCTCTATCAGTTAACCTAAAGCATTCTGCGGCATTTAAACTCGCCATTTGAACGGCAGTTATAGGATGAATACCGTTTTTTACACAAATACGCAAGTGGTCATCCAAGTGACCGACCTCGAGTATTGTTTTAGGCTGACGATCGTCTGAGCACAAAAGACATCTTCGGCTATTTTCGACAGTGATACCCTTTATCAAATCCTCCAGATTGTGACACGCAGATCCTTGTCTTAAAAGAACATATATTCCTCGAGAAAGTCTATCGTGCATTTCCTTGACGGTTGAACATTCGTGTTCGGTATGAATCTGTGCAGCGGCATATGCATTGAGGTCTTTGTCAACAATATTGGGACAATGACCATCTATCAGCTTGCCGCTATGTTTGGCCACTAAGATTTTATCCAGAACACCCTCATTTCCACTTATAACGCCAGGATAATCCATAAATTCTCCCAAACCAAGAACCTTTTCATGCTCAATTGGAACTTTCATTGTATCTGCATCTATTACGGCACCTGCATGCTCAAAAGGAGTTGCAGGAACGCAGGATGGGAGCATAAACTTTACATCAAGCGCCGTACCCTTAGCAGCTTCAATCATATAATTCAGTCCGTCAAGGCCACAGACGTTGACGATTTCATGAGGATCTGCAATGATTGTAGTCCCGCCATGAGGAACCAAAAGCCTTCCAATTTCTTCTGGTGTTACATATGCTGATTCTATGTGAATATGACTATCTATTAATCCTGGAGAAGCATACTGACCTTTGGCGTCAATCTCTTTATTACCACCATATTCGCCTACTCCTGCAATCTTACCGTCACAAATTGCAATGTCCCCGTCTATTATCGTTGAATTATAGACGTCAACTACCTTGCAATTTTTAATAACCAAATCAGCTAACTGTCTTCCAGAAGCCACATCAATCAACTTCTTTAAATGCTTATTCTCCATTTATTTTGACCTCCAACAAAATGAAATTTTGGACAAATAAAAAGTGTTATGCTATTTCACTTGTAGACAATAATTTTCGGTCAATTCAATAATTGGATCATATGTTGTAAGAGCGAGGCAGTCTACAGGCCCGACATCAGTAATTGCATAATCCGGAATTGCTGTTATTGGCAAAAAGAACATATACATTAACGGATCCGGTAGCATACACCCTAAATCACGAGCAGCTTGTGTCAGAAGTGTTTCACGATAAGCTATTTCCTCATGGGCCAAGTCACTGGCAATTCCTCCTACAGGCAATGGTAAGAATTCAATGATTTTTCCTTCTGCAACAATAACCTGCCCACCGCCATTTTCAATCAAATGATTGACAGCAATAGCCATATCGTTTGCATCGACTCCCATCACTATAAGGTTGTTATCATCCGGTGCAGCTGTTGAAGCCATAGCGCCTTTCTTAAGCTTCCAACCCGAACAAAATGCTAAAGACTGATTACCATTTCGGCCGAATCTCTCAATAACTGAAACCATTGCAACGTCCTGCTCAATATCGGGGAGAACAACATAATTTTCTACCTTAAGGACCACATCTCTTCTTTTTCTCACAAAAGGCCCTTTTACATCCATAGAAAGGACTTTGGCTTCTCCATTTTTGAGATCAACTCGATACTCAAAATCGCTCTTTGTCATTTTCTTGCATCTTAGAACACCACTTAAAGCAGAGCTTCTATTTGGTGCTTGTAGATTGAAAATTAGCTTTCGTTCTTTTGCAACTAATTTGCCATTGCTGATTACCGCTTGAACATTAAATGTCGCAGGATCATCTATTATAAGTATATCTGCCAGTCTGCCAGGAGAAATCGATCCTACAAGGTGATCGATTCTATATGCTTCAGCACTATTGATCGTTCCCATTTGAATGGCAGTCATTGAGTCAACGCCGGCTTTCATGGCAAGTCTCACAACATGATCAACATGACCTTTGCTGATGATATCAGTTGCCGTAATATCATCTGTACAGAAGCTTACCCGTCTCGCTAATGCCTTATTGACCTCTGTAACAGCTCGAATATTTTCATTTAAGAAATGTGTGACGGATGATTCTCGTATCACCATGTGCATGCCATTTCTCATTTTTTCCACAACTTCTTCATGGTCATAACTTTCGTGATCTAACCTCACACCTGCACATAAATAGCCATTCAGATTTTTCCCTCTGGCCATTGGCGCACAGCCAAATATGGGCAATCTATTTTTTAAGCCTTCTGCAATTGCCCCCAAAGTATCATCGTCCTCTTCCTGAACTAAATCTCGAACGACTTCCCATACACCAAAGCATTCTTCCCATTTTTGAACTTCTGCATGAACGGTTGGATCAAAGTTGAACGCCACTGTAGATTTTGGAACAGTGTAAGGAGTTTTGAAAGGTGCACCCCAAAATACTCTTAAAGGAGTTTGTTCAATCTCATTGAAAATTTCTTTAAGCCCTTCAAGTCCTGACACCGAAATATACTCATCAAGTCCAGTAACAATACTAGTTGTCCCACAGGGAACCACTGCTTTTGCAAAGCTTGTGATACTTAGTTTGCTGCATTCACTGTGAATGTGTCCATCGATAAGTCCTGGACTAAGAAATTGATTTGAAGCATCAATTATTTCAGTTTCAGGGCCTATGTAATCCTTAACATCACCAATGGCTACAATTTTGTCACCAAAAATTGCAACGTCTGCAGGATAGATCTCACTTGTCATAACATTGATAAGAGTGCCATTTTGAACAACTGTGGTTGCTGGAATCACCCCCCTTCCTGCTCGAATCAGCATTTTAAGATTGTCTACTGATTTTTCCATATTAAAACCTCCATTAGAATATTTGGCGCATTGACCGTATACGGCGAACCAGGCTTCCCGTCCTGCATACTGCACCTTCGGAATTTTAATATAGAATTGACTATTTCTTGAGGGTTGCATGTTAGAATTAGTCAATTTTATACAGAAAAAGTATCCCTCTTGCTTCCATATTCTAAAAAAAATAAAAAGATATAATTTGCGAATGGTCAGGTTTCCCGTCCTGCAAATTATATCTTAAAGAATTTTCAAATATGAAATTTTGAATTGTATTGATAATTTAGATTATTCTTGCAATTGGTTGTTTTCATACTAGCAAAGGAATAATTTTTTGTCAATATGTTTTGATATGGTATTTTTCATTTTTATTTGTGTTCTCCAAAGTAAAAGAACACGAACGTAGAATTAAAAAACCTGGGAATAGCCTACTCAAAACAGCCAAAAATAAAAAAACATAATATACCAATAAAATACGCCGGTTTACATAAAGCAACAATTAATTTTCATATTATCACTATGACATAGCTTTCGATAAAAAAGCAAATTCGTCAAATAGGTTTAATGGAAAATCGGCCCAAATTAGCCTCGCCTGCTCAAGATAAGTGGACAGATTTCTGGTAGAATGATTTTGTATTCTACCAAGAATCTGTCCATTTTTTTACCCGCTATTATAAGGAGCTGACTTTATATGTCCGATAAATATCAAAAGCGAATCGCATTCGGCTACAACAGAGGTCCTGCCAATCAGATTGAAATCCACCGAGCTCAAGCTTTAGCCGTTAAGCTATTATTCGAATATTATGCAGAAGGATTCAGCATCAGGAACATAGCGGAAAAGCTTGAGTCACATGGTATCCCCTCACCATATAACAAACCCAAATGGGGCACTCAAACAATTGCCAATATCCTGTCCTATGAACGCTACGTGGGAGATGACGATTACCCAGTTATCATTGATCGTGAATTATATGATCGGGTTCAGGAAATCAGAAAGTCTTATTCAAAATGAAATCAATTCATAGAGTCATCTTGCCAAGCAAAAGGCTAGAGTATCAGCGTGTGGCTGCTTATTGTCGTGTGAGTACGAAGCATGATGAACAACAAGACAGCTTAACGATGCAAAAAGCATATTATGAAACCTATATCCATGAACATGAGAATTGGATATTATCTGGCGTTTATGCAGATCAGGGCACTGGCAGAAATATTGATAAAAGAAGTCAATTTCAGCGATTGATGTCAGACTGCCGGCAAGGTAAAATCGATCTGATTCTGACCAAATCAATCAGTAGGTTCGGCAGAGACACTTTGGATCTGTTGAATTGTTATCGTGAGTTAAAGCACCTTGGTGTTGATATCTATTTTGAAATTGAGAAGCTATATTTATCAAATACAAAATCCGAGCAACTAATAACTATTTTATCAGCGATCAGCCAGGAAGAAAGCCTGCATAAGAGCCAAAATATTCGTTGGGGAATTAAGCGCAGTTTTGAAAGCGAAAACTCAAAATACAGAAACAGAAAATGTTATGGCTACAGCCATGATCTAGATGGAAAGCTCATCATTAACGACGCTGAGGCATTGATTGTAAATATGATTTTTAATCTTCGACAAAGCGGCTGCAGTCTGCGGCAAATAGCAAAAAAACTTGAAAATCAAGGGATCAAATCACCAAGAAGTTCTTCTCGTTGGGGACCAGAATCGTTGAGGAAAATACTGAGCAACGAGAAATACGTCGGGAAAGTATTATTACAGAAGACAATAGTTGAGAATTATTATGATGGCAAACAGAGAAAGAACCTTGGGCAAGAGTGTCAATATCTGATTTCAGAACATCATCCACCGATTATTGAGAAAGATTTGTTTGAACGCGTTCAATTGCACAAGAAAAATTATTGTGATTGAAAATTCCCAATCAAACTACCCAATGTTTAAATCTCGGAATATTAAACCGAAGTGCTGAAACTATCCATTTGGGCCAGTTACATCATAGTATATTGATCATATCAGAATTACAGGAGGAACATCCCATGGCAAATGGGGACTTAAAGTTATTGAAACGTTACAAACTTGCCAAAAAGCTGCATAGCCTGCTTCTTGGTCTGGCGATTTTCATCATGCCACTTCTTGGAATCTTTATTTTCATGGCGGATTCTAATAGAGCATTGAGATCTTTGGTGCCGGTGGTGATTGGATTTTTTATGGCTTTTATCATTCCACTCGTAATATTCGTAAGGTATTATGCTTATCACTGTCCGTTTTGCGGTATGAGATTTTATCCACTTAGTCAAAATTACTTGTTTCCTAGCGTGTGCAATCACTGCGGGAAAAGATTGAACAATTGATCCAATATAATTAGTATCACGAATCCATCCAATAAACTCAAAATAAGACTTTTGAGAAAAATCATGTCATCATTTCGCCGGATCTTCAGTATTTACCTCAAGATTTGAATAATCTTTTACATCTACAAAAGTATAATTATTCAAATCAAGATATTCGTGAGGTTCGAAGTCCTTCTTGTTTAAAATATATGTGTAGACCTTCTGTTCATCCTTCTTAAGTATTGTTTTTACGACATTGTCGCCATAATCAACAGTAGTTATGACTTCGCTTGAATTTTCCTCTTTATCAATCGACATAATTTTATTGTCTATTACTTCTTCCCTATGCAGAATATTACTGTTGGCAATTGCTGCACCTATTGCAACTACCATAACAATAATAGTCACTAAAAGAACTTTTCTCACGACAGAACCTCCAATAAAATATCAGAACTATAGTTATACCAATGGATTCATATTAATTTGACTAAAATCTCATGGCATAGCACTTAATTAAATCCATGCATTAGTCTATTTATTGATTACACACTATTTTCTTTTCTTTATTTATTAAGGAAATTTTCACATAAATAAACCATATAATTAACACAGTAGACAGCACTTGGACAATTATTCCTGGAATTTACAAATCAACAATACCCATTCTCATTCCATCATCCTCCTTTTGTACGATATAACGATTGAGGAGATGAGCTTGTTACACTCTAAATCGATTATTTTTCGAAAACTTTCTCCATGTGTTAAAACTTGTAAATATCACAAAATGAACCTTGTTATCAATACAATAAGAACAGCTATTGATATTAAAGTAAAAGTCTCTTTGCTTTTTTTACTATCACCCGAGGCATAATAAGTAATTCCATCTATCATACCAATTAGTATCGCCGGATATAGTATATGATAAAATTTCATTCTCAACTCGAATCCCTGTATTATGAAATACA
>Ga0302240_1001482_pt1 | contig 18470 bp, 15 predicted proteins | sample AAG_UR_His_MG_FD_193538 | JGI IMG/M metagenome (GOLD analysis project Ga0302240, IMG submission 193538) | Enriched activated sludge microbial communities from anaerobic digester in WTTP, New Holstein, Wisconsin, United States - AAG_UR_His | ecosystem: Engineered > Bioreactor > Anaerobic >... | reverse complement strand
AAATACAGATTCCCCTTGGAACGAAAAGGCGCTGATAAAAAGAAAAAAAGACTATCTCGATGTCAAGGCAACCATATGGGACGACAAGGAATTCCTATATGGTAGAATTTACAGATTATTTCTCTATGTATACGATGTTCTGAACCCACAATTCCAATATAATCCTCAGATGTCTCCAGACGAGTACAAGGAGCCACGTTTGAAAGACCGTCACAACCAAATATGGAGTATTTATGTTGACAGCAGGATAGAAAAAGGGGGCATAGAAAATTTTTTTAACAAGGCAGTCAGAAAAAATATATTTATTGATGCAGAAAAGGATTTAACCTGGGAGGAATCTTCCCTCATCTTTCAGAAATTGTGGGAAAGAGAATCTTACACATACCCCGAAATAACCGATTATACATACAACCTTTCATCCATAACTGAAAACAAAATAACACAACCGGTATCGTTTGAACTTGACATGATTAAACGTCTCAAGAACTTATCCGTAAAAGACCATATTGATAACATCCAGTCTGGGATAATAAGGAACATAGTAAACGAACTGCTCAGTTACACCGCATACCACTGCAAAGACATTTTTTTTCAACCCTCACATTTCGGTATCACAATGACATACCATAAGGCTTTTTTTGCAGAGATGATACCAACAATGGAAAATACCTTGCTTTTAACGCTAATCAATCCGATATCCCGTTTAAATGAAACAACAATCTTAACAGAGGAATCAGATATAGAATCAACTCAGCAGTTCATCAGAGATACATACAACAGGTTTTCAATGCAAATGGGTTAGTATCTTAACTGGAGACTTGAATATCAAATACCGAGTCATCTAGGGATTCAAGAAGCGAAGGGGCCAAAAAGAGAAGGGTTCAAGGATTCGAGGATTCGAGGGGTCAAGTGGTTCTCTTGGCATTTTTTTTCAAAACATAAAAGTAAAGGATTCGAGGAGTCAAGGAGTCAAAAAGAGAAGGGTTCAAGGATTCGAGGAGTCAAGTGAAAAACTAAAGAAACTAAAGAAACTAAAAAAACCGGAGAAACCGGAGAAACCGGAGAAACTAAAAAAACTGGAGAAACCGGAGAAACCGATAAGCTGCAAAAGCCTATCTTCTCAATCGTTTCAGGGCAAGTTCGAAGGTATATTCATAAAGATGCAACCCCTTACTTATGGCTGTTATTGACCCGTCTTCCACACCAATCTCCTGACACATATACTCCTTTAACATCTGTATCGCAGCAAGATTTGAAGGAAAGCCCGCCCAGAGGTCCCAACTCCTGAAATATAACACGAAATGGAGTTTTCCTTTAATAAGTCGGGTATCTATCAGTCTCAGACACGGAGGGTCTTCGACGATTATGTCCTGAGGCATACCTATTTCCATTATTGCCTGATTTGTCCCAAATTTGCCCTCTCTGTATATCTTTATGACTTCGTTGACAGGGTTTACACCAAGGGCACAATCCTTTCCATCAATGCAAACCTTTGGATTTGTAAGGCGCTCTCCATAAGTATAGAGTTCATTGTCCGCCTTCTTGTCTGTCATAAGATATTGAAGATATTCTTCAACATAATCAAGGCTTGTAGGTGCAGGTATGCCAAGTTCTGCCGGTATATCGGGTATAAGCGGTTGAGTTCCTGGATATTTTATGTGAACCATCACAATATCGAATTCTCTTCTCTTTTGCCCTTCAAAAGAACCCCTGTCTATAACATATTCATGTATGCCCTCGTCTTCAAAGATCCTGTATATACACTGGAACCAGGCATCGGGCAGGTCTCTTGCTTCAATATAAACAGGTTTCATCTTCTCCTCCATTATTTTTCAGGTTGTTTTGTCTTTTGAGTAACCGTAACTCAATTCTGAATTTCTTTATCGTTATTGACATCGACGAAATTCAGAATTAACTTTTAACTTACATGCACTGGGATTTCCATTAAAAAATTGAAAACCCATGAAAAACATATTATCATAGATGACTCAAGGAGGTTATATGTTCGTTAAACAGATGGAAGTTGGACAGATGGCGGTCTTTGCCTATATAGTCGGGTGCAAGGAAACAAAAGAGGCACTCGTAATAGACCCTGCAAGTGAATGCGAGAGAATCTTTAAAGAGGCAACAGACAAAGGTTATACGATAAAATATATTTTGAACACACATTCCCATATAGACCATATAATGGGCAACAGGAGGATGCGAGACCTTACAGGTGCACAAATCATCATTCATGAGAGGGAGTCCTCCAGTCTTATTAACCAATCCCCTTACATGATGCAGATGTTTGGCGCAGAACCATCTCCTCCTGCCGATATAACCGTGAGAGATAAAGACACGATTACCATAGGAAACACATATTTGGATGTGCTGCACACACCTGGTCATTCACCTGGAAGCATTTCCCTCTATCACAACGGTATCGTTTTCACCGGAGACACCCTGTTTGTAGGGGGTGTCGGCAGGACAGACCTCGCCGGAGGTTCTTCGGAGGTTCTTGCTGCATCAATACGCAACAAGCTTTTTACTCTTCCAGATGATACAATAGTAGCCCCGGGTCACAATTATGGAGACACCCCTAAAAGCACTATCGGAAGGGAAAAAATCTACAACCCGTATGTGGGGCAGAGAGGGATGTATTAAATAAAGCGGCATATGGTAAATGAAAGAAACCAGAGAAAGGCAGAGGGCTGGAGGGTTGGAAGGTTGGAGGGTTTGCTAAACATCTACACCTCTACACATCTAACCTTCAAAAAATACACATCTAACCTTCTAACCTTCCAGCCTTCTATACATCTACACCTCTATACATCTACACTTCTATACCTCTATCCTTCTAAACATCCAACCTTCTTAGAGGATGTTCGATATCAGGTTTTTTTATGAATAATTTTAATAAGTTTTTTGTCGCCATAGTGATAGTTCTGACCGGTATTCTGCTTTCGTCATGCCAGTCAACACAAAAGCTACCACATACCATGAAAAAGGGGGAACCGAAGATCGCCCTTGTGCTTGGCGGCGGTTCGGCAAAGGGATTTGCACACATAGGCGTAATAAGGGTACTGGAGCAGGAAAAGATTCCAATACACATGATAGTGGGCACAAGTGTTGGGAGCCTCATAGGAGGCATCTATGCCGCAAACCCGGATAGTTTTCAGCTCGAATGGCTTGCATTTAAGATCGATAAAAATGATATACTCGACCTCTCAATTATTTATTCAAAACTCGGACCTGCTCAGGGTGCACGCCTCGAATCCTTTGTTGAACAAACTGTTACAATCAAAAAGATAGAAGACACAAAGATACCGTTCTTCCCAATTGCTACAGACTTGAATACAGGAGAGACCATAATAATGGAAAAAGGGTCGCTGTCTAAAGCGATCCGGGCATCATCGGCCATTCCAGGTATCTTCGTTCCTGTAACATTCGGTAACAGGCTTCTTGTCGACGGTGGCGTGACAAACAGCACTCCTTGCGATATAGCAAGAAGCAAGGGGGCGGATATAGTTATTGCGATAAACCTTCTGAAAGATATAAAAGACTATAATATTAATTCCCTTGTTGATATAATCGGTCAGTCTGTAAACATAATGATGCATCAGAGCAATAAGACAAAACTCCAGCATGCCGACGTTATTATAGAGCCAGATACAAAAGGTACCGCCCTTTTTGACTTCTCTCAAAAAAAGATGCTTATGGAAGAAGGAATTAAAGCGGCAAAGGCATCATTGCCTAAGATAAAAGAAGTAATTGAAAGGTTTAGGCAATAGGCGAAGGGGTCGAGAGGCGAAGGGTTCGAGGATTCAAGGATTCGAGGGTTCAAGTGAAAAAAGCAGAGGGTTAGAAGGTTGGAAGGTTGGAGGTTTAGCAAAAAACAAAAAGAGAAGGATTCAAGGATTCGAGGAGTCAAGGGTTCAAGTGGAGAAAGGCAGAGGGTTGGAGGGTTGGAAAAGGCAGAGGGCTGGAGGTTTAGAGGGTTGGAGGTATAGCCAAAAACAAAAAGAGAAGGATTCGAGGATTCAAGGGGTCAAGTGGAGAAAGGCAGAGGGTTGGAGGGTTCGCTAAACATCTACACTTCTAAACATCTACACTTCCAAACATCTAACCCTCTAAAAATACACATCTAACCTTCTAACCTTCCAGCCTTCTATCCATCTACACCTCTACACATCTAAACATCTAAGAAAAAGAGGTCTTTAACATGTTTATTTTAAAAAAGTTAATCACATGTTCAATACTGCCGCCTGGGATATTTATCTTATTGCTCCTTATAGGGGCGATAATCTTAAGGAAAAGGCTGAGAGTGTTCTTATTTTCTATGGCAGCCTTGCTTTACATTTTCAGCATAGGACCCACAAAAAATCTGTTTTTGAGGCCTCTTGAAAATGTCTATAAAATTCCATCTGTAAATTCAGTTATAAACTATGACGCTTATGTCGTACTAGGTGGAGGCGTTTATGATAATGTGCCTGACATTGACGGGAAAGGTTTTCCCGGCGAAGATGGTTTGCCGAGGATTATATGTGCATTCAGATTGTTTCAGTTGCACAAAAAACCAATAATATATTCTGGCGGGAATGTCGGTGACAGACTGCCTGAGTCAGAAGTGGCACAAAGACTTTTATTATCATTAGGCGTTGACGCACGATATATCATTCCAGAGGGCAAGAGCAAAGATACGTTCGAAAATGCACGTTATATCAAAGAACTTGCAGAAAAGCATAAGATTTCAAAGATAGTCCTCATAACCAACGCATACCACATGAAAAGATCAAAGATGCTGTTTGATAAACATTTCAAGGAAATCCTGCCATTTCCTGCCGGCTACAAGATATCAGACATAAAGTACGATATTTATAGTTATATGCCGAGTGCCAAAAATATACTCGATATATCCACCGCATTAAAAGAATATCTCGGCATCTTATTTTACAAAATCACTTTGTGACTCACCAATCTCCGATATCGTTTATCGATTTACGATTTTCGATATTCTATGCCCTATATCATCTGCATTATAAAACCCTATGCACCAGCACCTCATCGATAGTCTTTTTGCCCATGAAAATCATGAGCAACCTATCGACACCAAGCGACACGCCCGCATAACTACCCTCAAGGGTTGACAATGATTCAACAAAATCTTCATCTATCTCAAACATCTTTTTCCCGAGCATTTCTCGCTCTGTATTGTCGCTTATAAATCTTGCCTTCTGCTCAACAGGGTCAAGGAGTTCTGTATAACCGTTGGCAATCTCCAGACCATTCATATAAAGTTCGAATCTTTCGACCTTGACATCCCCTTTTCGCTTTGCCATCGTTGATATTGATGAAGGCCAGCCTGTAATAAAATATGGCTTGTCAATAGGCAATGTCTTTTCGACCTCCTGTATAAACAGTTTAAAAAACAGACTGCTCCAGTTATCTTTTTCATCTATACCGGCAAAGTTTCTGTGCTTTAGTAAATTATAAAACTCATCCCGATCAAGCACAAAAGGGTTAATACCAGTTTCTGAAAAAAATAGTTCTTCAAGATCCAAAACATCGAATTTATTTGGCAAGACCCCGTTGTAACTAAAAAAACACCGCTTAATCAAGTCCTCAGTTTCTTTCATTGCATCTTCATAAGTTCCCTTTCTGTACCATTCGAGCATGGTAAATTCCGTGTTGTGGACTTCTTTTAACTCTTCTACCCTGTAAACCTTGCAGATCTGAAATATCCTATCTACATCGCTACACAACAGCCTTTTCATGTATATTTCAGGTGATGTGTGCATATAAAAAGGCCCACTCTTCTCTATAAAAACCTCCAGAGGGTCAATATAAGGATCAGGTGGTGCTGTTTTCATGAGATTAGGTGTCTCGACTTCTATATAACCATGCTGGTAGAAAAAATCCCTTATATCTTTCAGAAGCTTATGTCTCGCCTGTAATATATATTTGGTATTCATTTTATCGACCGTCTCTAAAAGGATTAGATGTTTATCTAATCTTCCAACCTTCTTTATGGTTTATCTGGTTTCTTTAGTTTCTCTGTTCTTTTGCTAAACATCCAACCTTCTAACCTTCTAACCCTCTGCTTCTTTCACTTGACCTCTTGAACCCTTTACTTTTATGTTTTGAAAAAAATGCCAAGAGAACCACTTGACCCCTTGAATCCTCGAATCCTTGAACCCTTCTCTTTTTGACTCCTTGACCCCTTCGCTTCTCTGATTTTTTGCTAAACATCCAACCTTCCAAACCTCTATCCTTCTAACCTTCCAGCCCTCTGCCTTTTCCAACCCTCCAACCCATCTCCTGCCTTCTGTCTTCTGCCTTCTGTATTCTGACTTCTGACTTCTGACTTCTGTCTTCTGCCTTCTGTCTTCTGCCTTCTGTCTCCTGTCTCCCTATCTTACCTGCTCCAGGCTCCAGAGTGTATCTCCGTATGGCGGGAAGTCTCCTGCAAACTGAATTTCCATCCTTACCTGACCGTCGATACGCCTTGGAATTCCAAAACGGATCACCCCGCCAGGCCTTGACCATTCTGTAACCCTGATAAAGCTCCCATTCCTTATATCGCTGACAAGGTTTGGTGAGACTGCTCCCCTCTCATAGAAGTTTGTCGGTGTGCCGTATCTGTCAAGCAGTATGGAGCGCACCCTCTGGAATAACTGCATCATATCGTTTGGTCTGTCGATAATACCAAAATCGATGATAACTGCTGATTTCCTGAGTATATCCCGCTGATGCAATAATGCAAGTCTCTGTCTTAGTTCGATCTCTTCTATCACCCTTGTCTCATAAAGCAGCAGACCGTCCTCAACCAGAGGCTTGATTATATTGTTTTTTCTCAATGTTTCTGTAACATCATTGATCTTGAGACCGGGGGTTAAAAATGCGATATCCGTGCTCATCGGGGAAGGTGCGGGGATATCCGCTTTTACAAGGTCTGTCTTGACGGGTTTCGTTGCTGTAACAGGCTTCTCGAAATTATATGTAAGAAATGCACCGAGTTTGTAATAATCCGTTGAACGACCGGGGTCAGGTACCCTATAGCCAGAGGAAAATTCAATTCCAAAGATATATTTCTGTTTTGTAAAGCGATAATTGAGGGATTGGGTGGTTGTGCCCACATCCACACCATTGTTGACAAGCCTTCTTTGTTCATACCATGAAAGGCTGTAATCAAAGCTATGCTGTCCGCTCTTTAAACTCAGAGCGAGTGTGGGATTGACTTCCCATGCCCTGTTTGTGGGACTGTTGATCTTACGAAGAACAAAACCAGGCGTGATTGTACCGTTAATGTTCCAGAAAGATAAAGCATGGTCAGCGTTTATACTGAACTGATTTACCTCGTTATCATCTGAGCCTGGAACCCTGTTGTATAGATTCTGGTACTGATATCCAACCCGGCTTGTCCAACCGGCTATGGCCGGTATAATGATATTCAGATTTATATTGTTCGTTAATGAATCTGTTGTGTCGTCCTTATTCTTTGCATCCTGCCTGAACATATCGATAGAACCGAGGGGACCGGTAAGGTTCAGACCATAAACCACTGTATCGGTAGGATTGTCGCTTTCAAGACTATCTCTCATCTTTTGAGCCCTGCCACGTAATTGATAGCCTTTTGGGAACAACCAACCCAGATGACCTTCCATATTTCTTCTACCAGAAGAAACTGTAGCGCCGACAGGACGGTAATCCCTGCCGTATTCCTCATATCTCGCACGATATGTAAGGGGCCACTTGCTCTTCCCGCTACCCTGAAAAAATATGCCTTTATCTTTTACGTCCTGTCCGCTTTCTGCCCCCGCATATCCATCATGGTCACCATGAAACTTGCTTAGTTCCCCCTCAAGCAATACCTTCTGATTGCCCAGCGAGACAGTGTTGGAACCGGCAAAGCTGTATACGGTTTGTGACCTCCATATGGTTGTTTCATCGGCGCTGCCCTGACGCATATTGTTTACAAGATTCAGACTGTATTTACCATAAACAGGATCATCTATAAGATAAGATGCACCGTTGAAATAGCTGTCTCCCGGCTGAAAATCACGCCACGATGCAATCTGGGCACCTGAAGTAAAAAAGATGGAATGCTTTCTGTTGGAATCCTGAAAAGGCTGGAGGTCTAATTGGACACCCTTCAAAGATGTCTGCATCGTTCTGTATGTGTAATAGGAAAAGATATCACCCATTTCAAGGCGGAATGGTACGGGGATATCGCCTTTTTCTCTTGTAAGGTTCAATCTTTCCGGGACAACACCATAATAATTGCTCCTGTAAGGGGAACCATTAAATACACCGTATATCTCTCCTCTCCATATATCGTACTGGCCATTCCTCTTGTTAAAATTAATGTTGAACTCGTCATATGACTTTACACCGGTATAAGTAGGGTATGGAGACTGCGTCTCATCGCCTGCATTGACATAATAGTCACTTCTCATCGTGTTGCTACCGGTTATCTGCCATTCCGGGACAATAACATCGAAAATTGTGTCAGGCTCGTTTATGGATTGACCTCGTATATCGGATAAAGAAAAAAACACACAAAATAAAATCAGAACGAATAAAAGAAAATATCTTTTCACTGAAGATGTTGTGACTTTCTTTTCCTTCACCTTATTCCTCCAACGTTTTATTCTAAAACACCATCGAACACAGCAACGAAGGCACAAGATAAGTTTATATCTTTGTAAGTGAATTGACCGTCAAGCGAAAATTGTTTCCACCGAGATTGGTTACTGTAAAATTAATCCTGTATCTGGCCCCTGTAGATTTGTGTTGCACCTCTGCCGTATGTGTCCCGGCACTTATTTTATAGGCTGTATCGCCACTGGGCCATACAACAGGGTTGTTTGAAGGAGGTTTAGTCATTTTGTAATCGGACACACTGGCTGTGGCTGCGACAACACTTTTAGATATCGTATCGTACATTACAAAAAGTAATTCGTAATTTAAATCAGCAAAAGATGGTAATCTCTCGACCCTGCAAATTGTACCGTTACCCTTTATGTAACATCCGACGCTGTCTATAAGATTGCCAACATCTGAAAATCCAGAGTTTGGAGAACATACAAGAGTCCCACCACCGCCTGTTGACGATGATACGCATGTCCCTCCACGAACACAGTCTATAAGATCATCCGTATTAGATACGGTCACCCCTCCAAAGTTGTAGACGGGCTGAGCCGGATTGAGGGGATTGTTCCCCTGGATATTGGTGATCTTGACGACCCTAAAAACAACTTCGCCCTGTTGCACCTGTTGAGATTGTACTGGTTGTTGAGCCTGCGCTGGCTGTGGAGCAGCAACAGGTAATTGTTCTGATCCTGGCTGTTGAGCCTGCGCTGCCTGTTGTTTGGCAGCAGCAGGTAATTGTTCCGGTTTTGCCGGCGAGAGAAATGATCTGCTAAATCCCTCGAAAAGCTTTATACTGTCCGATTCAATTATTGTATTCTGTTGACTATATGCGTTAACTCCAACACAAATACACATAGTCACAGCGACAAACATAATAAACAGGTAATTTTTCATCTTCATGCTTTCTCCTTATCGGTTAATGATACCCTGTTCCGCTCAAAATGGCACTTTCATAGGCACCATAGAACGGGACTTCAGGCTTGGGCAGCACCACAAGGTCTACTTTTAAAACAGTATCAGGATTAAAACCTCTCTTTAGGCCCTTTACAATATTGAAGCACGCCCCCTCATCCGTTCCTACCTTCTCTATAGATGTAATCTGGTTTTGAAGTTCCAGGTTTGCGTTGTTCTGTAAAGACCAGAAACAGACCACATTATCGTCCAGGGATGCAAAATTGCCTTTAATGGCAGCTCCCACACTCATTGTATCGGAAACAACCACAAGGTCCTGCCCCTGTTTATTTATGTCGCTCAACATCTTGTTGAATGCCTTTTGCTCCTCTCTCTCTGCCTTGATCTCCTGTTTTTGCTTTTCTCTATCTGCCTTGCAGTAGTCTTCAACCGCCATACCTGGATTAAAACCAAAATATTCTACCAGATGACTAACATTTTTTTTGCATTCAGTGATAGTTTCCAGGCTTCCAAGGTCCGAAACACCCACCTTTTTTACAACTGTAACCGGCGGATTGGGCGGAATGAGCTTTAAATTAATATTTTTTGCAACCGATTTTACATTGAAATTCGCAAATGTCTTGCCTGCCTTCTCGATCTCCACTTTATCCATCCTAAGAGTCGTTTCAAGTGTTGCCACATATGAATCACCGTCTTTTGAAAAAGCTGTTGTTCTGGCAGCCTCCCCTGACCATCTTGCCTGATATTTCGACATATTGGCCGGACCGGTGACAATTAATTTATAAATGGTACGCCCTCCCGATGATGATTTCGCAATAAGATAGGCGTCGTTAACGCTTATTTCTACTGTGTTAGATATGAGTTCGCTCATTTCATTTGCAATCAATGATTGACCTTTGTTGCCGGAAACACTGTCACCCATCTTTGCAACCACCTTTGCAGATCCTGTCCTGACCGAAGTTTCGGCGAAGAGTCTGGTCAACAACCCTGGTTTGTTCTCAGGTACTATTCTGACTATCGCCGGGTTACTCGAAGATACTTCAATATTGGCAGTAGAATTGATTTCTCTTGCGGTATAAGCCTCACCTTCTTTAAGAAAAAATCTGGGAGAAAGCTCAATCCTTTGCCTATTAGAGGAAGAAAAGAACAGATCGATGGGTCCCGTGACCTTTTGAGGAGATTCACCGCCTACACCGGCAAACAACTCAAGTTTACTAACAGGCGGATAAGTAGTAGAAAGTGTCCTCTTATAGGTGTAAATTTCTTTGTTATCTGCCATTCTGACAAGACTGATTTCAATTTTCACGGGCTTGTTTATTCCTATGGAATCTACATTGAAAATAGCTTCTGTCTGCCATACCTGGCCTACCTTCCTGAAAGAGGATAGTCCTTCCGACCACTTACCAACATCGCTTGTCCATTTTACCTGATATTTTGACATATCGGCAGGGCCTTCCACATAAACCTGAGCTTTGTGGTTTTTACCGGGTGACACCTTAAACATCGTCCCCATGAAAGAGTCCGGCACAACATTTATTAAATTTGCCGTCAATCTTCCATCGACTGTCTCATATTTACCAAGGGATACCCTAAAATGTGTTTCGCCGAAACCACCCCTGTATTCAAACCATCCATTACTATTTATGGAAAATGGCCCTGCTTTCACAGTCGTAAATTGAACAGGGAGGTTATGCGCTTTAATTGTCTTTTTACCACCTGCGTCACCAAAATCGAGAAGTGCAAACGGAGTAATCCTGCCGGAAGGATCATAACTCTTACGCGTTTCGGTTCCGAAGAAGTAATCCGGATAATCCCATTCGTTTATCTCCACACCTGGAGGCGCAGCGATTTGGTTTCCCAGAAAACCAAGTCCCACGAATTTAACGGCAGTATACTCTATCACAGAAGAATTATTATCCAAAGATTTGTATCCATCCTCTACTACTTTACGACCATCAATTTCTGGAATACTCGATGAATACTTTGAGATACATTCACGATAATTAATTTTTGACTCATCCGAAGGAATTTTGCGATTAGATGTTACTTGTATGCTTTTTAGCCCGGGACCCGAAAATCTAACTTCTTTTACTCCACTGGCTGATGATACACCTTGAAATCCCACTGAAAGGCCAAACCTTTCGTTGTCGTCTCCACTGAAAAGATAATTCTTATCGTAGTATCTTACAGGTTTATGGAAATACTCAATACAAGATTCGTAAGATTCTGTTTTCGCACATATCTTTGGGTTTTTTTCAGAGTATTTAGCGCAGTAGGTTTTTGTTCCCATTTTTATACAACATCCGGTCAACACTGTATCCGTTTTCGATACTCTCACCACGTCACCATAAACCTCATGATCTACCTTATAAGGCAGACCGAGTGCCTGTGATGTTCGTTCATCTGCTGCCACAAGCCTGCCCTTAATATTTTTTTCGATGGCGGATCCAAAAGAAAAAGAATAAGATGCAGGCCCGAAATTATATACAGGATCAGTAATGCTACGTATCCACAAAGACCACGAAGGAGAAATATAGTACTCCACCTCTCCCCTATCTTTCATTTCTCCTCTGTCTTTCTGACTTGTTTGGACAGGATATTGAACATTGAGAGAAAGTGTTTTAGGTTTTGGAAGTTGTTTTGCTATAGTTTCCGGCTCAATAGGGCTTGTTTTATCAAGAAGAAGTGAACCATGCTCTAAACCATACTTGTTGCGGTATGATTTTTTGAGTTCCTCTAATCTCTCATTAAATTCTTTAAGGTTCTTCGTAATAAAATCTTTTGGTGAAGGGATGATTTGACCCTTGTCCTTGTCTTGGGCAAACACAGGGGTCGGTGTGTGCAAAACCAGGCAAAAAACAAATAAGGCCGTAACTATTGTAAGAAAAAGATATGAACTGATATTTATTTTTTGCCTATGTGTAAATGGGTGCATCATTACTAAAAGTTTATCTATCATTATTTCTTTTCCTCCTTAGCTTCCCGCATAATACATTCCTGCATTGCACTTAATAATAAATCATCCTTGATGCCTGAAAGTACCTGTTTCCTGATAGTGGCACAACTCTCCGCACTCATTTTGGCAGAAACCTGTTGAGCAAGAATGGCCATTGTAGACTCCATCTCTTTATTGATTGCTGAAGGTTTGTCTGGTGGGACAACGGACGGCTTAGGTCCTGCCTTTATGGCCTTTTCCGCCTGTACCATTTCTGATTCAACCTTACTGACCATAGCGTCGATTTCTTTACTAAGACCACTCTGTTTCGCCATTAGTTCTTTATATCCTGGATCATTTAACAACTGTTTATAACTGTAATTATCAACTGTCTGAATCAACTGTTTATCTGAGAGCATTTTTATTTCACCCGATACGGGAAGACGTTCTGCGGCATTCGCCCAATGAAGCTTGGTTATATCTTCAGCACTGACTATATTGGGGTTTGCATTTTTTAATTTGGTCCAATCTATCAAATCGGTAGGATCAGAGGCGGAAACTTTATATGCATTTGCTGCTTTATCGTATTCTGAGGCAAATGCATATAACCTTGAATGAGGGCTATCTGCACCCATTTCGACGATTTTCTTTGGCGTATTGTTTACAGCCTCCTGAAGAGCCTTGGCTGCATTGGCATCTCCAGTTTTTATCGGATAAATCCCGTCCGGGTCTATCACCACCAACCTGTATCTGTCTGTTCCGCCGGGAAGCTTTTCAAAAGAATAGTTTTTGGGCGTATTATCCATCCAGACATATCCAGCATTGTTCAAATCCCTGTGCGCCTGTTCAATGGCAAGCTGTTGCCCCGGAGTCAATTTACCACCCTGCCTGGTAACCTGATCAAGTGCTGTTTCCGATACCCTCTCTACCTTTTGATAACGTACTATACCTTCGGCGGTCTGCTCATAAAACTCGCCCTCCATCTTTGCGACTCTGATAGAGCTTCCAGCTCCAAATTCCTTCTCAAGAACGCTTCTGCCAAATTTGTCATGGGCGTCCATCGCTTCAAGCCTCTGCCAGGACATAGGTTCGTTTGTTTTTCTTATTACAAGGTTTGAATTATCTGCATCAACGAGCGCAGTGTTGAATCCCCCGGGTTTTCCGAGTTGTTCACCTGCTCTCAACTGGACAGGTTGTCCCTTCGCATCTACTACACCAATCTTTTTACCCACATCATCGGGGAGTTTAACGCCCTTTTCCAGTTGCTGCTTCTCGCCGGTCAGAAACTCGCTGAATTTTTTTGAATTGTCGGACTGCTCTTTAAGTAATTTTTCAAGAGCCTTTTTGTTGTCCGGCACAACGTCATCGATCTTACCGGCAACTTTCTTAGCGTCATCAACCTTATCGGCAACTCTCTTTACGTCATCAACCTTATCGGCGACTTTCTTAGCGTCCGTCAGAGAATCAGCTTTAGCAAGAAGTCCCTTGAGTTTTGCCTCCTGTTTGTATGCTGTCAGCATATCATCCAGTTTGCCTAAACCTTTCTCCATGAGGACATACTCGGCTATTAGGGCGGTAATCGTAGAGGCACCATCTATGCCTCTTTTCACCTTTTCAGTCGAATCTAATTGTGCCTTCAGTCTTTCAATCTGCTGCTCCAGAGTTTCGTTAGGTTGTGGATCAAACCTGTTCCACGTTATAGGGTTCAAATCCTTTGCAATTTCAGCGATTGATTCGGCCGTATCTTTAATTTTCTGCTTTGAGTAACCATCCCACCTAACTAACAACTCTGCCTGGGTTCTGGGATCGAACATGACTTTTAATACGGGAGTGGCAACGTTTTCGACAGTTTTGCGCGCTTCTTCATCAGTAGTGAGGAGGACGAAATTTGCGACTGGCGTAAAATATTTGAGAAAATGTGCCGCTTTTGCGGCAGAATCAACTGGATGCTCTACCACATATTTTAGTAATAACCCCGGACCAGCCAGGGATTCAGTAACTTTGTAGATTGTTTTGAAGGCGAACTCACCTAACTTGTCGCTGTTGTCATAAAGAAGGCCTATCGGGCATCCCGCTGCTAGGAGACACGTATTGCATACCTCACCCAAAAAAGATCCGAGTATGCGCGTTTCTTCTTCCTCACCCTTAATTTTTGCTTCGAGCATATCTCTTTCAAATTTGAAATAGTCTGTTCCGTTAAATTTAAGATGTAATGCAAGAGGAAAATCTCCTATTTCTGGTTTTGTAATGGGTTCATATGCCTTTTGATTTAAAAATCTATAACCCATGCCCGGCAGACCACCCGGCGTGTTTTTTTCGCCTTCGATATAAAAAGGCCCAAGAATACCATCACTCCCAAAATCCATCCGCGATATCGTATATAATTGTCCTTTCTTAATAACTCCGAGGCAATGTTCGTAATCGCCACTCAAGGCAAGGTCCGTTAATTCAGAGGATAAATTTTTATATTTTCTCTCAAGCTCTTTTCCGTCCTTTTTCTTTTCCTCTATCTCTTTATTGCAGTTAATTAGTTCACCTTTATCATCAAACAGCTTATAAAATTCGGTTCTGGCTTTATTCCAATCATCTATTAGTTTTTCGTATTCTTCCTCCAGCTTATATCTCAACTCACGCCTTTTGTTTGCCTCAGAAGAATCCTCTACAAAATAAAAATACTTGCTTGCGTTTTTGCTGTGCGCAAGGTCTATAAGTCCCATATCGGGTCTGGGTCCTTCGGCAAGAACTCCCCCATCTTCGGCCATCTTCTTCAAATCTAAAAATCTTTTGATAAACTTTCCCGGCATGACCGTTCCGCTTTCATCCCGGACAAAGATAAAATCACTCACATGTTTTATATACGTCTTTGTGCATTCGGAATATCTACTGGCTCTATCTACCTCTATCACCTGATAGCCATTACCATACGCGATAAGGTCGCTCATGAGTTGCTCAACCTTGTCGCAGGGTCGCATAAGAAGCCCTTCCATATGGAGAATGGTTGACAAAAGATCATCATCCTTTTTGGAAGATGGGTCGCAATACGCCGGTGAACTAAATGACATGATTGCGATAAACAAAACTAATAATATTTTCGCTGATATTTTGCTGATTAAGGATAATCTCATATTTCCTCCGTAAAAATATTTACTTGCCAAGCGCAAGAACTTTATCCTTTGTCTTTATATAGGATTGGTATGCCGTTTGAAGCTTATCCTTTGCATTCATAATCGTGTTATACATTGCCAGGAAGTCTTGCCTGTGATAACAGTCCTGCGCATTAAAAACCGCAGTGGCTGGTGAATCAAGTTCTGTTATATATGCAAGCTTCCAGATATCAGATACTGACAATTTACTATCAATATACTTACCCTCAAGGTATCTCTCGACCCCAAACACATCGTTCAAATTTTTGTCCATTAATCTATCATTGATCCGTTCCATCTCTTCAGAAATTCTTAACTCACTGCCCATAGCATCATTTACGGTCTTATTAACAGCAACTTCCACATTGTTTTTTGATAATGTAATTATCTTGTCACGGCCCATCTGGATTAACACTTTCTCAAGGTCAAGCAACTTCTGCTGCGCTAATACCAAGGGTTGTATAACCTTGTTTATTCTGCTTATCATGTTTATTGTTTCATCAACTGGGTTTGTTCCTCCAATCATACTGCTGCAAACCCATCCTTCTACAATGATTTCATAATCCGTATTTGTCGGAAGAGTAACATCAAGATGCGTTTTTGGAGCGGCCAGGGTATATGATTCATCTGCATTCACCACAACAGGCAAAGATAAAAACACCATAACAAACACAAGCAAAGATGTAACTGAAATCACGTTAATTTTATTCATAACTCCTCCTACCTGATCTTTTCCGACATCTCAAATACGATTTCATTCATGCCGGGCACTCGGACAAATCCCTTGTTTGGGTCGTTGTATTCCACCTGAGAATTGACATTTACCGAACCTAGCGTAACTTTCCTTCTGGAGCCGTCAGGGTCGGTTACGATTCGCTGCTCAAGTGTCTGCACAGAACCTATGCTCACTATTTTCAGCTTTGAATCTCTCGGAATATTTGTCTGCATGGCATCACCGAGACGTGTCTTGTCATAATAATTATCAGAGAGCATATTCGTAACATCACCGTTGTTCCATTTGTTAAAAAAATTCTCCACGTTAGATCTGACGCCCCCTGCATTCAAAGGTGCAGGCTGTTGCACAACCTCGCCGCCAACATGGAGCCTGGCAGGTGTCGAAATAGGGTTGATGGAGCGCATCTCCTGGGCATCACTTTGTGCCGGTATCATCAGAGCACAAAACAGAACCATACATAATACCAAAACTTCTCTCATCGTGTGTTCCTCCCTGATACTTTGTTAAAGGCGTAATATCTCTAAAATAACTTTTTATTTTTAAATACAAATACCCTTTCATTCTAAGCTAGTCAAGCCTTTTTATACAACCTCCATCATTATTTAAGTGGTTTGCTTCTCTTGTCATACTACATCCTTAATCTTTGATAATGTTCCATAGTAGATCTCATCAGGTGTTCTGTAGTTTAAGCCCTGATGTGGCCTATATGTATTGTATCTTTCAAAATACTTTTTACGCTCCTTTCTTGCGTGACTTATTGATTCATATGCCTTTAACTTCATATTTGACTGTTTTCCATAGACGCTCAATGAATATATTATCTTTTTAAGCGGTTACGTCCATCCATGCTGATACATATATTGTTGTCTTTAACCCGAAAACTGCATTTGAAATGAACGTACCCGTAGTGTGAGCCATGACAAGGTGTCCCATCACCCTCCCACAAAATGGAGAACTCTACTCACTCTACTTATTATATGTTTTCAATCCTAAATCCTAAATGAATTTTCCCGCTTAAGGATGTTGGTAAAATCATCGTAAGTAAATTGACTTCTCTGATCTGTATTGAATATATCAGGTGTTTTGTATTTAAGTATTGCCTCTTCAAGGGCTTCTATGCAAAACGATACATCAAGGGTATTTGATGATAATACTTTTTTGCTTGCCCAATCCATGATAGCCACAAGATAGCAGAATCCCTTTGCCATGGGAATGTATGTTATATCTTAGCACCACACGGTATTGGTTTGTGTTATGTCAAGATCCTAAGGATATATCTTATGCCCGGGATGGGGCTTAGGAAGACGGGGGTTTCTTGTAAATGGCTTTTATGCCCATCTTTCTCATAAGGGTACGAATATGGATTCTGCCTACCTTACAGCCTTTTCTAATGAGTATGCTTTTGATACTTCTGGCACCAAGGTGGGGTTCTTCCAGATGAATCTCATCTATCATACGCATAAGCTCTTTGTCTTTATCGCTTAACGGAATGGGCTTATAGTAGATGCCTGACCGGCAGAGATTTAAGATATTACACTGTTTCGTTATAGGCAACGGATGCTCCTTGTTTATCATCTGTTTACGCTCGGATCTCCTATATGCCCGAGCGCAACTGCTAAAAAATCGTTCTCCATGGTAAGTTGACCTATCTTGGCGTGGAGTTTTTTAACATCTTGTTCTTTGCTTGAAGACTTTCCTTTATCGAATATTTCAGGTGCCTTTTTCATGAGAAGCTTTTTCCATTCAGTGATCTGATTTACATGAACTTGAAAAAGCTGTGATAATTCCACTAATGTCTGGTTTTCCTTGAGCGCTTCCAGTGCTACTTTTGCTTTAAATACTGCTCCATGGTTTCTTCTTGGTCTTTTTGTCACTTGTCTGCTCCTTTCAGTTATTTATTATAAAACAGCAACACCGCTTATGTCACTGTATAATTTTGTTGTAACATTTCTTTCCCTTACTCTGCTCATTCTACATACTCTACTCACTCTACAAGCATAAGAAGGTTTTTTCAACAGGAAAATTCAGTAAATATAGTCACCTTGTTTGTTGATTTTTAATAACCAAATGGGTATACTTTGCCCATGGAGAGGTGACCGAGTTGGCCGAA
>Ga0302240_1001478_pt1 | contig 18549 bp, 21 predicted proteins | sample AAG_UR_His_MG_FD_193538 | JGI IMG/M metagenome (GOLD analysis project Ga0302240, IMG submission 193538) | Enriched activated sludge microbial communities from anaerobic digester in WTTP, New Holstein, Wisconsin, United States - AAG_UR_His | ecosystem: Engineered > Bioreactor > Anaerobic >... | reverse complement strand
GTTTTCAAGGATCGAATGTGTCGCTTTTAATGAAGTTTTTCAACCCGGCATCTCAAGGGACTGTTACAGTTTAACACTGTGGTTTCAAGTCGTCAAGAGTTTTTTTAAATTCTTTTGGATCTTTTCAAATCCATTTTTTTACCAAGTTTTTTGAAGCGTTGCGATAAACGTTCAACGTTCAGCGACTTGATCAGTTTAGCATCTCAATAGACGTTCGTCAACTAGGTTTTTCAAAAAAGATGAATCTTTTTTACCTTCATTTTTCCTTCCTTAAAGGCGATAGTGATACTCAAAATTGAGCAGCGTTTTCCCCGGATCTTTCTCGTGGATAAATAGCTCATAAATAAAGTGCCCTCTGCTAAAACACTAATAGTTTCAGCAGAGGGTTAAGTGTGCATGACTGTGAAGTGGGGTTGGAGTTAAACTTCCATCGGCAAATATTTCTTTAATCCTTCGAGAACCTCCGGTGCGCACATTGGGTTTACGAGATTTCCGGTGCCTACAGCGACGGCCGCAGCGCCAGCCAGCATGTATTCGAAGGCATCCTCCGGGGTCATGATCCCGCCCATTCCAATAATTGGAATACTCACTACCGAAGCCGCTTCGTAAACCATCCGCACGCCGACCGGTTTGACTGCCGGCCCTGACAAACCCCCGATCCGGTTGGCAATGATCGGGCGGCGCGTCTTAAGATCAAACGCCATGCCGGTAATAGTATTAATCATGGACAGACAGTTTGCTCCGGAAACTTCTGCAGCTTTAGCAATGGTCCGAATGTCAGTCACATTTGGGCTCAACTTGACGATCATATGCTTCGAGGTGACATTGCGCACTGCCGCAGTTACTTTTGAAGCCATGAGGGGATCTGTGCCAAAAGCCATACCACCGCTCTTGACATTTGGACAAGAGATGTTGACCTCAATTGAGTCGACATCTTCCCGATCGAGTATTTTCGCCATTTCTACATATTCTTCCAACGTATTGCCATTGATGTTGGCAATGATTTTCGTGTCAAATTTTCGAAGGAATGGGATCTCATCGCGAATAAACGCTTCAACACCTGGATTTTGAAGGCCAACGCTGTTGATCATGCCCATAGGGGTTTCAGCCAGCCGCGGAACTGGGTTGCCTTCCCTTGGCTTAAGGGTAAGTCCTTTTACCGAAATCGCGCCAAGAAGCCCCAAATCGTAAAAGTCAGCGAACTCCCGTCCAAAACCAAATGTACCAGATGCCACTGTGACGGGATTTTTGAGGATCAGGCCGTTTAAATCGACATTATTCATTTGCATTGAACACGACCTCCTCGGCTTTGAACACGGGACCTTCGATACAGGTTCTCAGCATATGGACTTCTCCATCCTGCTCAATGGGTTTTGCGCAGGTCAAGCAGGCGCCTATGCCGCACGCCATGCGCTCTTCTGTGAGCAGGTGCCCCTTCTGCCCCCTCGACTTCAGTGAGAGTTGAACCATATGGAGCATTGCGTCAGGGCCGCAGCTGTAAACATGTCGATCTGTTTCGCCGGATTCCTGGTTCATCCAGTACTCGACGACGTTTCCGTGATAGAGGCCTTCTACCGGTTCCATTGTGGCGATGTAAAGACCATCGGCCACTGCTTTGAATGCGTCTGTGAGGTAGGGTTCATTTTGATATCCAAGGTAAACGTTCACTTTGCTGCCTGCGGCTGACAACGCCTCTGCAAGCGCCAACAGCGGCGCAGTACCTATTCCCCCACCCAGGAGCGTTGCTGCCGATGGTGTCGGCTCCAAATCAAAGCCATTGCCGAGAGGCCCCACTGCAGAAACCCACTCACCGGGCCTGGCAGCACAAAGGAGTTCCGTGCCTTTTCCTACCCTGCGAATCACAAAAGTCATGGTTTGCTCATCCCAAGTGGACAAACTGATGGGTCGTTTGAGAAGCGGCAGTTCCCTCGATTTCAAAGCTAAATTGAAAAATTGGCCTGGCTTGAGCTCCCCAAAATCCGGATGACGTTCAAGTACCAGTGAAAAGATGCCGTCGGCAATTTCATCTGTTGAAACGACTTTCAAATCGCGAATAGACTTCATGTGCTATGCCTCCCAATATTTCTTGCCGGCCCTCTCCAGGGCTGCGTTCAAATCATCTCTGGATTTTTGTGCAGCCTCTGCGATTTGAGTTCCGTAGTCGGCCTCTTCGTTAAAAGCATAGATGACGCCTCTTGAGGAATTGACGACCGCACCTAAACCACGCTCGTCAAAGCCGTGCGTAGCATCGTCCGCGCTGCCGCCTTGAGCGCCATATCCTGGGATCAGGAAAAAGCTGCCTTCCAACGAGGTCCTGAGCTGACGGAGTTCTTCGGGATGAGTTGCGCCAACTACGGCGCCAAGCGGTGTATATCCATACTCGCCTTTGACCGCATAGGGGCTGTTCTTCAGCATGTCTCCCACTACATCAAATACATAGCGTTCCCCAACCTTTTGGTTCTGTAACTGGCTTGAGGTCTTGTTTGAAGTCTTGACAAGAAGAAAAGTCATACCCTCTTCCTTGGCAGCCCACTGGCTGAAGGCATGGTTGGAATCATCGCCGAGATAGGGATTGATTGTAACAGCGTCTGATTCGAACGCGCGCCTCTTCTCGCCAAGGATGTCCGTGTATCCCAAATGTGCCTGAGCATACGCTTCTGAAGTTGTGCCAATGTCTCCACGTTTTATGTCCGCGATCACATAGAGGTCGAGTTTTTTAGCATAGGCGATGGTTTTTCTGTAGGCCTCCAGTCCCGGCACACCCAGGGCTTCATAAAAAGCAACCTGTGGCTTGACTACTGCCGTATATGGCGCGACCGCATCCAGCACGACTGTGTTGAATTTATAGACCGCTTCCGCAGCAGCTTCAAGTGTCTTTCCTTGCTGTTCAATTTCCTGTTTCAGAATTTTGGGCAATTTATCTACAACTGGGTCGAGTCCAACACAAAGGACACTTTTCTTTTCCATGATTTTCTTAATCAAGCGATCAGCTGACATTCTCATCACCACTCCTGTATAGTATTTGATCCCCCAGAATCAGGCATTTTACCGCACCGGTCAACTCATGTCCAATGTAAGGACAATTTTTCCCTTTTGAAACAAGGTCGCCTTCTTGTATGGTCAGTTTCTCATCCAAATTGACGAAAACAAGATCCGCAGGTCTCTGGTTTTCAATGACGTTTTCCTCTCTGCCAATCAGGTTTCTCGGCGCAAAGCTCATCAGCTTCACCAGCGTTCTTAAGCTGATGCCGTTGGCCCTGAGGGCTGTATGCGCTGCTGAAAAGGAATATTCCAGACTGCTGAAACCATAACTTCCCACCCCGTAAGGGCAGTGCTTGCTCTCTATTTCATGAGGTGCGTGATCAGACGCGATCATGTCTACCGTGCCGTCCTTAATGCCTTCGATCAGGGCAGCTATATGACGGGCGTTGCGCAGCGGCGGATTAACTTTATAGAACGCCGTTGAAAAACTGACGCGGTCTGCGTCGAGGAGGAGGTGATGCGGCGCGACTTCAGAAGTCACTTTGACCCCTTCTGCCTTTGCGCTTCTCACAAGTTCTATGCTTTCCCTGGTGCTGAGATGCGCCAGATGCAGCCTCGTGTTCGTCTCTGCCGCCAGCTGGATATCGCGTTTAACCATGTTCCACTCACCTTCCGGCGGGTATGGACCATCTTTATATTGGGCTGTCAGATCATGGTCCTCACAATGAGTGACCACCAGACCTCCTACCTGTTCTACCCTAAGCAGCGCTTCTTTAAACCGTTCAGGCGACTGAACTTCACGTCCGTCCTCTGAGAAGAGCTTGATGTTCTTCGCAGCCATCCCCTCTACATCCACAACGGTATCGCCCTTCTGTTCCAAAGTCACCGCTGAAAACTGCAGGAACTCTACCGGCGAAAGCCCTTTAGCTTTCGCCATTAGCGCTTCAATGCGTTCGCAGGTATCCAGAGGCGGTTTCGTGTTCGGCATGGCTGCAACCAGCGAAAACCCGCCCTTGGCTGCTGCCTTTAAACCGGTTTCCAATGTTTCTTTCACTTCAAAGCCCGGCTCTCTGAAATGCACATGCAGGTCCGCAAAAGCCGGGATTCCAATCCACCCATTCGCATCGATTACTTCATCCGCTTCTGACATCAGCTTTTCGCATTCATTTATGCCGATGGTCTTCAGAACACCATCCTCTATCAGCAGCGGCCCCTTGTCCCAATCCAGATTAGCGCCTCTCAAATAAGTCGCATTCACGATCAAACGTTTCATCCTCTTACCTCCTAAATCAAAAAACCCCTTGCAGCTGTCTGCAAGGGGAAGGACACCGGCATTCGCGCCGGATCATTCTCATCAGTTCGACCTTACAGGCATCTCGTACCTGGTTAAAGGTGCTCAAGTTTTAGTGTTTACTGGGCATTAATTTTAATGGCTCTATACAAAATATCATACCCCTAAATCGATGTCAATCTGAATATCAAAGGACTTAAATATTTATGTTTTTCAGTGTATGGAATTACATTTCCAATTCTTCCTCAAAACATTTGACACTTCAAATAAAATTGTGATAGTATTAGGCAAATTAAATATAGCCTTTAACTCAGTCCGAGAGATTGGGAAGGCGCAACGTCACTTCAGGTGCTCACGCACCAAAGTATGATGCCATTGTGGCCTTTTTCCTCTGGGAAAAAGGTCTTTTATTTTGTCCACTACCCAAGCCCTGACCATAAGGAGGCGCTCTAATGTCACAAGTCCGACACTTGATCGAACCTGAAGATTTTACACTGGAAGAGTTGATGCAGCTCGTCGACACCGGACTCTCGATTTTCGAGAACCCATCGCAGTACAGAAAAGTATGTGATGGAAAAATAATGGCTTCACTGTTCTTTGAACCAAGCACACGCACCAAGCTGAGCTTTGATTCCGCCATGATGCGCCTCGGTGGTCAGGTACTCGGCTTCAGCGATGCCAACACAAGCTCAACAGCTAAGGGAGAGTCCCTGGCGGATACCATCAAGGTCGTCAATGATTATTCAGACTTGATCGTCATGCGCCACCCAAAAGAAGGTGCGCCCAAACTGGCGACGCATTTCGCCACCATTCCTGTGATCAACGGCGGCGACGGCGGCCACCAGCACCCTACCCAAACATTGACGGACCTCATCACTATCAAGCGGTTCAAGGGCCGGCTGGACAACATGAAAATTGGTTTCTGCGGAGACCTTAAGTTTGGCAGAACGGTACACAGTCTCATCAGAACACTGGCCAGGTTTGGAAATAAGGAATTCTACCTGATCTCGCCGGATGAACTGACCCTGCCGGTATCCCTCAAGCGCCAGCTGGAAAAGCAAGGCGTCAAGCTGATCGAGGTGCGCTATCTGGAGGATGTGGTCGAAGAACTGGACATGCTCTATATGACCCGAATTCAAAAAGAACGCTTCTTTAACGAAGAAGACTACGTCCGGCTTAAAAACACTTATATCTTAAACCGCGACAAGATTAGAACCGCAAAAGAGGATTTAATCATTCTGCATCCGCTCCCGAGAGTCAACGAAATTGCCATTGAAGTGGATACCGACCCAAGAGCCGCTTATTTTGAACAGTCCAAAATGGGCGTTTACGTCAGAATGGCACTGATCTGCAAATTGCTGGAGGTGGGACCTTATGCTAGAGGTTAAAGGTATACAAAACGGCATAGTGATTGATCATATTAAAGCGGGCAACGGACTTAAGATTTTCAACAAGCTCCTTTCCGAGCATATGGACACTCCCGTCGTGCTGCTTATGAATGTCGACAGCAAGGCCCTCGGAAAAAAAGACATCATCAAGCTTGCGGATGTGTTTGATATTGATCTGGATATCTTGGGACTTATCGACCACAATATAACCGTCAACGTTGTCCGTGATTCAAAAATCACAGATAAACGAAAAGCCAACATACCCGAAGAAGTCACCGGCCTCTTCAACTGCATCAATCCTCGGTGCATTACAAATTCAGACGCTTATGCGGTCCCAAAATTCAAACTGTATGAAATGAACGGAACGGCAGAGTATATCTGCAGTTACTGTGAGGAGATCACCAAGTATCGACTTTAAATTTGAAGGAAGCCATTATTGAAAGAATTGAGCAGGAGACGGCGTGACGCTGTTTCCTGCTTTTTTACTTTTAGCCGCACCTAAAAAACAACCTTTCCAGCTACCACGCCGGAAAGGTTGTTTGTATTGAAGTTTATTGGGTTAAAGTTTTTTGGAGAAGACAGCCAATACTGCAATGACCGCAAGACCAAAGACCATGAGGCCTTTCTGTGTAATAGACATGATGCCTGTTACAGCGATTACAGCTATAACGACAGGAATGACATACTTGATCAAACCATGCCAGACTTCAAACAGTGCGAAACTGACTGTTCCGCCGTTTGTAAGCTCTTGTCTCAGAACTTCCTTGTCGACAAACCATCCGGTAAAGATTGCTAAGAGCATACCGCCGATAGCAAGGAAGATCTTATCCGTCAAAATGTCGAAGAAGTCAAACGCACCAACACCAAGGAAGGTGACGCCGGACATGACGCCAAGTGATAGAGAGGCCATAACGCACATTGCGACCATAATTGCAGAAGAAATATAAACCGCTTTCTTTCTAGCCCAGTTTCTTTCATCCATCAAGTAGGCGACGACAACCTCAAGAAGGGAGACTGAAGACGTCAGCGCTGCAACAACCAATGCGACGAAGAAGAATGCGGAGAGAACTGGTCCAAGGGCGCCGAGTTGAGCGAAGATAGAAGGAACAACGACGAAGACCAGACCAGGGCCTGCAGTTGGCTCAAAGCCAAAGGCGAACATTGCAGGGAACATTGCCAGACCTGCAAGAAGCGCAGCAGAAGTATCCATCACTGTAACGATTGCTGCGTTCTGAGCAAGATTCTCAGATTTGTTCAAGTAACTTCCGTAGGTAATCATACAGCCCATACCAAGGGAAAGTGAGAAGAACGCCTGTCCAAGAGCTGCCAGGAAAGTTTCGCCGGTTACAACAGAAAAGTCCGGCTTAAACAGGAACTCGACGCCTTTGCTTGCGCCTTCAAGCGTCAAACCGCGTGCTGCGATCAGAAGCAAAATGATGAACAGCATAGGCATCAGAATCTTGCCGGCTGTTTCAATCCCTTTTGCAACGCCACGTGATACGATAAAGATGTTCATGACCAGGAAGAGAGCCATCCAGATCAACGGCTGAACGGGATTGCCAATAAAGGCACCGAATGCATCCCCAATGGCTTCAGGGGTCGTGAGCAAACCTGAGAAAGATTTAAAGATATAAGCCAATGCCCAGCCACCAACGACCGGATAGAAGCCCATGATCAAAAATCCGCTAAGCACTCCAATGACACCCGCAAACGTCCAGTTTCTGCTCTTGGATTTGTACGCACCGACTGCAGCTTTCCCAGAGTTTCTGCCGACGGTGAACTCGGCAATCATGACACTGAGACAAATGACGAAAACGAAGAAAAGATAAATTAAGATAAATGCACTGCCACCGTTCATACCAGTCAGATACGGAAAACGCCAAATGTTTCCGAGACCGACTGCGGATCCTGCCGCCGCCATGATAAAGCCGAACCGCGAACCCCAGTTTTCTCTTTTTTGTCCTGTTTGATCCACTAACTACGCCTCCTTTTTGAATGAAAATAAAAATTATGATGCATCTATGATTCAACCGCACAGCTATGGATGATTTATGCGGTGAAACATCATGGAGAGCCAAAAGGACAGTAAGGGATAAATCCCCTAAATATTAAATGCGTACAAACAACGTCCCAACGAAGATTTATACGCATTGGTTAACTTCAAGACGGTCGACGCACGGCCGAGCCATCAGAAACACTTAGTATTACGAAACTGTAATACAAGTGTTTATAATCATAACATGTCTAGTATCAGTCTACAATAAGGATTTTCAACATTTTGATTTAGGTCATAACGTTCAGGAACCCTTGCAAATGAAGGCTCATTACCTATTTTGTTGAATTTTTTTAATATTCACAATTATTTTAGCATACTAGTCTTGTCATTTCAATTATATTGCCAATATTCTGTCTGCTAATCGGCAAAGTGAATAAAATTCAGCGAATTCCTGCTTATTCTTTATTAACTGCATACGAAGCGTCCAATTTAAGGTCTGACCGTCACAGTGACCGGACGACTTTTCATCATGATCTGCTCCGCGACACGAATCCCATCGATTGCAGAGGAGGTTATCCCGCCGGCATAACCCGCACCTTCACCACATGGGTACAGGCCAGGGTGTGAGATGGATTCCAGTGTCGTTTCGTTCCTAATAATGCGTACCGGGGACGAACTGCGTGTTTCGAATGCGGTGAGGATTCCGTCATCATCGGCAAAAGCTTTCATCTTTTGGCCCATTTTAGTCAAGCCATCCTGGAGAGCTTCCACCAGGAAGGGCGGCATCACCGTTCTGAAGTCCGCTTTGACCGGCTGGGGGCGATAAGTCGGTTTGATCTTCTCGGGTTCATGGGATGCGTCAAATGGCCGGCGCCCCAAAAATTCACCTACTGTCATATAAGGCGCGCCATAGGTTCTGCCTCCCAGTTCAAATGCCGACGTTTCCAAGGCACGCTGAAATTCAATGCCAGAGAGCAGATGCTTTGAGTCAAAATCCTCAGGTGTCACAGATACCAATAAGGCACTGTTAGCATTTTCCAAATCTCTCGCCCGTCTGCTCATACCATTGGTAACCACACCACACAACTCAGAGGATGCCGCGACGACTTCGCCGCCCGGACACATGCAAAAGGTGTACACACCACGTCCGCTGTCTGTCGTTGCCGTCAGCTTGTACTCCGACGCACCGTAGCGCTTCTTTAAGGCTTCAAGGTGCTCACCGTACTGCTGCAGGTCAATCTCTGTCTGCCGGTGTTCAATGCGGACCCCAACAGCAAATGGCTTCTGACGCAGCTCAACCCCCTGCTCGTGAAGCATGGCAAAAGTATCCCTGGCACTGTGGCCAACGGCAAGAATGACCACATCTGTCTTCATTTTCATGCCGTCTGACAGTTCCAGCTCAAAAATTCCATCAGGCAAACGTTTTATCATGCAGACCTTTGTATCAAACATGAATTGGCCGCCTTGGGCTTCAACTCTGAACCGCATGGCTTTTACCACATGCCTGAGAATATCTGTGCCTATGTGTGGTTTTTGCCGGTAACGAATATCTTCTGGCGCGCCAAGTGCTGCCAGCAGATCCAGCACCTGCTGACCCCTAGGGTCCTTGCTGCGCGATGTCAGCTTTCCATCCGAAAAAGTTCCTGCGCCACCCTCACCAAATTGAACATTGGATTCCGGGTTTAGATCGCCGGTGGACCAAAACGTTTCAATGTCTTCTACACGCTTTTCCACACGGCTCCCCCGTTCAATGACTACAGGGTTATACCCGTTGCGGCTGAGCATTTCTGCCGCAAACATCCCAGCCGGACCAAATCCTATTATTACAGGCGGATATTTGAGCATACTCTTCTCTTGTCCGGGATCGATCGCATGCTCATGATGCAGCACTTCCAGACGCTCGGCATCTTTCCCGAGCTTCTTAAGGAGCCTGGGTTCGCGGTCTCCGGCGGCTAGATCTATACTGTAAACTACCTTGGCAGGTTGCCCCTTTCTCAAATCGAGGGACTCCCGGGCTATACGCCAGGAAAGGGGCTCATTCGCCCCAATGCCCAACTTCTTTCTCAACTGCAGTTCAATTTCCCTGTCACTGTGCCCGATCTCCATTTTGATCTGATGAATTCGCAGCATGCCCTTTTACCCTCTTCTGAGTCGCAGGGATGCAGATAACGCCTTGATAAGAACAGGAACCACCAGAAGCTGCAGTGCCATGCCTGGAAGTCCTGTCAGCACTGCGCCTTTCATATACATGACAGGATTCAATTGAACTGCAAATAAAGAAGTCGTCACTACAGCGGCGATCCCAAGCACAATGCGGCCGACCAGCATGGAAATGACAAGCGCGGCATAAACATTCAAGTGGCGCTTGTTGATCAGCCACGACATGGTCCAGCCATAAGCAGCGAGTTCAAAGGCCATGAGAAATGCAATTGGAAAAAGAGGCGGCATCCCCGTAGCAACAGAGCTCGTCAGCGGCGTAAGCGCACCCGCAATTAGGGCAATCCAAGGGTTGACGAAGGCTGCACCCACGAGAATAGGCAAATGCATTGGCAGGAATATGGTTCCGCTGACAGAGGTGAGGTGAAAGACTGTTGGCACCAGAAGTCCCAGCGCAATGATCAGCGCACCGCGGATCAAAGATTTAGTTTGGTTCATTGTAAAATCCTCCAATTACTATTTTTTTGGCCATTGTCTGTTTAAATCATTTCCAAAATCTATGCATCAGTTCTTTATTCCTCTTCCGAATCCTCGTCTTTCCCGAACCAGAGCGCCAGCTCTTCCCTGGCTTCCTCAAGGCTTGATGATCCATGGACTGCATTGAACTGGACACTGTCCCCATAGAGATACCTGATCGTACAAACTCTGGCCTTTGCTGGATCCGTTGCGCCATTTATCTCTCTGACCACCTCAACAGCGTTTTCTCCAGTGAGTTTCATGACAAAAACCCGGTCAGAGGACATGAATCGCACGAGAGAGGCATAAAAACTCTTATCTTTATGGGCCTGGTAGTGCTTTTCGACCAGTCCCGGTTCAGGCACACACATATAGGCCTCTTCGAGAACCAAACCGTGAGCTTCGTAGAGCGACAAAATTGCACCTATTTTTTGTTTTTTGACTGCATCCGGTTTAATAATAACCAAGGTTGATTCTTTCATGAGTAACACCTCACATCTTAAATGATATCCTGCGCGATCTTAAATCGCACCAATGCGTGTCAGAAACTGACGAATTTCCTCCATCATAGCCTCAAACCAACGTGATTCCTCTGCCCTTGTATTTACGGCAATGGTCTCTACCGGGCAGAATCCTGTTCCTTCTCTGTTCTGGATGTGATCCACCAAAAGGTTGTGTTGAACCTCGATTCCTACGGACGTCAAATATGTTTTGGCAGGCTCACTCATGACGAGTGCCCACACTTTTGTAATGCCAATTTCTGCCGCAATTCTGGCGGCCCCCAGCCCAATCACTCTGTCGATGAGCAGCGCCCCACCCGCAAATCGGATACCGTCTGTGAAAATCACATACAGGGGTTTAATGCCTCTTTCTCTTGAGGAATGGGCGATTTCTCCATCCACATGGATCATCATGCTGAGGGCCTGATCCTTCAAATCTCGAACGCCTTCTTCAAACGTCATTTTCAAATCTCCCGTCATTCTTAACTTTAGACATGCCGTTCAACCGTAAATCTATGAATCCGATAAGCTTCATGTTCTTTTATTCCAGCTTTGTTTAAGGCAATTCTGATCTGATCCTCAACCGTATCGACACCCTCAAGGTCAGGTAAGAGAAGCCCGCGCCTGAAATCCGATTCCACTATGACACCGTATGTCTTCGGATCAAGTGCTTGAGTTCCGGATACCAGTTCACCTTTTGAAAGGACATCCACTGAAATAGTAAGGTGCTCCAGCTCCCAAGGCTCAATCTCCGGGAATCTCGGATCCTCGGTTGCTGCCTGGATTGCATTGTGAATAATTTCCTCAGCCAAAGAGTGCTTTGTGCCGATGGTCGTACCTATACAACCTCGCAGCCCTCCGGAACTCTTGATCGAGACAAACACACCTTTGGATGGTCCCTCAAGCTCCGGCACCTTAAGTTCCTCAGGCAGTTTAATTCGCTTTTGCTCTCTAACATAAGCTTCAACAGCAACTCTGGCTAGTCTCACAAAATTATCTTCTCTGTTGCGTCTTGTTAGTCTTCTGCTTAAAACACCTTGTACAACTTCGTCAAATCTTTTGGCTTCATCCGAAGGCTTTGGATCTGTCAATGAAACAACACCATAGCCCACACCAAACGGCCCTTCATAAGACAATACTTTTGAAGACACTTCAAGACCATCAAGGGCCCCAATCATAATATCCAAGGACTTTTTGCCGCATTCTCCGGCGCCTTCGCAAAGTGCTTCGTCTGCTGTTACGACTTTTACCAGGTCGTTCTTTTCAAAAGCATCCACAATCCACGCATCGAACTTCGGACCACGGACATCAAAGTGATACGGTCCGGAGTCTCTAAGTTTATGAGACAAATCCCCACTAGCAATGATGACAGCTCTTAATCCCAAGTTATCAATACAAGAGGAAAGCAATTGACCAAACCTGTACAATTCATCTGTAGACAACAATCCATAAGTGATTTCTACCAGCTCATAGTCTGAATAATGAGTTTCTACAAAGGACAACGGGACTATGACACCGTGGTCCAAGTCACCGGCCACATCAAATCTTCGCGCAAGGGCATGATCGAATATGACAGCAGGCAGGTTGTTGTCTGCAGACTGATCCGCCAGTGCCTGGATCAGCGAAAGCGCATTATTCTTTTTCAAGTGAATTTCAGGCGCGCCAAAAGCACTTAAATTCCCTTCGAGATTACGCTCCCCACGAATGGCTATAGCATCACTGAACAGAGGTCCATGCGGCGAAATTACTACTATAACGTCAGGTTTAAGATTGGCAATCTGGATACCAACCTCATCCATAGCTCTGGCTGTGGCTGCTACCGCCTTAGACTGTTCATGTCCAACCGCCGGTATCACAACAGGGGGATGCGGCATTAGATAACCTGCGAGTATCGTCATTTCGATCACTCCTTCGATCCTTTTAGATAACCTTTTCTCATCAGCTTTTCAATGTGCTCGGTTACTTTTTCATCAATATCAATCTGATAGGTCTCCTCAAGCACAAACATCATGGAAACAGCAACTTGCGCCACATCCAGCAGCTCTAGGCTGATCCTCTCCACAACTTCTTTGGGTTCCATGTCAACAGTCTCACCGTTGAGGCCTCTGAACTTCCCTATTAACTGCGCCAGTTCGCCGGCCTCCTCCATGAGCTTCAAGCATGTGGATTCGAGACCCGGCTGAAGATTGTTCAGCTTCGGGAGGCTGATTTGTTTGTATTCGTTCATGAATTTGCACCCTTTCAGACGACTTTTAATTATTATAGCACAAAATAGCGTCTTGGGATTTCATGTGATCCCGAAATGAAGAAAAGGGCAGGCCAGGCCTTCCCTTTTCTTCATTTCAAAAAAAAGACACCCCGAAAAGAGGTGTCTTTGATAGATCGAATTATCGCTTGGAGAACTGATTGGCGTTGCAAATACGTCATTATAGGCGTTTTTGTATGTTACGAGTGTATTTCATTTAAATTCTTTTAGATTCTCACACCACTTTCCTTCTATTATATATGCATGAATTTTGCTATAAAGTAAATCCCTATTCTTTAATTGTATCTACACGTTGGCAAAACAGGTTATATCTGATCATCTCTTAGTATCTTTTCTTTGCTTTCTGTCTCGAAATACTCTTCACTTATCTCTTTAAACAAATAAATCATAATTATGCCCAACCGGATGTTTGCGATAACAAATGAAATGATTAAAAACAAAAATATCTTAAACAACATCCCAGCTACGACCTTGTCGCACATAATCAAAGCAACAAAAGATAAAATGATAAGCAATGATCCGATAACAACTGGAACAAATAAATACTCTCTTAATAGATTCATCGACTTTTTTTCATGAATAATTTTCATTATTTGCTTGTCTAAGACACCTATTAAAATTGCTATGATTGCTATAATAAAGCCTACAATTGTAGCAACAGCACTTATTAATGATCCAATAAAAATATCCAATTTTGCTATTTCAACAGATGATATCTTTAAAACATTCAAAATAAAAAGAATTAGAATTGGTAGAATAACAACAATAAATCTTTCTAAAAATCGCATGTTATTCACCCTTTCTCCCTATTTTATCAAGTTTTTTTGCCCGCCAAATATTTTTCAACTAATTTATTTATTACTTTATCATAAGTAATTGGGTTTGATCTATCATAATTAAATGTATGGCCATCGTGTTTTCGTTCTTCAAGAAGATCCATTGTTTCTACCTGTGTGTCTTCACAATCTCTATATCGAATTACATATCTATTAAAATCATCAAGATACGGAACCGATTCCGAAATGACATCTCTAACCGTTGCGTTGTCCAAAGATTCATTTTTTCCTGCTTTTCCGACACTAAAAGATAGCTTGATTGTGTTGCTTTTAAATTTGTTTGCTAAGCTTACTATTTGAATAAGCGAATTATGGTTATCAATATCACAAAAACTATTCGAATCCAAGCTAATTTCGAAAGCTCTGTAATGCTTAGCTTTCATTATTTTCTCCAAATCCCTACCACTTATAATTGGTTTTAAGACTATCGTAGTATTTGGATCTTTCAATAGTGATGTCAAATAGCCACTTAATCCATTTGCATTAAACGCCTGGTTGTTTCTGTGGAATACAAATATTGATTTTTCTGCATCATACATAGCTGCAGTAAATACCCCTATATATTCATTGTCTTCAAGTTTAATAATTTCATACTCGCCATCATCATTTGCAATTCCTGGCGGAAGATCAATTCGCAATCTAAGAAATTGAATTTCATAAAGGCCGTTTTTATTTTTGGTAATGGATTGAATTCTTGCTTTTCCACCCCTGTATGACCGTACAGTTTCTTTCTGGATTTGTTCATATTTTATTATTTTCTCAAACAAGCTGGCAATATTAAGTTTTGTTTCTTCATACTCGTTAGATTCACCAGGAATTTTTTCTTGCGCCCATACCTCACAATGATCAAATATTACGTTTTTTTGCGCCACTTTTAACCAGCCCCCCACATACGATAATTAAATTATCCAATATTTTATATAATTGTAAAGTCTTTCGACAAAATTAGACAAATAAAAAAGACCCCTTTCGGGGTCTCAGTAATGATCCGGATCAGCGGCAGGTTCCGAAATCTCATCAAATGTCACAACAGTCTTTTTAACCGCAAAATCATACCCGCCTGTAGCGGTTAGCGTAAGGAGCAACGCATTGATCAGCGTGAGAGCAATCGCTTCCAACACTAACTCAGGCCGTACAAAGATCATGAGATGCACCAGAGCAATGATAAATACCAGGTACTTCGTCGGCAGCTTACTGATCAGCGGCAACTCTTTTACAAACTGCGTGATGAGCATGATCACAACTATGGATCCCAGGTACGAGGTGACATAGTCCACGCTTAGAAAATCGTTGAATTCCATTCTATTTTCCACCTTTCATATAGGTTGACAAAATCAATGGTTTTAGGCATTTTTGTTTCAACTCATTGTTGTCAACCTGTTTTGATATTTTTAATAACCGCCGCCAGCTCCGCCCAGGTCACAACGTCGTCAGGATCATGCCCGGATCCTATGACCTTATCATCCATCATCTGACGGATCAGTGGTTCTCCCCAGTGAGCGGTTTTGACGACTTCGGCGACGTATTTCACGCCTAACATCTGGCAAAGGATCGCCGCTTGAGCTTCTGCCAGCTTCTTTAGGTTCTCACTGGACTTAATCCAGGCTTCATCCTGAGGGTTCGAATGAAAGCCAGATTCGACCAAGAAGATATGCGGGCAACCTGCAGCAGCTGCCGCACGGATCACACCATAATAGTCTTGGCCAGGACTGGCCGCGGATCCTTTTGTGAGTGCGCCACGATTCGGATTACCCATGAGCTGCGCGGACTGGATCGCGATCTCAGCCGCCCATTTCTTGTCGTTTGGCCTGAGCGCTGAATAATAAACCTCGCACCCTCTGGCCGATACTGCGCCGGCGTTAGAATGCTGGCTGATGAAGCAATCATATCCTTTGGCCATAGCACCCCTTGCCGTTGTACCTGGATAAGCATCCTCCATCCTAGTGAGCGCTGCAGAGATGCCGCACCGGATCAGCGCCGCCTGAAGGTGCTTTGATAGGATCCACATACCGACATGTTCAAAATATCCGGTAGGACCTTTGTTCACGTTGCCTGGACCGTGGCCAGGGTCGATCAATACTTTTGGCATATCGTCACCTCGAAAAATTGCTAAGTACAAATCCGACAGCGCCGGACGTAAGTGATGTAATCACAACTGTAATGACAAGCTTTTGGCGCACGAGTGCATCGTTTGCCGGCATCTGCTCAACCACTTTTAACCTGGCATCGTGATCTTCCTGGCTTGTTTTAAGTGCTTCCAATATTTTTTCCTGATTCTTATTTGAAATTCTGATTTCTGTGGTGACCTCGTTGATTGCGTCAGTAAGATTCTCTGTTTTTTCGATGCGCTCAAATGATTTTTTTATAAGCTCGTCATGCTTAGCTAGAGTTTTGTCTAGGCCAGAAACGAACGAACTCATGTTACTCATTCCAGTTTCTAGCGCTACAACGTCCTCCTTGATATTTCTTATTTCAGCTTCAACCGCTTTGTGGTTTGCGCAATCCGGCACGTTATCACCTCGCTAATATAATCGCTTGATACTGCTATTTTGACCTTTCCCGCTGACTTTCTCAATCAAATCCCGCAGCTGTGGTTTTCCTATGACGCCAGCGCTATCGACAGTGAAACTCGTCGTAAATCCACCGGTCCCAAAGCTATGGCTGACTGTCGTGATCAGTCCAAGCAGATGCGTCCCATCATCCGCGACTATCTCAGCTTCATCCCCTGGGATGATATGCGGCCTGAATGGTCCTGAAAACTGCTCGATGATTCCGGAGTATGCCATCCTGGACGCCAGCGCGTCGGCCAGTACCTGAAGCTCAGCGAGCACAGTATCATCCGGTGCAGTGAGATAGAGCGTCTTATTTGGAGCATATGCCCACTCGAACGCATGGAGTACATTTGCATAGGCTCTTATAGTCGTCTCCGGAGTCGTCTCAGTGGCCGATTGTTTCGACTGATAGCAAACTCGGCTGTATACGTCATTGTCGTCACGGGTAACGCCACGGCTGAATAGGTCAGATCCACGGTTGAAGGTGTATTTGCTGTTAAGATCAATGATCGGCTGGTATGTCACTGTGGACCCGGCGATAATCTGACCATCCAGCGTCTCTCTGGCAACCCAGTTTACTGAGTTTTGAATCATACCAAAGAATGCTGTCAGCTTATCTATGTCCGGCATGAACTCAAAACCAGGCGACCACGGAGCTTCTCCCACCGATGGCTGCACATCATAATTAGTAATCCCAGCAGCTGTTAGATACGCTTCTAAGACATCGCTGAACGGCATTGGCAAGTAGGTGTTGTCTTCATCGAGCGTCTGATCTTTAAGCAGCTTCCCGCTGATGTTTCGACAATCTACCGTGATGGTTTCGCCAGCTGCTGTCATATCGATCCGGTCACAATAAAAAACGCCCATCGGATAGTCCGCGCTGTCACCCGCCGTGAAGAACAGCTCAATCTTATTGCCTGGCGTCATACGGCTGTTCGTCTCGCCTGATAAATGCTGAGATGGATTCTTAAAAGTGAAGCTTGCACTTGCCACGATGTTGTCTAGATCCATCCGGATCTCACCGGACCCAAGATAATTCGAGATATCATTGAGCGCGTCCCAGATCGCGAAGCGCTGACGCTCCGGCGTAATGACCGTCTCACCATCCATGACAGCGTCCTGATGCCAGGCACCAAACATGCCTACGCGTGGGACGTTTTTCATGCGGTAAAGGCTCAGCGACTTGTCCCTGGTGGCGATGAAAGCATCACCAAAGACCGGTGTCGCCCAGGGTACATCACCAGGATCCGGCGTCCATTTCTGTGCTTTAAGTCTGCCTTCATCCACTGCAAATAAATACACGCTGTTATCAGGCAAATGAATAGCAGCGGGATTGACCCCGCTGCCTAAGTTTGCGCTATGCTCAAAATGAAGTTCCACTATTCATCACTCCCTCGATGCATGCACGCTTATTCTTTTCCCCAATATGTGTATCCGCCGCCGCCTTTGTACCATCCTTGCCAGTGGATCTTACCGGTTCCTGTAACAGTTTTTACGTTAAATGATGTAATCTGAAATCCGAGCGGTGTCCATGTTGAAGCTGGTAGGAATATTTCCTTCTCTGAATCGTTTGCTTTGATGACACAATCCACTGTTGGATAGACGAGCATTTGACGGATCATATCGTCAGGCGTAACGGCTGCTTCGAGATATGTAGCAGTCACATCAACGCTACCTGCGTCATATTCATAAAAGAGTGTAGCGTGGTTAGCGTATGTTTTTGGCATTAATTCACCTCATTTCTTAAACTTGAGTCACAACAAATGTGACATCAGTAATACCAGCGGTTATATTTTCTTCAGCAAATGCTGATTTGTAATAGACTTTTGAAACCGAAAACGATGGAATAATTGATGCTAAAATTCTGTGGTAATTTCCTGTACCTTCCCATGGTTGCGGTTCAGTATTAAGTCGTTTATTTATTAAGTTTGAAAGCAGATGAAATGAAAACATCTATTCATCTCCTTCCAAAGCTTCCTCTACAATTTCTGGTTCAACGATTTCATATTTCGCCGCAACATACTCCATTTTGCATGATGGACAAGCGACCTTTTCCTGCGCGGTT
>Ga0302240_1001473_pt1 | contig 18582 bp, 14 predicted proteins | sample AAG_UR_His_MG_FD_193538 | JGI IMG/M metagenome (GOLD analysis project Ga0302240, IMG submission 193538) | Enriched activated sludge microbial communities from anaerobic digester in WTTP, New Holstein, Wisconsin, United States - AAG_UR_His | ecosystem: Engineered > Bioreactor > Anaerobic >... | reverse complement strand
ATCGGAATAGACAGACTTGTAATGATACTTACTCAGGTCGAATCAATAAGAGAAGTTATATTTTTCCCCGCAATGAAACCTATTGCAGAAGAATAACCGTATCGGAAATTCAACCTATAAAAGAGATTTTAAATGTTAAAATCGCCTGAATTATTTATAGCGTACAGATATATAAAAGCAAGAAAAAAAGGTTTTTTTGCTTTTCTTACGACGCTTATCGCCATAGGAGGAACTACTCTCGGCGTCTGCGCTCTTGTAATAACCCTTTCAATAATGACGGGATTTCAAAAAGATATCAGAACAAAAATTCTCGGGATACAGCCTCATATTTTTGTAACAAAAATAGACGGCTCGGTTTTTGACGATTATAAAGACGTGATGCATAAAATAAAAACTATACCTTATATAAAATCGGCATCTCCTTTTATATACGGACAGACCGTAATAAAAAAACAAGGTTATGCTTCGGGAACAGGCGCGATAATAAAAGGCGTCGATTTTATACGCGAAAACGAAATGGTTGATATTTCAAGCAAACTTTCAAAAGATTCTATACTTAAAAATAATTCTATAAACCGCGACGGGATAGTTTTGGGCGATGAACTTGCAAAAATCATAAACGTCTATCCGGGAGATAACGTAATAATAATGATTCCGAGCCAGATATCTTCAGTTCCGAAAATGAAAAAATTAAAAGTTGAAGCTACTTTTCATTCCGGCATGTACGAATATGATTCTACTCTTTCTTTTGTTGACATCAAATCTGCAGCCGATATGTTTGCTACCGACGGCGGCGTAACCGGTATTGCCGTAACGACAGATAATATTGAAAAAGCCGACACTTATGCCGCAGATATGCAGACAAAACTTCTTTATCCGTATAAAACAAAATCATGGATAGAAATGAATAAAAATCTGTTTTCAGCTTTAAAACTTGAAAAGATAATGATGTTTCTAATTCTGGGGCTTATTATACTTGTTGCATCGTTTAATATAGTTTCAAACATACTGCTTTTGAGCGTTGAAAAATCAAAAGAGATAGGCATTTTATCGGCGATGGGATTTTCAAGATTTTCAATTTCTAAAATATTTTTTTACCAGGGAATGCTTGTCGGAGCAGCCGGAACGGTGCTGGGGCTTACGCTTGGAATATCAATAAGCTATATTCTTAAAAATTTTGAAATATTTAAACTGCCTCAGGGGGTTTATTATATTGATAAGCTGCCGGTAATGATAGTGCCTGTTGATATTTTTTATGTCGCTTTGTGCGCTTTTATTATAACGGTGTTATCGGGTTTATATCCGGCTTATCAGGTTTCAAAACTGGAGCCGCTGGAAGCTATAAGAGTTGGGTAGTGTGATCTTTTTTATTAAAGTTTAAAAAAAACAATTACTTTTTATCTCAAGATAAAAAGCGTAGGTGGTTGACCTACGGCAACATACTTTTTTCTTTAGCAAAAAAAGTATGCAAAAATGCCATCGCTAAGCACATTCTCTCGTATTTTTGAATGCCGTTTCTGAACTTATCATTTTTGGACTGCATATTGAACCAAAAATGATTTCAAACATTCAGAAACTAAAAGATTTAAAAGTTTATAATCTTTTACATTTAAAAATACTTCGCTCATAAACGTGCTTTAATGCGAAAAAAACCAAGCTGCCAAGTCTCTAATCTTCTCAGCTTCCGTTGTTTATAGACGTGCTAAACGTGGCAAGAACAAAGGCAGTAAAAAATATTGCAGCCATAGACATGCTCTAATGCGGCAAAAAACCAAAAGGCACGAAAAAGCGTGCTAAAAGTGGCAAAACGACAAACAGGCTTTAAGACAAAAAAACAATAAAGACAAACATAGACAGGCAAAAAGAATTGAAGTGAAACAATTATTAATAAAAACGGTCTAAATTAAAAGATTGGTAAAAATGGAAATAATAGCAAAAAATTTAATAAAGAATTATACTAAGAAAAATTCACCGGAAGTTAATGTTTTAAAAGATATTAATCTTACTATTGCTTCAGGCGCAAAAGTATCTTTGACAGGTCCTTCGGGAGCCGGAAAAAGCACGCTGATACATATTCTCGGGCTTATGGATAAACCGACTTCGGGAGACGTATTTATAGACGGCATAAAAGTAACTGATTACGGCTGCTCAAAATTGTCTAAAATGAGAAAAGACAACATAGGTTTTGTTTTTCAGTTTCATTATCTGCTGACTGATTTTAATGTTATTGAAAATATTCTGCTGCCGGTTTGGGACAGAAAGAAAGAAAAATTAAAACGCGCCGATGAGCTTCTAAAGCTTATGGGGCTTTCAAGGAGAAAGCATCATCTGCCTTCGGAACTTTCAGGCGGCGAACAGCAGCGAGTGGCTCTGGCGAGAGCCCTTATTAATGACCCGAAAATATTGTTTGCCGATGAACCGACCGGCAATTTAGACAGAAAAACAGGTAAAATAGTTGAAGATCTTATGTTTGGCCTGTGCAATGAAATGAAAACAACTCTGGTTGTAGTTACACACAATCAGGAAGTTGCCGGACATGCAGATCACCAGCTTAAAATGATTGACGGACAGATATTGTAGAACTTTGATATCAAAATGTTCTTTTAAAATTAAAAAATTTAAACGTTACTTTTTATCACGAGATGAAAGTATAGGTAGTTGACCTACGGCAAGTTATGTTACTTTTTGTCTCGAGTCCAAAAAGTAACCAAAAAGACCCGCCACAGGTCGCATATTTGCTTGTGTTTTTTACTGCACAACTCACAACTTGAAAAATCCTTACTTCATACTGAAACGGATTTTTCTTCGAACAAATGAGTTTAAAAACTTATCCGTTTTAAGTTTTTACAGCAAAAAACACTTCTCTCATAGACATGCTAAACGTGGCAAAAAGACATGAATGTCTTTTAAGGTTAAAAATTAAAAGACTTAGAAGTTGAAAATTAAAAAAACGAAAGTAAATTATAGAAGGAGCAAAGAAATGAAAATTTATCTAAACGGCAAATTTGTTAACAAAGAAGACGCTGTAGTATCGGTTTTTGACCACGGATTGTTGTACGGAGACGGAGTATTTGAAGGAATCAGAGCCTATAACGGAAGAGTATTCAGGCTTGGCGAACATATCGACAGGCTGTGGGATTCCGCAAAAGCTATTGCATTGTGTATCCCTATGACAAAATCCGAAATGGAAAAAATTGTTTTGGAAACTTTAAAAATCAATAAACTGGACGACGCATATATAAGACTCGTTATATCAAGAGGAACAGGCGACCTCGGACTTGATCCGGCAAAGTGCCCTAAGCCTACGATATTCGTTATAACGGATAAGATATCTTTATATCCGGAAGAACTTTATACAAACGGTCTTGAAGTTATAACTGTATCAACAAGAAGATTGACTCCGGATACGCTGAGTCCGAACATAAAGTCTCTTAATTACCTCAACAACATAATGGCAAAGCTTGAAGCTAAAAGAGCCGGCGTTCTTGAAGCTATAATGCTCAATAAAGAAGGATACGTTGCGGAATGCACAGGCGACAACATATTCGTAGTTAAAAACGGAGTTGTTACAACTCCTCCGGCGCATGCCGGCGCGCTTAAAGGCGTAACAAGAAACGCGGCTATCGAACTTATAAGAAATAAACTGAAAATTGAAGTAAAAGAAGATTTGCTTACAACTTACGATTTATATTGCGCCGATGAATGTTATCTGACGGGAACAGCAGCCGAAATAATTCCTGTTGTAAAAGTAGACGGAAGAGTCATAGGCGACGGCAAACCCGGCAAGATAACGGCAAAGCTTTTGAAAGAATTCAGAAATCTTACAAGAACGACGGGTGTTCCTATAAACAAATAGTATTTAATGTGGAAAAAAATAAGATTTTTATCATTTGCACTGGTTTTTTTATCGCTTGTTATTTTAATCTATAACAACAGGGACATTTATATAGTCCCGTTAGCCCAGGCCCAAATGAATAAACTGACAGGCAACAAACTGCAAATCGGAAGTTTTGCAGTTTCGTTGCCTTTTAAGTTGTCGCTGTACAACATAAATTACGACCGCAAACTTATTTTTGACGAAGTTGAAATAAATTTAAATCCTGTTAAAATTTTAAAAGGGCCTTTGTACGCGATAACAGAAATCAATATAAATAAAGCAACAGTCGCAATTAACACTGAAGGTGCCGCCGACAAAGAAAAAACTGCCGCAATAATCGAAAAAATAGGAAAACTTGCAAAGAAAGCCGATTTAAAAATTAAAACAAGCGAAGCTTCCGTTATTATTAATTCAAACAATATTGTTTTAACAGATACTGATATTTCATTTAATAAAAATATAGCATTTCAAACTCTTGCGCAGTACAAAAAACACGCTGTAAAATTCGACGGAAAAATCGAACTGGAAAAAGATTCTCTGAAGCCTTCGTTTACATCCGAAATAACAGGAATTTTAAAATCAAAAATATTTTTAACCGGAAAATACGAAGCGCGCACAGGATTTTTTGATTTTTCTGCAGACGCCGAAACTCTTTCTTTAAGCAAAGTGGATTTCGGAAAATACCGTTTGCGCGCGCACAACAATCCGTCCGGCATGAGTTTCTTTGCAGACGGAGATTCAGGCAGCATCGCTTTTACAGCGCCGAAATCTACATTTGATATTTTCAGTTCCAGCGGAACTTTAACGCTGAAAGACAGCGAAGATATGTTTTCTTCGCGTTTTGAATATACTGCCGAAATGAAAGACGGCATGCTTGATTTATCGGCCTTTCTCAAAGACATAAAAATGTTCGGTTCAAACCTCGGCACTCTTTCAGTAAAAGCAAACAATAATAACAAACGCCTGAATTTGTACTGCAGCCATGATATAGGCAGCAACCTTGACGTAACGGTGGAAGAAAACGGCGATTATAAAGTAAATATCTATAATGAAAAACCTGTAGGTTATTTTTCAGGCAATTACAAATACGGAACCCTTTCAATAGATATAAAAAGACTTCCTCTTAACAGATTATCCGTTATGCGGGCTTACGATAAAAATATCAGGGGGTTTTTATCGTTATATGGCGACATTGACAAAGAAAACGGGTTCGTAAGCATTAATCTTGAAAATGTAAATTCACAAAGAATACGTAATTTGAGCGGCTCAGGAAAACTTTCAAAACAAAACGGAATATGGGATTTTGATTTTATAACGCGCGATAAAAAATTGTCGTTTCAGGCCGTTTACAAAAACAAAAATGATTATACGATAAACACCTCTTACGACAACGTCGATATAGGAACAATTTTAAAGGTATTTAATTCAAAAATTCCCGTTTCAGGTTTTGCTTCCGGTATAATAAAATACAACTCAAATTTTGATTCTCCGACTCTGGTTGATATGCGCATTAAGAACGGAACTCTTTATTCAAATGCCTTCAGCAACTGTGAAATATCCGGAGAACTGTCTTCAAAAACAATAAAGATATCAACGTTTACGATAACCGGACCCGAAACAAAAGTCACTTTAAAATCGCTTATAGATTTTGACGGCAATAATTCAAATTCATTTTTATACTGCGATGTGCAAAATTTTAAAATAAATTCGGTCAATTTAAATTCAAAACTTTATTTTGAAGGCAAAATAAACGGAACAAAAGAAATATCCGGACAGCTCATAATCCCTAAATTTGATTTAAATGAGTTTGATTTGAGCGGATTTACGGCGGATATAATTCTTTCGACAAAAAAAATTGAAATAAAAAATGCCGACAATAAAAACGGTTTGTCCGGCGGATTCATGTACGATTTAAAAACCGGACGCTATGAATCGGAAATAGCCGTTTCAAAAGCCGACATATCAAAACATTACAAAAATATAACCGGCGAACTATCAGGAGAATTCAAACTAAAAGGCGAAAAAACAAATCCGGAAATCAAAACTTCTTATAATTTAAAACAGGCTTTTTTTGCCGGAATAAAATTCAATTCTTCGGGAGAATATGAATATAAAAATAAGCTCGGCAAAGTAAACCGATTTACGGTTCATTCCGATAAAACTGCCGTTTTCGGATCAGGAACGATAAATGCAAAAAAAGTAAACATGAACTTAAAGATAAGCAATCTGACCGAAAACATAATAAATAATTATCTCGGTTTCGAAACACCCGTTGCAGGCATATTTAACGGAACAGGCTCTGTATTCGGCTCTTTAAGCGATTTAAAATGTATGTTAAAGCTTGAAAGCGGAACAGTTTACTTTAAAAAAATAAAACTGCACGATTTCAGTTCGGAAATGCTTTTCAGCAACGATGAAATCTCAATATTCAAAACAAGCATAAAACTTACCGACAGCCAGATAAATTTAAACGGCACTTTTAACACAAAAACAAATCTTTACTCTTTTATCTTTAATTTTGTAAACGCGCACGCAGGCCCTTTTGATATTTTCGGCAATTTAAATCTTAACGGAAAAATGACGGCAACCAAAGATTATCAGATTTATTCCGGCAACATAAGTTTTGACAATTTATGGATAAACAGAGAAAAAATAGATTCTTTAAAATTTGATTATCTTATAGACGATAAAAAAATAAGTTTAAAAACGCAGAAAGAAATGCCTCTGCAGATTTCGGGAGCCGTTAATTTTTCAGAATATCCGAAACTGCGCTTTGAGAATATATTTATCTGCCACAACAATCAAAGCTGCTATATAGACGGCAATTCGGCAACCGACAGCTTAAATGTGGCAATGACGTGGAAATCTCTTGACGGTCTTTTTGTTTCGCACCTGTTTGATCTTCCTTTTGATCTTGACGGAAATATTGACGTCGCAATCAAAGCGGCAGGCTCCCTGTCAAATCCTGTAATTTCATGCGTTCTTAATTCAAAATCCGGCAGCATAGAAAATATCCCTTACGATTCAATTGACGTGGATCTTGCGGCAAAAAACAATATACTGTCAATCAATACGCTGAAAATTTATAAAATAAACGACTATGCGGCGACGGCTTCAGGCACATTCCCATTTTGGCTTGATCCGGATATGGCAAAATCAGGGCTAAACAAAAAAATAAACATAAATTATGAAATTACCGACAATAAACTCAGCCTTATTTCAAATTTTGCAAAAGATTCGATTTCTGTAAAAAAAGGCCGTATGCAGATGACGGGAACTCTTGCGGGAACAAGAAAAAAACCGACGCACCGCGCAAAATTGGAACTATCGGCTTCAACCGTTACGACAGATTTATACGTGCAAAAAATCAAAGACGTTAATATCTCGGCAACTTTTAAAGACAATCTTTTTTCAATACAAAATTTCACGGCTTCGGCAGGTTCCGGCAAATTAAACGTTGAGGGAGAAATTCATTTTGCCGGGCTGAATCCATCTTTTTACAATTTATCCGTGTTTACTTCAAAAAAAGGCATACCAATAGTAATAAAAGATCTTCCGATCCCGACTTCCGGCGTTTTGAAAATGGAGAAAAATCAGGTTTTTGCAAATTATTCAAAAGGAACTCCTAAATTTAATTTTAAAATTTACGGACCTGCAAACGATTTTAAACTTACAGGCTGGGCGGAGCTTGAAGATACAAGATTCTGCTATCCGCCTCCCGATAATTATGACGGCGGATCTTCATCCGACTTAAGCATATTTGACAACTGCTACATAAACATAGATTTGAAATCGGCGGTAAATACGAGATATGAGAATTCTTTTGCAAATATATTTTTAAAAGGAAAAATAAATCTGCGAGGCAAAACAGACTCTATTCTTGCAAACGGGGTTATTGAATCGGATAGCGGCAAACTTTTTTATATGGGAACCGATCTTGATCTTGTAAATTCAAAAGTTGAAATAATAAATAACGAAATATTTATTTCCGGAGAAGCCGAAACCGAAGTTTACAATGCCGGAGACAGCATGCCTGACGTTGTAAAAATATATATCGACCGCTCAACTGTAGATAATCTTAAAACAAGATTCGTTTCAAAAAATGATCCGACTCTCGATTCAAACAAAGTTTTGGCAAAAGTCACAAAAACAGACCAGACGCAGCGCCAGATTATTGATACTACAACCGATTTTCTCGTTAAACAGCAGGCAGTCAGAATATTCAGCGCCAATATAGCAACGCCTTTGGCAAACACAGTTTTGAAAAAAACCGGAATCATAGACAACGTACGACTCGGTTACGTAAATACGGATAATCTGCAGGTTGCATCGGGAGACGAACCTACAATGGCCGAGATTCTTTACGGAATGAAATATTCGGTTGAAAAAAATATTAACAGAAATCTCCAGCTCGGTTATTCCGTAACTTTTGACCAGCTCAACAGAGAAATTGATTTGAAACACGCCCTTGAAATGTCGGTAAGATTAAACAGATTCCTGTTTTTGAAAGGCTCTTACGGTTTAAAATCGGAAGACCCCCAGTATAAACCTGAAAACAGAATTATGCTTGAACAAAAACTGAGATTCGGCGGCTCTTCCAATAAATAACTGCTCCGTTCAATTTGTTTTTAGAAACATCTTTTAAAAAAACTGTATAATATAAAAATAAACTTATCACAATTTTCACTACAAAAGGAGGTAAAATGACAGGATTATACATTCACATTCCTTTTTGCAAAAAAAAATGCCTATACTGCGATTTTATTTCTTTTGAATACGACGAACAGAAAGCAGACGCCTATATTGATGCCCTCTTAAAAGAGACCGGCAAATACAAAAATGAGCAGATTTCAACAGTCTATATAGGAGGAGGAACTCCGTCTGTCCTTACGCCCAAACAGTTTGAAACTCTTGCCGAAGGCATTAATAAAAATTTTGATTTAAACAACGTATCTGAATTTACCGTTGAGCTTAATCCGGAATCAACTACAAAAGAAAAACTTGATACTATGTTTGAAAATAAAGTCACAAGATTGAGTTTCGGACTGCAGTCTTCAAACGATACGGAACTTAAATCGCTCGGCAGACTTCACAACTACAATGATTTTTTAACTGCATATAACGCAGCAAGAGAAGCGGGTTTTGATAATATCAGCGTTGATCTTATGTACGGCACTGAAAACCAGACTGTTGAAAACTGGCAGAATACTCTTGATACGGTTTTAAAATTAAATTCAGAGCATATATCCCTTTATCCTCTTACTATAGAAAAAAATACCCCCTTTGATAAACAAAATAAAAGAACCGATCCAGATCTGCAGGGTTTAATGTACAACTGCGCCTGCGATAAACTGCAGCAGGGCGGCTTTGCACATTATGAAATATCAAACTGGGCAAAAAACGGGAAAATTTCAAAACACAACACTTTATACTGGAAAAATAAAGAATATATCGGACTCGGCGTAAGCGCTTCGTCATACTACAAAAGAAACAGATTCAAAAACATTTTAAATGCTGACATCTACATTAAAAACGCGCAATGCGGAGCCGGCTGTATACTTGAAACAGAATATATTGACGACGCTCTGTATAACACGGAGAGCATAATGCTTGGATTAAGGCTTGCAGAGGGCGTAGATTTAAATTTGTTCAACCATAAACAGCACACTTTGTATAAGTATTTGAAGCAGGATCTGCTTGTGGTAAAAGAAGGGAAGGTTTGTTTGACGGAGAAGGGGTTTTGGGTGTCGAACAGCATTATTTCCGACTTTATGTAATACATTTTAACTACACATTTATAACGGCTTTATATTTGGGGCTACAATTTCATAATTTCAAGTCTTATGTACCGCCCGCTCTGCTTTACTTATGTACACCGCAACTTGAAATTACTTTACTTCGCTCCAAACTATAAACCCTAACCACAACATTAACTAAAATTTAAATAATTATGCTCTTCTTGCACATACCGAAAAGGAACGATTAAATGACCTCTCATATATTATATTAAATGGTATTGTTTTAAAATCAATATTTTGTTCTATATAAATATTATCACCTATTTTAAAATTTAAATCTTCTTGAATTTTTTTTAAAAAATGATTATTGACACAATAATGTAATAAAATATTTTTTTCATAATAAAAATAACCTATTAATTGTTGAGGGAATAAAGCATATTTAACCATAATTTCATTATGTCTATTTGGAAACCATCTTAATCCCATTTTGGCAAGAATACAGTTAATATTGTCTGTTTTTATAAATGTTTTATTTTCATCTGATTTTTTTACCCAATAATCCAATACCACATACTTGTCTGTTGATTTTTTGACAAAGAATTTAATTTTTTCATACCTTAAATTACCTTCAGATGTTGAAATCAAAGGAGTTACATCTTTAAATTGTTCATGTTGAGCATTATGTAATAGAGAACATAAAAACTCTTTTAATACAAATCGCTCCTGATCGCTTCCTTCTTTAATTTTTGCTTTCAACAACTCAATTCTTTCATCAATATTTTCAGGGCTGTTATAATAATACTTACTTAATATATTTTTAGACATGTCAACTAATTTATATATTTTAGATTCGCTTATATGTTTGGGTTCTAAAAATTCTCTCATTTTAATATTTTCTAAAAATGCATGTGTTGACTTTACACCCCACCCGAACAATATACTATCATCTAAAATGTATTTCAATGATTTTGCTCGACCATCTCCTCTTGCCAATCGAAATATAAATTCATTTTTTTCTGCTTCTAATAATTTTTCTTTGATTATATTAGAGTACGGGGGTAAGACTTCCGTCCCATTTGAAATAAATTTTGGTATTGAATTAACTAAATTTTCTGGCGATAAAACAGGGGTCATAGATAGGCCTATGAATTTTTTCATTGTACTTTTGAAGCTGAAATTTTTTTTCTAGCATCAATTAATACTATATATTTGTCATTATAAATTTTTAGTTCTTTTAATATTTTTTCAACTTTTTCTTTTTCTTGAATTGTAAAATACAATATTATCTTAATAGATTCATTGGCATTATGAGCTTTTTTATAAACCTCAACTTGATTTTTTAGATTTTGTTTTAATTTTGAATTTGAAGCTAATTTGAACTCAACAATAGTTTTATCAAAAGCTCCTCTTGAAATTTTATAATCTGCTGGACCTCTTCCTTCATTTGATTCTCTTGAAATATCAGATGGAGTCCCAAACCATACCGCCCTATAAATTGTTTGCAGTAACTTTTCACTTCTAATAGGTTCATCATTGTTATCATAAAAACATAAGTATCCATCTTTATTTTCAATATAATCTTTAAAAAAATCAGTTCTAGTAAAACATTCACTTACTGTATTGTAACCAAACTGATAAAATTTTGTTTTACTATTTAACCCATTAACCAACATATCTAATTTATTAACAAATAAATCATCCATCATTGTTACTCTATGCGCACTTATGTCCCTAGCCTTATTCCCATTATTTTCTTTATATCTAATATAGTAGTCAATAAAATCCGGATACTCATTTATTGTCAAATCAATTGCCGCCGTAAAATCGTTATTTGAATATTTTTTATTGGATCCTTTTTTAGTTTCATATCGTGGTAGTTTTGAATTAAAATATGTATTTATCTCATATCGCAAATGAGTGTTGGGTATAGATTCTACTATATTATCAAAATCATTTATCATATCGGATTTATTAATCCAAGTATCATCTTTAGTCAAAATATCTTTTGGAGTAAGTAAAACAAAATCTGAATTGTAGAACGGCAATAAAAAATTTTTATTTTTCCATCTTGCAACTTCATAATCAAAACACACTCTGGCAACATTAATCTCTTTTAAATATTTTGCATCTATATTTTTTTTCGCAAAAGCTTGTGTATATGTCAATAAATAATCTTTAATTAAATTAGTTACGAAATCACTAATTTGATCTTTCCCAACATGTTCTTTAATTAAACATAATTTTTCAAGATGAGGACTTTGAGTAATTTTGATGGCATCAAAATCCAAAAGTATTTTTCTAAAATTACTATTGAGTGCTATCGCAAAATCTTTCCCCAACCCACGTCCTTTATTGCTAGAAATACTATATCCGAGCCATGTTTGTTTGACTTCTTTAAAACAATATAATCGCTCCATATCTATTTTTTCTACTTTTTTATCTATGGAATAATCTCTTAAAAACACAATATATTTTAAGATATCTTTATGTAATTTTTGGTATTCTATTTTTTCGCTGTTAAATATAAGAAATGGATCAATAAACAATGGCAAATCACTCATTAATGAAATATTGAATGCTCCATATGTTTCAATTAATTTTTTATCAACATTAAAACAATCTGAAAAATGAATATTTATCTTATTATTATTTGTCATTCTCATTAATCAATTTAAATCTAGCATTAAAACAGCATCGCCATGCTATAAAAAAAACATTTATATTGTCAATGGCCATTATTTTAAATTTTTGATATTATTTATGGTATGTGGTTTTACATCTACCCCAATTGTAGTCTTAAAAGATATTGGCTTTTTTCTTATAATAGAATTTTTTATACCAATATTAAAATTGAGTAAAAATACAATTAAAAATATTTATGTTAGATAAAATATATGCCTTTATAGATGAATCTGGCGTCTTTGGATTTGATTGTGCAAATCCGAGTGTAGGATCTCATTTTATTATTACAGCCATTATAGTTGAAGAAAAAGAATTAGCAGAATTAAAAGAAGCTGTTAACGCAATCCGCATTAAATATTTTCAAACCGGAGAAATGAAATCTTCAAGCATAAGCTCAAATGATATTAGAAGAAAAAAAATTCTTGCAGAATTTTTGCCATTAAATTTCAACATCTTTTCTCTAGTCGTTGATAAACGCCAAATAGCTTCTTGGACAGGAATGCAATTTAAAAATACTTTTTATAAATTTTTAAATGAAATCCTATATAAAGATTTGCGAGATTGTTATAATAAATTAGTTATCGTAGCTGATGAATTTGGCAACAGTGATTTTATGAATAGTTTTAAACAATATGTTGATAGCAAGGCAAGTTATGATTTATTTAATAGTTCTGACTTTTATTTAGAAAATAGTAAAAATGAAATTTTAATACAGTTAGCCGATTTAATTAGCGGGAGTTTTGCTAGAAATTTTGATATTACAAAAAAATCTCCTGAAGTACCAGATTATAAACATATGTTTGATAAAAAAATTATAAGATTGGAATTGTATCCCAAAACATATGAGTCTTATCTCTGTGGCAGTATTTCATTACGCAAAGAATACGACAATGATATAACAGAAATATCAATAGAGCAGGCTATAAAATTTATAAAAGAACATGAAAACATTGAAGATATTGAAATAAAAGCACAGGTAACAATATTAAAATTTTTATTACAAAAACTATTAAATGATAATCCTAAAGAATATGTTTCAACAAAAGAATTAAAAGAACATTTAGAATATATGAAATTTGGTTATTTTTCAACACATTTATTTAGAACAAAAATTATTGGAAAATTACGGGATAATGATGTTTTAGTTTCAAGTTCACCTAAAGGATATAAAATCCCTTCTTCTGAAAGTGAATTATATGAATTTATAAACCATGGAAATACTATTCTTGTTCCAATGTTATCAAGATTAAAAAAATGTAGGGATATTATCAAAGCTCGCACCATTAATTTAGATCTCTTTGAAAAAACAGAATACAATAATTTAAAAAAATATTTTGACAACTAATATCCTTGATTTTTTATGTTAGGCTTAAAATTTAGAGAGTGATGAAGGATTTGCCTTTGCTGTTAAAGGCTTTAAGATTTAGGGCGAAATGAAGTTTTGAAAAAGTGCGGTGTACATAAGTAAAGCGGAGCGAACGGTACATAAGCTTTTTCAATACAAAATTGCAGCCGAAATATTAAAGCCGTTATAGAGATTATATGATTAAATTTATAAAAGTAACCCGCGTCTGCGACATCCAAAAACTCTCAGTCCTAGCTTCCGTCATCTGGCACGAAGCGTTTGCCAATATCTTAAGCCAAAACCAAATAGACTACATGATTGAAAAATTCCAGTCTTTTGGAGCTATAAAGACCGCTATTGATAATGACGGTTATGAATATTTTTTTATATCTGATGAAACAGGAATTACCGGTTATACCGGAATTCAGCAGAAAGACGATAAACTGTTTTTGAGCAAACTGTATATCGTAAAAGAAAACAGAGGAAGAAAAATAGCAAGCGAAGCTTTTCTATTTTTAGAAGAGCTTGCAAGGAAAAGAAATTTAAAAAGCATCTGGCTTACAGTAAACCGCAACAACACACACGCCATAGAAGTTTACAAATCAAAAGGCTTTTCAATTATCAGAACGCAGGTTACAGACATCGGCAACGGTTTTGTAATGGATGATTACATCTTTGAGAAAAACCTTTAACGGAAGAAGTTTGGATGCTTGTTTTTGCCACGTTTAGCACGTCTATGAGTGAAGTATTTCTTACCGTAAAAATATTAAAATCATAAAATATTTTTAAACTCACTTGTCCGAAGAAAAATCCGTTTCAGTATGAAGTAAGGATTTTTCAAGTTGTGAGTTGTGCGGTAAAAAATGCAAGCGAATGTGCGACCTGTGGCGGGTCTTTTTGGTTACTTTTTAGACTCGTGATAAAAAGTAACTTGCTGCGGGTCAACCACCCGCATTTTTTGCAATTTGCAAAAAATTGCCGTTAGAGTTTAAATTTTAGTTATATATTGTTTTTGTTGTTGCCGTTAAAGGATTTAAGATTTAGAGCGAAATGAAGCATTGAAAAGTAAGTAAAGCGGAGCGAACGGTACATAAGCTTTTTCAATACGAAATTGTAAGCCAAATATTAAATCCGCCATAGAATAAAAAATGCTTCCCTCAGTTCGGAAGGGAGAGATAATCTTCTTTTTTTTGTTATCCCTGTGCCCCCATCTTTTTCAAGATGTTCCCGAGACTTACTAGAAGCATTTATAGTCTAGCACATGACTCAAAAATGTCAATAGTTTTTTATGAATTTTTCAAAACCCATTTTGCATAAGAGTCAAGAAAACCCTTTAAAAATTTTGCAGTCGGTTCGTTAATGAGATTGCCTTCCTGGTCGAACCAGCTGGCTGCATTTCCGATATAAGCTTCCGGCTGTTGCATAATCGGAATATTTAAAAAACCGAGCGTCTGTCTGATTTGCTGATTTGCCCCGAATCCGCCCATTGTTCCCTGTGACACGCTTATTACCGCGCCGGGTTTACCCGACCAGACGCTTTGGCCGTAAGGACGCGAACCTATATCTATTGCGTTTTTAATTACTGCCGTAAAAGAACGGTTGTATTCCGGAGTCACAAAAATAACGCCGTCAAAAGTTTTTAATTTATTTCTGAAATTAACCCACTGCGCAGGCGGATTTGAATCAAGATCTTCGTTATAAAGAGAAAGATCGGCTATTTCAAGAATTTCAAGATTAATAGTATCGGGAGCAAGTTTAAGAAGAGCTTTTGCCGTTTTTCTGTTAAATGATTCTTTTCGGAGACTTCCGATAATAACCGCGATTTTTTTTGCCGACATAAAATACCTCCGTGTTTTTATATTAAACGTTTCAGGCTTTTATCATTATCAAAAGCATTTTAAAATTCTTTACGGCTCTGAGAGCATGCGGTTTGCCGGCCGGCATAATTATAAATTCGCCTTCTTTGACGATATTGCTTTTACCCTCTATTATAATTTCAGCTTCGCCGTCTATAATTTCGACCATTGCGTCAAAAGGAGCTATATGTTCGCTTAAGCCCTGACCCTGGTCAAAAGAAAAAACAGTGACCGTTCCGGCAGGACGGTCCATTATTGTGCGGCTTACAACCGCTCCGCTGTTATAAGCTGCTAAATCTTTGATTTTGATTGCTTTTGCTTTAAGGCTGTCATCCTGCATACGGAACCTCCGCATTAGAATTTATTTGACGGCAGTTTTGTTTTGGAATTTTATTCTTTTTTCCGATAATTTTTTTGCATACTTATCATATATTTTCAGCTGCGTGTGAATTGTGTAAGTATATGTTTTATTATCGCTGCCCGTGTAGCAAATTGATATGTGATGTTTGTTCGGATTTAATTTTGGCGGTATTTTGCCGTTTGTTTCTATAAAAAAACCGTGCTCTTTTGCTTTTGCCATTTTGTTAATATCCCAGAAAGTGTCGGGGATAACTGCGATTATGTTCTTCTGGTTTGTTATAACGCCGGCTTCAGTTTTTTTTGTCTGCAGACAGAATAAAGAAGTTTTTAATTTTTTATTTTCGCTTTCAAGCACTTCAAATCCGGTAAAACTGTCGGAAGCGGAACTGCCGCTATAGCGGACTTCAAACATTGTTTTTTCCCATTCGCCGGCAGCCATAATAAAAAACGGCTCGCCTATATAATACTTCGATGATTTACTTTCAACTACTGTTATGAGCATTTTAACTCCTCCGGCTTATTATAGCATAATATACGCGGGTGGTTGACCCGCAGCAAGTTATTTTTTATCACAGGCACTGCAAGCTGCCGTTTAAGGATTTAAGATTTGAGCTGAAATGAAGAAACACAAGAGTGAGGTGTACATTCCTTTACGGTGTACATAAGCTCTTGTGTTTCAAAATTGGAAGCCAAATATTAAATTCATACACAAAAAAACAGCTTCCCTTAGCTTGTTGGAAGTTCGAGGTACTTTTTTCACTGGTCCTCTTCACTTTTCGTCCTTTTCAAGACGACCCAACACCTACCGGAAGCATTTATAATATAGCCCATGAATGTAAAACTGTCAAGGGTTTTGTACAACGGAAGTTTGGAATTTGGGAATCTTAGATGTTTAGATGTTAAGTTTTTGCCACTTTTAGCACGTTTATGAGAGAAGTATTTTTTACCGTAAAAACTTAAAATTGATAAGTTTTTAAACTCACTTGTTCGAAGAAAAATCCGTTTCATTAGGCAGTAAGGATTTTTCAAGTTGTGGGTTGTGCGATAAAAAATACAAGCGAATGTGCGACCTGTGGCGGGTCTTTTTGGTTACTTTTTAGACTCGTGATAAAAAGTAACTTGCCGTGAGTCAACCACTCACGCAGTTGACTTGTAACCCGAAATTTGAAACCGTTATATTACTTTTCGTTTTTCCATTTGATGCATTCTTGTAACCTCGGCGCCGGATCATACCCCATATCCTTGCCCATATTTGCAAGCATCTCGCACGGAAAAACTTCGCAGAGGCCGCAATGATCAAGATGTTTTTGTTCGCAGCAGCTTTTTACGCCGCATGTTCCGCCCCAGAAAGGAACCGCTATATTGGTACAGCCTTTGCAGTTAACTTTTTCTTTTCGTTGGCATGAGCCGCATTTAACGCCGCATCTTGATTCAAACATTTTAATTCCTTATAACTGAATTTCTGTTTTAGGAGCAAAATTTGTTTCCATAGTCCAGACGAGCGCCTTTCCGTTTTTCAAAGAATATACTTTAAACTTTGAATAAAATTCGGTGTCCGAAACAGAATCTCTCCATGCTTTTAAAAACTGACGCGTAGGATGGGCGTTTATTTCGTCTTTTAATTTAGAATCTTCTATTTCTTCAAGTTTGCCTGAAACTCTTATCTGTATGCCTTTTTTAAAATCGTTAAAACATGCCTCGACATTGTTGTTTTTTGAAATTTGTTTGAAGACATCTTTGTTTTCGCCGGTATGAAAAATTATACCGTTATGTTCGTCAGCCTTGTAAAGAAACATAGCTCTGCAGCGGGGTTGGTCGCCGTCAGCCGTCGCCAGCCAGAAAACAGGATTTTCCGTAATAACTTTGTAAATTTCTTCTTTGTTCATTATCCCTCCGTTATATTAAATCTTAATAATGTAAATTCTGTGTAGGCGCTATCATTTAAGCCGGCTAAAGACACGTTTTAAGAAACATTACTGCAAAAAATAAAAGAAGCAGAAACATAAACAAAGCCACAAGCTTACTTTCCATTTTCAATTCTCCTTTTAAACAATTACATCCGACATTATATAAAAAAAACATTTATCAAGCATCTTTTATTTTGTATAATCTGTCTATGATAAAAACAATTGACGATATCTTAAATAACAGAGAAGTAATTACATATTTAAGTTATGCCGACCATATTTTTGAAACTGTCGGGTATAAGGAACACGGCGTAAGGCATGCAAAACACGCTTCAGACAGAGCCGGTTATGTTTTAAAAGAACTCGGTTATACCGTAAAACAGCAGAATCTTGCAAGAATCGCAGGTTATCTGCACGATGTAGGCAATATGATTTCAAGAACAGGCCATGCCCAGAGCGGCGCTGTTATGGCTCTTGATCTTTTGAGAGCCGAAGGCGAAAATATAAAATATACAAGCGATATATTTGAAGTGTTCGGAGCGATAGGAAGCCATGAAGATAAATCAATGCAGCCGCCGACGGATATTGCGGCAGCCGTTATTTTAGGCGATAAAACAGATGTTCATTTTGAAAGATTAAGAACGGAAAACCAGTATTTGAAAGACGCCCATTCAAAAGTTGTAGGCGCATGTGAAAATTCCGAAATAAAAATATCAAGAGAAGATAAAGAAATAACTTTACAGCTGGCTATTAACACAAATATATGTTCCATCATGGAATATTTTGAGATTTTTACGCCGAGAATGAATTACTG
>Ga0302240_1001471_pt1 | contig 18590 bp, 17 predicted proteins | sample AAG_UR_His_MG_FD_193538 | JGI IMG/M metagenome (GOLD analysis project Ga0302240, IMG submission 193538) | Enriched activated sludge microbial communities from anaerobic digester in WTTP, New Holstein, Wisconsin, United States - AAG_UR_His | ecosystem: Engineered > Bioreactor > Anaerobic >... | reverse complement strand
CATCAGAATCTCTCCTCGTAAAACCTTGATATTACTATTATTCGAGGTCGATTCGAAAAATCCTTTTTGTAAATATTGGAAACAGAAAATATTTTATTTGGAAATTTTAGTTAGGCGGAATATGAGTACTATAACTTCCTTCAAATTAGATTTTTCCCTATCTGATCATTGAAACATAGTCTTTGACCGCTGTGATTTCACCACTGCGGACATAAACTCTCGGTACTCGCTTGTCGATCATACAGACCATTTCGTAATTGATGGTTCCAAGCTTGTCTGCGAGGGATTCTACAGGCAGTACATTCCCTTCGCCATCTTCGCCAAAAAGAACTGCGACGTCACCCGGCTTGGCGTCCAGGCCGGTCACATCAAACATGCACTGGTCCATACAAATTCGGCCTGTGAGCGGTCTGAGCTGCCCCTTAAAAAGAACTTCGCCTTTTCCGCTGAGCATACGCGTGTAACCATCGGCATAACCAAGAGGCATTGTCGCGATCTCCTCCTGGCCCTGAGTGACGTATTTCAATCCATAACTGATCCCGCTGCCGGACTCGAGGGTCTTGACATGGGAGAGGCAGGCTTTCAGGCTCATGACAGGTTTCAGGACAACCCGGTCTTTGATCACGTCCTGAGAAGGATAAAGGCCATAGAGCATGATCCCTGCCCGCACCATATTGTAGTTGAGTTCAGGCAAATCTATGATTGCGGCGCTGTTTGACACATGATGGATCGGAATCGAGAGCCCGCCCGCTTCCAGCCCTTGTACCACAAAATTATATTTTTCAACCTGCTTCATTGTATAGGATTTATCCACTTCATCCGCAACGGCGAAGTGCGTGAAGATCCCTTCAATCACAAGGCCAGGCAGCTTTGAAATTTCGAGAATTTCGCGGATTGTCTCCTCATTTGCAGGCATACCGATCCGGTGCATACCTGTGTCCAGTTTAATATGCACCCGAATGTTCACACCATTTCTGACGGCAGCGTCTGAGAGCGGTTTCGCGTGAGCTATGCTGTAAATGGTCTGGATGATGCCGTTGGCTGCGACCGCATCGTAAAGATGCGCCGGTGTATAGCCCAGTACCATGATATCCGTTTCCGGAAATGCTTGCCGCAGCTGCAGCGCTTCATTGAGAACAGCGACAGCAAGCCGGTTTGCGCCGGCGTCGAGAAGCGCGCGCGAGGACTCAACTGCGCCGTGGCCATAGGCATCCGCCTTGACGACTGCCATAACCAGGGCATCCTTCCTGGTCAACCGTCTGACTTCTCTTAAATTGTGTGCCAGGTGCTCAAGGTTGATTTCCGCCCAGACGGGTCTTGGAATTAAGGTCAAATCGATCATTTTAACGCCTCCATCAACTAAATAGTTTAAGCAGTCTTGAATCACCTAAGCCTCCACCAACTCGCGGATCGCTTTTGTCAGTCCAAGCACCAGGTCGCCCGCCAGAAGGCCGTGCTCCCCGCGCTCAGCCACCATGAGATCCCCTGCTCGGCCATGGAGATAAACACCAATAACCGCCGCACCTACAGGATCCAGCCCCTGGGCGATCATGCTCGTGATGACGCCGGTCAGCACATCTCCGCTTCCAGCCGTGGCCATGCCTGAATTCCCATTGATATTGACGTATACTTCACCTTCCGGTGTCGCGACAACCGTGCGAGCGCCCTTGAGCACCGTCACGGTCTTCCATGTCTTGGAAAACCTAACTGCTGTCCCGATAGGATCCGCGTTGATCTCATCTGCGCTAAGTCCTGTCAGACGGGACATTTCCCCGACATGAGGCGTCAAGACCACCGGGCATTTTTTATTTTCCAGCCAGTGCAAGCTCTTTGAAAGTGCGTTGATACCGTCTGCGTCAATGACCATTGGCACTTCGGATTCATTCAGGAGCCGTTTGATCAGCTCGGAGATCTCGGCGTTAACACCACAGCCGGGACCGATCGCGATGACATCCGGCCAACAGGTATCTTCAATAATTTTTTGGAAATTACTGATGCCTATGACGCCGCGACGCACCTCTGACATTGGAACAGTGATGACTTCCGGGACACTGGTCGTGATCAGCGTATTTAAACTTTCCGGGATATAGAGCTTCAGCAGTCCCATGCCGGACCTGAGTGCCGCTCTGCAGGCCAGAATTGCCGCGCCGGCCATGCCTATGGACCCTGCGATGATCTGGCCCTTTCCATAGTCGCCTTTGTGGGAATTGCGCTTTCGGTGTGGAATCAGAGGTGTGATGATGTCACTCGTTATCAGATTATATTTTATGCCAACCTTTTCAATGATGACATCCGGCACGCCTATGCCCTTGATGATCACTTCGCCGTTGTAGTCTGAGCCTGGAAATAAAATATTTCCGACTTTGGGTATGACAAGGGCTACGGTCTTATCCGCGTCGACAGCCGTGCCCAGAACGTGGCCGGTGTTGCCGTCAATTCCGGAAGGCAGGTCCACCGACAGGACTTGATGGGCCATTTCGTTGATGGCATCAATGGTTCGTTCATAGATGCCCCCCACTTTCCTGGACATGCCCGTTCCGAATATTGAGTCGACAATCAGATTGCCCGGCCTTAAGAAACGTTCAAAAGCCAGAATGCTGGCGTCATCTTTAATTTCGTCGATTTGAAACTCGAGTTTTTTGAGGATGGAGTAGTTGAGCATAGAGTCATGGTTCAGCTCAGAGACCTCTCCGACCACAAAGACTTTGACGGGTACGTTCAGGTTGAAAAGGTGGCGTGCAATGACAAAACCGTCACCGCCATTGTTTCCGGGACCGCAGACTATGACAGCCTTCTGGAACTCACTTCTCATTTTCATAATTTCATCAACGACGACTTTGCCGGCATTTTCCATTAGTACTATGCTGGGAATGCCGTATTCGTCGATAGCTTTTCTGTCGATTTGCTGCATCTGATGACTCATAGCCAGTCTCATAATTTTATGTTACCTCCTTAAGCCTGTCGCAAAAGCCAGGGCATGTGTTTTCGAATGGGAAAGCGAGATCAGAATCTCTTTGATTTCCAATTGCTCGGCAAGGACCGCTGCCGGGCCGGTCAGCTTCACAAAAGGCTTGCCGGACGTCTCCCTCAGGATCTCAATATCCTTCCAGGACAACCCCGTAATGCCGGTACCCAAAACCTTGAGTACTGCCTCCTTACCGGCAAAATTCGCGGCTATACTGGCTGTGTCCATGCCCCGGGATTCAAAAAAAACGAGTTCGTTTTTTGTAAAAACACGTTCCAGAAACCGGCTGTGCCGCGAGATCGCGCGCCGGATTCTATCTATTTCAATCAAATCTGTGCCAATGCCAGTCAGCATATTATTCCTCCCGCAGTCTCTGCCACAGTCTCTCCGGCAGCCTGAAGCAGTCACATTTTTGCCACCTATAGTATAATCTTTTTTATTTTATTTGTATATCCATACTTCGAAATAGGAAATTGGGGTCTATAGGCGCCAGACGTGATAGGCGCCAGACGTGATAGGCGCCAGCCGCAGACACCTGATTCCTTCCCTTCAGGCTCGCAGCCCCTGATCCGTCAGAAAAAAAAGCCCCCGGAACTATGTCCCGGAGACCTTAACTTTCTTGCTTTCTAATAACCCGTTCTCAATTCAATATTGACACCCGGAATGTCGCGCTCAAGCTGACTCTTCCAGCTTTCCAGAGTGCCCATAGGGGGCGTCGTCAGCGCTTCTTTTTCAGGAATCGCAGGCGCTGGCTTATAAGCTTGCAGTACCCATCTACCCGCTCCCGCCATGCGTTCCCCAATCCGCCTGAGTTCTTCATAATCATGCAGAGGAAAGACCACCGTTGTCCTGAATTCGTGCGCCACCGTTGAGCCCATCAGCAGATCCATGCTCTGCTCCACGGCATCCCGATCCCTCGCATGACCTCCGGTAACCCGCTCATGGCGGTCCGCTGAGCTTTTCACGTCCATGGCCACATAATCCAGAAGTCCCCTGTCCAGCAGGCGTTTCAGCACCTCTGGCCGAGTTCCGTTGGTATCCAGTTTGACCTTGTACCCCAGGTTTCGAATCTCAACGACCGCGGCTTCAAGTCCCGGCTGCAGCGTAGGCTCTCCACCGCTGATTACCACGCCGTCACACAGCCCGACCCGTTTCTCCAGGTGTGCCATGACAGTGCCCTTGGTCAGCGTCTCAGCGGATGGCATAATCAGCGGCCGGTTATGACAGTACGGACAATTGAAATTGCATCCCGTTGCAAACAGTACCGTGGCGACCTCGCCCGGAAAGTCGATCAGCGTCGTCTTGATGAGTCCCCCGATCGTCATGGTTTCCATTAGTTCGCCACCTCAAACTCGACGCGCTCCTCATACTCCTGCTGCTTGCCGTCATTCCAGTTCTGAACCGGTCTGTGATACCCTACAACTCGCGACCAGACTTCTGTAACCTCGCCGCATTCCGGACAGGTTTTTTGCTCGCCGCGAAGGTATTTATGCGTCGGGCAAATGCTGAAGGTAGGGGTGATGGTGAAATACGGCAGCCTGTAGCGGCTTGAAACCTTGTGAATCAGAGATTTGAGCGCCTCTTTAGAGTCGATCTTCTCAGGGATAAAGGCGTGGAACACGGTCCCGCCGGTATAGCGCGTCTGAAGGCTGTCCTGGTGATCCAGCGCATCAAACAGATCCGGCGTGTACCCTACAGGGAGCTGAGTGCTGTTGGTGTAATACGGCACGTCTTTGCCGGCCGTAATGATCTCCGGATATTTCGCAGTGTCGAGTCTCGCGAATCTGTAAGCCGTCCCCTCAGCAGGGCTGGCCTCCAGGTTGTAAAGATGCCCCGTCGAAACCTGGAACCGCACCAGCACTTCGTTCATGAAGTCCAGTACCCGTTCTGCCATTGCGCGTCCGGCTTCCGTCGTAATGTCTTCCCTGCCTTTGGTGAAGTTCTGAATACACTCATTCATTCCATTTGGGCCGATGGTCGCAAAATGGTTAAACCAATACGCGCCATGTCCCTCGTAAATGTCCTGTAGATAGTATCTGGAATATGGATACAGACCCCGCTTCATATTGATCTCCAAAATGTCGCGCTTCAATTCCAGAGATGACTTCGCGATCTCCATCAGTCGTTCGAGGCGCTCGCAGAGCTCATCAAAATCTCTGGAAAGATAGCCCAGTCTCGCCATATTGATAGTGACGACACCGATCGATCCCGTTTTTGGATTGGCGCCAAACAAACCGCCGCCACGTCGCCTCAGCTCAGTATTGTCCAGCCTGAGCCGGCAGCACATGGACCGAACGTCCTCCGGATCGAGATCCGAATTGACAAAGTTGCTGAAGTACGGAATGCCAAATTTTCCTGTCATCTCCATGATCTTGTCTGTGACCGGATTTGACCAATCCCAGGAGCGGGTAATGTTGTAAGTAGGAATTGGGAAGGTGAAGACGCGTCCCTTGGCATCGCCCTCCATCATGACCTCACAAAAAGCCATATTGATCATGTCCATTTCTGCCTGATACTCACCGTAAGCCTTGTCAAAGTGATGCTTCCCGCCTATGATGACCGGGAGGTCTTTATGGGTGGAAGGCACTTCTTTGTCCATGGTGATGTTGAAAAACGGCGTTTGGAAACCTACGCGCGTCGCTATATTCATGTTGAAGACAAAAGCCTGCATAGCCTGATAAACGTCGTCATAGCTCAGATTGTCATGACGAACGAAAGGCGCCAGCAGCGTATCAAAGTTGGAAATTGCCTGAGCACCCGCCGCTTCACCCTGCAGGGTATAGATGAAGTTGACCACCTGCATCAGTGCCGACTCAAAATGGTTCGGAGGTCCTGACTCCACTTTGCCCGGAACACCGCCAAAGCCTCTCAGCAGCAAGTCTTCAAGACTCCACCCACAGCAGTAGGTCGAAACCAGGCCGAGGTCATGGATGTGCAGATCCCCATTCTCATGGGCATTTCGAATGGTTTCGTCGTAGACATGGTGCAGCCAGAAGATCTGGGATGCCTTGGCGATAATATGGTTGTTCAATCCCTGCAAGCTGTAGCTCATGTTGGAATTTTCACGGACCATCCAGTCGCTTTTGCCAATATAATCGTCAAACATATTGAGGATGTCCTTGACCGACTGACGTTCCTCACGAATCTTCTTGTGTTCATAGCGGTATTTGATGTAAGTGCGCGCCGTGTCGTGCTCGCCAATGGACATCAGCGTGTTCTCAACGAGATCCTGAACTTCCTCAACTTTTGGAATCCCACCGTCAAAAGCACGGTTCCCTGCTGCCTCGACCACATAGTCCGTCACGACCTCTGAAAGTTTCTTCAGACTGCTCCTCGATCTTTGGGGATGCGTGGCGACCAGCGCCTTCAAGACTGCTTGTTCAATCTTGGATCGATCAAAAAAAACGATCTCTCCGTTGCGCTTTTCAATACTCGTCATCATAGTCCTGGCAAGCCTCCCAACACAATATGTAGAATGTTTTTAGAATGTATACACTATATATAGAACGTTATAGCCGAAAAAATCCCCCACCCTGTTCAAGCGGGAGTGCGGTGACCGTTTGATCTTTGAACTTATCCTACCAAATTAAGGCTGTAAAATCAAGGTCATCCAAACGTTCAAATCGCCCTCTCAAATCTGTGGACAAGTCCCCGGAGACCTTATTATAGGCTGGCCAAATTGTGGAAATCTATTGCTTTAGCTTCGAAAAAAAATATCCGCGAAGGCTAACAGACGTGCACAAACAATGAACATACCATACTGAAGAGAGCTTGCTCTCTGAAGAACGGGATTATTTTTCTTTGTATAGGGCGCAGCCCGTGACCGAAGCGCAGCCATAAATCACGCGCAGCGTGGTTTGTGGCGCAGCGAGGTACACGTCTGTTGAGTTAATTTTACACGCGCAGCGAGGTACACGTCTGTTGAGTTAATTTTACACGCGCAGCGAGGTGCACGTCTGTTGAGTGAGTGCCTGTCACCAAGTATGTTTGAGTGCCTGTCACTCACTACAATTCAGACACAATTTAAAAAATGTGCCGATGGTCATTTGAACGACCATCGGCACACCGTCCTTGCTTTATGCACCCAGCAGACTCCGGATCAGACTGGCCAGCAGCACCGTCACCACGCCGGTCAACCCCATTGAGAGGCCGCTCGCCGCCCCAGCTTCGCTGCTGATCTCGATCGCTTTCGCGGTGCCGACCCCATGGGAAGCCGCCCCGAGGGCGATCCCCTTGGCAGTATCATTGTGAATGCGCGCCGCCCTGAATACAGCAGTGGACACAGAAGCGCCAAACACCCCGGTGATGATCACCGAAGCCACAGTAATGGAGGTAATCCCCCCAAACATCTTGGTCACCTCAATAGCCATGGGATTGGTAATGGACTTCGGCATCAGCGAGACGATTATCTCCGGCGACAGGCCAAAGGCTTTGGAAAACCCGTAAACCGTGCCCGCCGAGATCGCAATGCCCGACGCAATGCCCGCTGTAATTGGCAGGAGATGCGTCATCAGGGTTTTGCGGCTTTGATAGAGCGGGACTGCCAACATGACCACCACCGGCCCCAGGAACCAGGTCACCGTCTTGCCCGCCTGGTTGTAAGGCTCATAAGGAAGTCGAAACAGCAGGATTCCGCCAATCACCAGCAAAGTCCCAATCAGGAATGGATTGAGCAGGGACAGTCGGATGCGTCCGCTCAACCACCATCCAATAGCATAGGCCGCAAGCGTCGCACCCCAGACCATGGCCAGTACGGGAAACTCAGACAAAACCGCTGTCATGGGCGCACCTTCTCTCTGTTCGCAAGCCACTGCACAATCCAGCCGACTCCAAGCAGCACCGCCAGGTTGGACAGGATCAGCAGAAAAGTCATCTCCATCCAGATGGGTGCGATCAAATCCACCGCCCCAAGAAATCCTACGCCCAGCGGAATAAAGAAAAAGCTCATATGTTTCAGGAACAGACCAGTCACAGGCGTGAGCCATTCCATTTTCACCAGGCCCGTCATGAGCAGCACAAACAGCATCAGCATACCGAGAATGCTCCCGGGGATCAAAATAATGGGTTCGATCAGACGACTCAGCGCGTTTCCGGCTTCAAACATCAGCCAAATCAGCCCGAACGCCATGAAATACTTCAAACGACACACCTCCAAATTCCAAATACGACCGGAAAACCCCAGCCATTAAAAATGCAAAAGAAACGGCCGCCATCACATGGAAGCCGTTTCCTATGATACCTCAAGTTGTGTTTACTTTGCAAGGTACGCGAGGATACGATCCGCTACTTTGTCTGGGGTAAATCCAAAATGAGTCACGACGGCCTCTCCCGGTCCGGACTCTCCAAAACGGTCGATGCCTATGGTCAAGCCACCAAGACCCACAAAACGTTCCCAACCAAGCGTTCTGCCCATTTCAATGGAGATTCGCTTCTCGACCGTTTTGGGGAGAACTGTTTCAATATAAGCCGGGCTCTGCTCGAGAAACTGCTCTACACAAGGCATACTGACAACTCTCGGATCCTTTCCAAGCGCTCTGAGTTTCATAGCCGCTTTCACGGCTAACTCCACTTCAGAACCCGTCGCCATCAAAATCAGCTCCGGCTTTTCACCCTCTTCAGATAAGATCACATATGCCCCCCGATCGACCTGCGGATCCCGCTCTCCAAGGCTGCCGAGGGTCTGCCGGGTCAAGATCAGCGCTGACGGTCCTTCGACGCGCTTCAAAATCTCGATCCAGCTCGCAGCGGTCTCGATCCCATCCGCCGGTCGATAAACAAATAAGTTCGGTATAGACCTGAGCAGCAGAAGGTGTTCGATTGGCTGGTGCGTCGGCCCGTCTTCGCCGACTGCTATGCTGTCGTGGGTGAAGACGTAAACGACAGGCACGCCCATAATTGCAGACAAGCGTATCGCAGGCTTCATATAATCGGCAAAAACCAGGAATGTGGACCCAAAGACCCGAAGCCCACCATGAAGCGCCATGCCATTCAGAATCGCGCCCATGGCATGCTCTCTGACGCCAAAGCTGACATTCGCGCCACCGCGGTTCATCCGGCTGAAGTCACCCTTGCCCTTCAGATAAGTCTTCGTGGAACTGTTGAGGTCCGCAGAGCCTCCCATCAGGTTCGGCGCCAGCCTGACCAGTGCGTTCATGACCTCTCCGCCAATGCTGCGCGTCGCATCCGCTTTGTCAAAGAGCTTGTAGAAGGACGCCGCGTCAAAACTGTCATGCATCAGTTCATAATCAAACCACTGCTTCCACTGCGCAGCCTTGTCGGGGTAATTCAGGATATAGGCTTCGACTTTTTCCTCCCACATAAACCTGTCGATCTCCCGACGGTCAATAATGTCATTCATGTAGGCGAGCACCTCTTCAGGCACATTGAAAAACTCATCCGGATCCGCCTCCATATGCAGCTTCGTCATAGCAAGCTCCTCAGAACCGAGCGGCGCGCCGTGGGCAGCGGATTTTCCCGCCTTATTTGGACTGCCGTAGCCGATGGTCGTCTTAACCGAAATCAGCGACGGCCTCGAAGTATCCAGCCTGGCCTCACGTATCGCGTTGTGAATGGCCTTCAAGTCATTGCCGTCCTCAACCTTTGAAACGTGCCAGCCATAAGCATCAAAGCGCTTTTGAACATCCTCCGTAAAAGCGATTTCCGTACCACCGTCAATGGTAATCCCGTTATCGTCATAGAGAACGATCAGTTTCCCAAGCCTCAGGTGCCCGGCAAGGGATGCCGCTTCAGAGGCGACCCCTTCCATCAGGTCGCCATCACCCGCCAAAACATAAGTGTAGTGATCTATCAGGTTGAAGTCCTGAGTGTTGAATTCTTCAGCCAGCCTCATTTCTGCGACAGCCATACCGACGGCATTGCCAAAGCCCTGCCCCAGTGGTCCGGTGGTCGTTTCAACCCCCGGTGTCACATCGAACTCAGGATGACCTGGGGTAATGCTCCCAATCTGGCGAAATTTCTTCAGGTCCTCCAGCGTGACTTGATAACCGAACAGGTGGAGAAGACTGTACAGAAGAGCGGAGCCGTGGCCCGCGGAAAGAACGAATCGATCGCGATCAGCCCAATGCGGATCTGTCGCGCTGCCTTTCAAAAAGTCCTTCCAAAGGACATAGGCCATTGATGCCGCACCCATAGGAAGCCCGGGATGACCCGAATTTGCTTTTTCAACCGCATCCGCTGACAACAGGCGAATGGTTTTAATGACTTCTTGGTCCATTGCGTACATATTGACACCTCCCAATGAATCTCTTTTATATATACACCATCTCAGAACTTTGAAACTTCAACTGAAAGGCGTATAATGAAATGGTTGGGACATTTTGATCAATCTTGTCAGGAGGCGTCACTGCCATGAAACTCTATGAAGCCATTCACACTATCATGAAGGCACATCAAGGCCAGATCCGCAAGTTGGACGGAGATCCCTACGCTGTGCATCCCATCGAAGTATCCCTTATGGTTTCGAAGTGGGGCGCTGACGAAAGCGTGGTCATTGCCGCTTTGCTGCATGATGTTGTCGAAGACACAATTTGGACGCTTGATGAAGTGGCCGCACAGTTTGGCTCAGACGTCGCCGCCTTGGTCGCCTTTTGCTCAGAGTATGACAAATCCCAAGCCTGGAGCGTCAGAAAACAGGCCATGATCGAAAAAGTCAGCCAACCAGGCAATTTGGACGCTAAGCTCATTATCCTGGCAGATAAATTATGCAACCTTAAAAGCATAGCACGCAGCCTTGAGGACATGGATGAAAGTGATGTCTGGTCGAGCTTTAATGCGCCAAAAGAAGACCAGTACTGGTATTACAGGGAGATATCCCACGCGCTGAAGGCCCTTGAGTCGAATCCCCTATGCAGGGAGGATTACGGCTTGCTGATGCGCATGATAGAAAAAATCTTCAATACACCGCTTTAAGGACACAGTAACACATCCGCCTATTAAGCAAAAATTGAATTGAGACCAAGAGGGACTGCCGCAGACTGATGTCAAATCAAGTCGCGGCAGTCCCTTCAATTTTTTTTGCTTATCTCACAGCCTTATAACTCGTTCACAGGACCCAGTGCTTTGGCGATCTCCGCAGCCAGCTTCGCGTTGTTCAGCACTAAGGCAATGTTGGACTCCAGGCTCTGTCCTTCCGTCAGCGCCTTGACCTTGGCAAGCAGAAAAGGTGTAGACTCTTTGCCTCGGATATGGTTTGCGGCAGCCTCTTCCAGCGCTGTCTCTATGGCATCATTGATCAGATCTTCGTCCATGGCGAAAGCTTCCGGAATTGGATTGGCTATAACGACGCCGCCGGTGAGTCCCAGGGCCCATTTCGTTCTTAAAATTTCTGCCGCATCTTCCGGCGATTCCAGTTTTGCATCCACGCGATAGCCGCTGGTGCGCGTGTAGAAGGCCGGGAAATCCTCAGTTTTATAACCAAGTACCGGTACACCCATTGTCTCCAGGTATTCCAGTGTGAGACCAATGTCCAAAATGGACTTCGCGCCGGCACAAACCACTGCCACATTTGTTTTCCCAAGTTCCTGCAAATCTGCGGAGATGTCAAAGCTCTCTGCAGCGCCCCGGTGGACGCCGCCTATACCACCTGTCGCAAAGACTCTGATCCCTGCCATTTCAGCCAGGATCATAGTCGTGGCAACGGTTGTAGCGCCGTTTAACTTTCTGGCCACCACCGTTGCCAAATCTCTGCGGGAGACTTTGACCACGTCGTCAGACTTTCCGAATTCTTCGATTTCCTCAGGCGTCAGCCCAATCTTTAGCTTACCGCCCATGATGCCGATGGTCGCAGGAATCGCCCCCGCTTCTCTGACTTGCTCTTCAACTTCAAGGGCAGTCTGGACGTTCTGCGGATATGGCATGCCGTGTGAAATGATGGTGGACTCGAGAGCAACAACCGGCAGGCCAAGTGCAAGGGCTTCCGCCACCTCAGGATGGATATCAGGAATAAATTTCATAAATAATTTTGCTCCTTTCTCTACTCGGCATAGACCTTCATAATCTGATGCCGGTCACTGGTCTTCACTTAAAGTCGGTCTTCAATTTTATGGGCGTTCAGTCGGTTCATCAGCAAATTTTCATTCAAATTCTGAGCAATGGCATCCGCGCTTTCAAGGGTCAATTCTGCCATAGACATGGCGCAATCCATTGCAGAGCGGTCATCGAGCTTATTGATGGCGCTGTAGACGAGTCCTGCCATAAAGGCATCTCCCGCTCCAGTGGCATTCGCGGATTTTACCGGCAATGACCTGAAAAACTGAACCGTCTCACGGGTTGCGTACAGCGCGCCTTGAGCTCCAATGCTGACGACGACGCGTCGGATCCCTTTCTGACACAGCGCCGCTGCCGCTTTCTTCGCCGCGTCGAGGGTGTCTGTCTTCATACCGGTCAGCGCTTCCAACTCTTTTTGGTTGGGTTTCAATGTATCTATACCCTCCAGCGCGCCTTTAAGCCGCTCGGATTTTGGGGCGGATACCGGATCTACGTAAATTGGGATGTGGCGATATTGTGACATCAGGTAGGTCAGCGTCTTCTCCGGCAGGTTGGTATCCGCTATGATAGCCGCCGCTCCGCTCAGCAGCGCGTCCTCCCGGCGCAGCGCCTCCACCTCCAGCTGATCCATGACCGCCATACTCGAGAGCGCCAGCTTCATCTCCCCATCCGGTTCAATCATAGCCAGATAAAGAGAGGTGGACGCTCCAGGGATCTTCAGAGTTGCGCGTGTATCAATGCCTGCCTCTCTGCACCGCTCCAACAGCTGCTGGCCGTAGAGATCCTGGCCTACCGCCGTCATGAGGTGCACTTCCACTCCCAAGCGGGCCAGGTTTTCAGCGATATTGCGCCCCACTCCGCCAGGTGACAGCAGGGTCATTCCCGGGTTGGACTCTCCGTCTAAAAAAGCCCGATCCGAAAAGCCCATAAGATCCATGGTCGCACCGCCAATCACCACCACATAATCACCGGTATTCAGGATATAGCCCTTTCCGGCAATCCAACCTTTCTTGATCAGGTTCGAAATGTGGACCGCCACAGAGGACCGTTGAATCCCGAGTCGGTCTGCGATCTCCTGCTGAGAGACCATAGGATTTTCACGGATGAGTTGGTAGATTTCCTGTTCTCTTTGAGTCATGCTTCACCTGCTTTCTTGAATTGCTTCAAGATATTATTTATAATCATTTGTTTACTTCATAATCACTTGTTTATTTTATTATAGTAACCTCTGCCTGATTTGTCAAGATGCTAATAAAAACTTTAAATTGGAATATTAATGTCAACTTCCAGAAAAAATGTGACTAAAACTCCTGCACAGGTCTCGATGCAGGAGTTTTTTTGTTGTCTTCAGCCTATTCTTTTTCTTGATCAGTTGGTTGTATAAATTGAAGGATTTGGTCGTAGGATTTATCACTTTTCATAATAGCAGCGATAAGTTCATCACGCTTTAACGCATCGCGTTTGTCCATCAGATCTTTTAATGTTGCAAGTGCCGCATCGTACTTCGCCTTTGCCTTTACCACATCCGATTGCGCCTTTTCAATCTTTTGTTCCAACGCATCCATTCCAACCGTTCTCGCCATGTTTCGCATCCTCTCTTATTTGTAATTTTTTTCTGCATTCGTAAGCGCTTCACTTATTTCATCAGCTTTGTATTTTACATATGAAACGTCTATTCCGAAGGCTTTAAGTATTGTCTTCTGAGTTGCTGTAACGGCATGGTCCAGTCTATAAACATTGTCCAGCTGTCTAACCATCTCAATTTTTTCAAGTTCCTTTATTGCCGCAGGGACCGTCATAAAGTTCGGCCTTTTATCTATTTTGTTCATTTCTTCTTTGAGACTTGTATAGATCTTGCTTCTGATGATCAGCGCAATAAATTCTATAAATATCTTTGCTGATGCCGATTCATCTGAGTGCACACGAAGACTCTTATTACCAAGATACGACTTATCACCCCGGAATAGCTTTTCTGAAACATCACGACTTTTATATAGATCAATAGCTTCTTTTGCAGTCATCTTTTCCGAGGTTATGATGCAGAAATATCCGCATAAATCAATCTCGCTTTCTATTACGCCTGCTTTCTCAACAGGAAACAGAAACGTCTTCTTTTGTTCATCATAGTAGAGTTCAAAATACCTCTCGAATCCCGCACCAAATTCACGCATTTCATTGGCATGACGTTTCATGAATTTTGTCATCTCATCAATCCGGTTCTCCAGTATATTGCGCTCTGCACTTTCCTTATCAATACTATGATAGATATGAAAATAGCGATCTTTTTCATCCGTAGCATACAGCTTTTTCTTTACTGTCATGCCATAAACTCTGTATTCACTGATATGATGGAGTCTCTTCTTCTCAAATGATCCTTTATGCTTCAGAATTAGCTGATTTACGAGTGATGCCATTCCCTTGACCATGATAACAAAGCTATAACCACACTGATCCATGTACTCAATATTTCTCTTGCCGAAGTAACCACGATCCAGTATAAAACCTATCTTCCTATAGCCGTATCCTTTTGCTTTATCCAGCATAAACTGAAGCTGAGACACGTCATTTATACTTCCTGGGTAGGCTTCGTAAAAAAGTGGTTCCTTGTTTCTCGTGTCATAAGCTATTGAATAATTGAAAATTGGAGATCCCTGATCTACTTTGGCATTGCCATACTCAAGCATTTCGATATCTCCAGCCTGACAATTCTTATTTGTTGAATCATAGGAGATATAGATCTTTTCTCTGTGATCTTTTGATTCGTTCCATGAATTCAAAAATCCTACACTCTGATCATCCGTTATGTTTTTAAAAAAATCTGAAACCTTGGAATCACTGTAAATCCTCATATCTGTGGTAAATAGCGCATGATTATAGGCATAATCTGGATAGTACTGGGCAGCGTTACTTTCCGTAATAATGGAATAGGCTGCCATGTCCACGAACAACCCTACATCTTTTTTACTAAAATCTCGGCTGAGCATGTCTGGGATTCCGCTTTCTCTGATAAGTTTTTGGAGAACGATATATGTCCCGACTCGCAAACAACTGCTTCTTAATGACCTGTCCTTTTCTTCGGGAAGCTCTACTTCCGGGAAGAACTTCAGGTAGTTTTGATTTGGCTGCATCATAAGATGATCTGCTTTGGATTGTTTACCAATCATCGCTCTTTTTACGTTCGTAAATTTCCGTGAAGGATCATAGATCCTATCATACTCATAATAAACATAACAGGAGTCGTCTCGTTTTCTGTAGGTAATTTTACCTGTTACTTCTGGTATTTTGACTAGAAAATCGAGGTACATTTTCGTCCTCCTTTTTAGTAACATATGTGACTAAATACAGTATAACATTAAGCCCGTATCTTTGCAAGCAAATCCGCAGAAATACGGGCTTTAGCTGATTATTTTCTGTTTAGTCACATTTTTTGATGGAAGTTGACAATTAACTATGACTTATTCAACTTTCTTTTGGTTTTAATATCATTACGCCCCACGAACATTACATATTTTTCTATTTCGATTTGAAGAGGAGGAACTAAATTGATTCAAAAATTGAATTTAAAAAGAAAAAATCGGTACCCATATATGACGATAAAAAGAATTTATGTTTCAATGGGCATTTCGTTATTGTTTTTTTCAATTTGTGGATTTGCTTTTTCAGATAATATATCAAACTTGCCATTTTATGAATTGTCAATCTTAAATGGCACTTCGATAGAAAATAATGAATTTACTGCTTTAGAAAGAGTTGACGATATTTGCAATGGATTACCCTATCACGATATGGTATCTCATGGGTATGGATGGGTATCATTGGGAGCTCAAGGATCAACTTGGTATATTAATAGAGGGTCTTGTTTTCAATGTTCTGGATGTTATACAGTTGTAATAACTCAATGGGATCCTACTATTGGTTTAAACATTGGTAAATATGGCATAGATTATACAGTGAATTATCCGATCAACATTACTGGTGCAGCATTGTATAATACTCAGTACTATGGTGTTGAAAACAGTAACTTAATGCCTGGTTTTAGATTCAGATAATCACAACTTAGGGAGATTTTACAATAAAAAGGTTAACCTCATGCATTGAAGATATTTTATTTTTAAAAAATCGATAAAATCTTATTTTCAGAAAGTAGGGAAAAATGAAAATAAAGATAGCGATGATTTTAGTTGCCTTGCTTACCTTAATATTTTTTTGTTTTAGAGATAATGATGCAAACTCATTAGAACTTACTTTTTTTGACTATTTTTATTCTATTAATAAGAATCAACGATTGCAGACTCTAAACGACTCTACAGAAGGTCCACTGGAGTCAATAGAAAAATACTATTCAGACTTTGAAAAGATCTGCACTCAAGAGGTTATCAATACACTAATTAAGCACCGCTTGCCATATAATTTTGAGTTGCCAGCATATGAAAAAGGTTATTCTATTGAGATTGCTAACCTAGAATTAATTAACTTAAATAATAAAAGAAAAAACTTTACTTTACATTTGAATATTCTCGATTCGAATGGGAATAATGTCCTAGATATTACTCAGAGCGGACAAATTGAAATAGACAATGGAGTTGTAACATATTTTTATGTTAATGACATTGAAGAACTTATTTTTGATAATTGGTAAGGAGCTTAGTAAAATAGAGGTGCAAATATTAACGTAATGCGAAGGGAATATTGTGTATCATTAATTAAAATATTAATCAATAAAGGAAATATTTAACAAAATGCATCCCTCAAAACAAAAATGCACCCTTCTCTTCCTTCAATTCGTTGAACATTTGAAAGGGAGGGTGCATTTTATCAATTGTTGTGGGTGTTTCCAGAAAAAAATCACAGTTGATTTCTTGACAAAAAAAGTCAAAATCAACGAAGGCGAAGCCCCACGATACTACGTCCAGAACAGCCACCCCGCCATCATCTCACCAGATGAGTTTGAAGTAGTGCAAATGAACTCCAGAGGCGAAAAAAACTCGGCCGGCCAAACGGATGTCAGAATCCACTATCAGCTAAGCTCGTCTGCTCTGAATGTGGTGGATACTACGGTCCAAAGGTCTGGGCTTCCAACACCAAGCATCGTAAGACAATCTGGCGGTGTAATGATAAGTATAAAGGGGTAAACAGATGCTCTACCCCATATGTCACAGAAGATGAAGTTAAAGAGAAATTTGTAACGGCCTTTAACAACCTGTTCGGCGTTAAGGAAGAACTGATCAAGAACTGTGAAATCGCAATTGAACATCTTGCCGATAACACGAAGATCGACGAGGAAATCGATAAACTGCATGACGAGATAGCAGCCGTCGTCGAAGATTTACGAAAATGCCCATAAAGCCATGAGTCAAGACGAGTGGAAAAAGCAGCACGTGGGTTACGTGGCGCGGCATGAGAAGGCAACTGAAAGGGTTAGGGAACTTGAAGAAATGAAAAGTGAGAGGCAAAGCCGGAGCCATACGCTTAAAGAGCTTATTAGGGATATTGAAGGCTGTGAAAGGGTACTTGATGAGTTTGATGAAAGGCTCTGGACTTTGATACTCGAGAAGGTGGTGGTGCTGGAGGATGGGGACTTGAGGTTTTGTTTTAAGGATGGGACGGAGGTTGAGGGGTAAAGAAAAAAAGCCACTGCTGTTCAAATGGATTGAATGACTAGTGGTTTGAAGTAGGGATATTTATTCTGCAACAAGATAACAACTGATCACCTATTTGAAAGTATATCTTCTAAATACTTGAATATGGAAATAACATCTTAAAGTATGAAGTCGTTTTACTATGACAATGAACATTTAACTTGGTATTAAAAAAGATGGGTTGATTCAGCCCATCTTAAATTCTTTTTCCTATATACCAAATTGTGAAGATAATGAAGAAAACTACTAACTCTATAGTGAGTTTTTTTTTGTCTAATACATCTCTTTTCATGAAGTATAATGTTGTCTGAAGTATCCAACCTGATACAAGAATCACTGAATATAACAACATTGATACGAAAGATATTGAGTCATCAAAATGAAATGATAAATATAGGCTTATCGTAATTACAGTTAATGATGTCAAATGTATTAGTAGTAGCTTTCTTTTCATAATTAATCACCTATTTTATTATCTAGAATGACGGAAGATATCTTGAAACAGTTCCAGAGTATATTGGAGTTTCATTATTTAAATAAGTAGTCTTTGTCTGCCATACAGTAGTTTGAACGTACTGCTTCCCACCACTATAGTATACATAATTCTTATAATATTGACCTTCTACCAATTTAGGTTGTTCTGAAAACCAGACTTCTGCTAAGTCAAATGTTGCTACAGAACCTGAAAACTATTTTGCACTTGGACCACCATAAAGTAGTGAACCAAGTATCAATGCAGTTGAAAGACTCTTATCATCAACTTCTTCGAGTTTAGTTACTTCATGATAAAATGTTTGAGAACTTGGATAAGCAAACTTATTACTTAAAATCTCCATTTCACTATAAGAATAAGGTAAGCGGTCAATAATTGCATGGATTTAAAATAGTACTTCGCCATGAGACAATAGGTTTAAACAAAGTACTTTGATAGTCAGCAAAGCGACTTGGCGGACTATCAAAGTGTCGAAAGGATGAAAACC
>Ga0302240_1001468_pt1 | contig 18612 bp, 20 predicted proteins | sample AAG_UR_His_MG_FD_193538 | JGI IMG/M metagenome (GOLD analysis project Ga0302240, IMG submission 193538) | Enriched activated sludge microbial communities from anaerobic digester in WTTP, New Holstein, Wisconsin, United States - AAG_UR_His | ecosystem: Engineered > Bioreactor > Anaerobic >... | reverse complement strand
TTTTAGAACTTGCTCATTACATTCAATAGGGACTCAAATATTATTTCCTTTGGATTTAAATCACTGTTTAATATTTACTCATTTGGAATATGCAAAAAATCCTAGTATTGCAGATACTCTAAAAACTAAAATAAATGCACGAAATATGGATACTCCTTTAATATATTTAGAGGCAAATATCAGAAAAAGAGAACTTTCCGATAATGAAGTTTTAATAATAAATAATATTATTAAGAAAAATTCAGAACAATATTATGCTGCATCTAATAGAGAATGTTTATTTCCTGAAAAAACAATATCTAAAAAATGGAGCGAGTACAGGGATGTTTTATTACCAAAAGATGAGTTATATAAATTTGATGGTGAAACAGTTATCGGGCATAAAGATGGTTCTGTTGAATACAGAGACAATTTAGGATATCATAGAAAAATGGATCATTTAAAGATTAAAGACAATGATACTAGTCATGAGCGTTATTTAAATATACAAGAACGAAATCTTATCTTCATAAATGCTTGTAATGATATTTTAGATTTAAATAAAGGGAAAGATTGGGATTTTGTACGTAAAAATATTACCAATGATCAAGTAATAAAGATATTTAAATTTTTCTCTGCATTATTTCCTAGAAGTTGTAATGTTCTTGAGCTTATGCCAACTAAAAACAAAAAAATTTCTAGAATCTTGTACAGTGGGCGAATTAATTTAAAAACTGTTCAGACAAAAATTATTGAACTAACAAAATATTTTGATGAAGTATTTTTGATTAATTCATTTCCTAATCCAGAATATATGAGCAAAAAATTCAATCCTATTGAAAATCCTGAAATGTTTAAAAGTGAATTAATAAAACATCTTAGTATGTTGTTTTTTCTTGGACCTTATATAGCTAGTAAAAATATCAATTTTATTCCAAATCCAATGCTGTATGACCTCAACTTGAGACAACTTTGTGTCAAAATGACTGAACAAAGATTAAAAGATAAAACTTATTTTCCAAAAAATGCACAAATGGATATTTTTGAAGATACTGTAAATTCTGCATTTATGCTTTCTGATGAAGTTGCACATGGATTTATAAGCAAAGAGACTAACTTAAAAAATAAAGATTTAGATTCTATGTTTACAAAACTAAAAAATGATTATTTAACAAATCCTAGCACTCTTTTGCAAAAAACATCTAACCAATTACATATATATATATATGAGCCAACTTTAGAGATGTCTTTTTTTATTGCACAAATAATTGGCTCCATATTAATTTTTTCTGATATAGAAAGGATTCAAGAATTTAAAGATGCAACAAAAAAAACAATTGAGCATATTATAGACTATTCAATTAAAATGCCTTTTGAAAAAAAACTATTCTACTCAAACACAGAAGTCAATAACAAATATAAAATGACCAAAGAGATAATATTTGCATTATATAAAAGTATTAAGAATGATACATCAGAAATCAATAGAATATGTATATTTAACAATGCTATGGCATGTATTAATAATTTTAATGATTCTATTAAAAGTACATTAAGAACAAATGAATTTTTCACAAAAAATATAAATTTTTATATAGGCAGATCAGAAAATTTTTACTTATGGCAGTCTTTACGACTTTTGGCATCTTTTTCTTGTAATGAATATGAAAAAGATCTTCCATTAATTTTATCATATTATTAGCAGTTAAATATTATAATGAAAAACAGTATATGAAATTTATTCAAAAAATATTTAAAAAAATTCTATATATTATTTTTTATGTAAAGTTCATATGAAAAATATGAGTATATTCTAGATATATTCGTTAATATTCATAAGATTTATGAATTAACTGTTTTTTGTTATAAAATTTTAAGTTCACTTATTCGAAGAAAATACATTTAATTATAAATCAATATACTATCTGTGAAATTGACTTTTTACAATGTTGTTTCGCCTGAAGTGCGCTTATGAATGAAGTTTTTTCAGCGTAAAAAACTATAAATTGAAAAGTTTTTTAATCATCTGATTGTTTGAATCAAAATCCGTTACATTATGCTGTGAGGATTTTGAAAGTTTAGTGATGACGCTGAAAAAACAAGTGAATGCACTTAGCGATGGCATTTTTGCATACTTTTTTTGTTAAAGAAAAAAGTATGGCGTTGTGCGGAGCTTCCGCGCAAAATTTCCTCGTGTTAAAAAGTAACATATTAATTTATAAATTTAGTAAAATAATCAAAATAGAGTTATGCAATATTAGTTGAAGGAGAAAAAATGAGAGTTCATCATCTGCAGCACGTTCCGTTTGAAAATCTCGGAAGCATCGAAGCAGTGTTGAAAAGAAACGGGCATACAATGAGTTCTTCCCATTTATATAAAGGCGATAATCTGCCGTCTGTTAATGATTTGGATTTGCTTATTGTAATGGGCGGACCTATGAGCGTAAGCGATGAAAATATATATCCGTGGCTTAAAGCGGAAAAACAATTTATAAAAGAAGCGATAAAGTCCGGAAAGAAAGTTTTAGGAATTTGTTTGGGAGCGCAGCTTATTGCCGAAGTTTTAGGCGCGCAAGTGCATAAAAATAAATACAGGGAAATAGGCTGGTTCAATGTAAAAAAAACAGAAGAAGCTGACCAAACTGCTTTGTCTGATATTCTTCCTGACAGTTTTGAAGCTTTTCACTGGCACGGAGACACTTTTGAAATACCTGTCGGATCAATACATATAGCGCAAAGCGAAGCCTGCAAAAATCAGGGTTTTATTTTTGACAACCGCGTTTTGGCTTTACAGTTTCATTTGGAAACTACGCCTGAATCTGCCGAAGCTCTTCTTAAAAACTGCCGTGACGAACTTGATGGTTCAAAATATGTACAGAATGAAAAAGAAATATATTCTGATAGAGAAAAGTTTTTAAAAATAAATTCCGTAATGACTTCGGTTTTGACAATATTCAAATAAATAAAAAATATACCGGTAATTAATTTAAGAGGCGTAAGAAATGACAGAATGGAAAGTATTTGCTTTAGCTTCGGCATTTTTTGCAGGACTGACGGCTGTATTGGCAAAGACAGGCTTGCAGAATATTCCTTCGGGTTTTGCGACCTTTATAAGAACAATCGTCATTTTAATATTTCTATTTCTTATAGTTACCGCAAAAAATGAATGGCAGAGTTTTTCTTCTTTAAATAAACACAGTCTTTTATTTTTAATTCTTTCAGGAATAGCGACAGGGTTGTCATGGCTTTGTTATTTTAAAGCTTTGCAGGCAGGACCTGCTTCTCTTGTGGCTCCGATAGATAAATTAAGCATAGTCTTTGCTGTTTTTTTATCGATAATTTTTCTCGGCGAAAGTCTTTGTTTGGCGCAATGGATAGGAATAGCTCTTATAACAAGCGGAGCGATAATCATTATCTGTAAATAAAGTCTGTTAATAATTTCTTTTAATATTGCCAAATCTTTTGTAAAATAATCAATATAATTTATAAGTAAAGGTGTTTGCAGTATGTTAAAATTTTTGGTAATCGGGCTTGGCGGAGGTTTCGGCGCAATATGCCGTTATGCCGTAAGCAATCTTGATTACCGCTTTTCAAACGGAGTATTGCCTGTAGGAACGCTTGTAGTCAATGTGACAGGCTCTTTTATTATAGGTTTTTTATGGGTGTTTTTTGACCGCTTTATATTTCCGCCTAATTTGAGATTATTTTTGTTTATAGGAGTGTTGGGCGGATATACGACGTTTTCTTCATTCAGCCTTGAAACTTTTAACCTTATGCGCGACGGAGAATATCATATAGCTCTGCTGAATGTAATACTTTCTTTTGTTTTAAGCATTGCGGCGGTATTTGCGGGATATTTTTTGTCGAGAATGTTATTGAATCTCTATAAGTAACGGGAGTATGAAATGAATTTACCTGAAGCCGGAATGTTATTGAGAATATTTGTAGGAGAGTCAGATATATATAAGGGTAAAGCTTTGTACGAACAAATCGTATTGAAAGCAAGAGAACTTAATCTTGCAGGAGCAACCGTTACCAGAGGCATTATGGGATTCGGCGCAAACAGCAGGGTTCATACCGCAAAACTTTTGCAATTATCCGAAGATTTGCCTGTCATTGTAGAAATAGTCGATATAGAAGAACGCCTTAATACAATTATTCCTTTTCTTGACGAAGTGGTCAAAGAGGGCTTAATCACTCTTGAACGAGTGCGAGTGATAAAGTACCGCCACAGCGACGAAATAAAAAAATAATCAATTAATTTAAGATAACAATGTTTTTAAAGTCCTTTATTTCACAAAGGGTGAGGTTTGTTTATAAAAACATTTAAATAAAGTCATAAAAAAGTTACGAGACCTAAGATCAAAAACAAATTAAAATTATTAAACGGAGAAAATTATGCAGATAACAAAAAATATTCACGCTTTAAAAATACCTTTTAAAGTAAACATATCGCCTGACAAAATCGCCGAGCGTTTCGTTTATGTTTATATCATATGCGGTAAAAAAATATGGCTTATAGATACAGGCGTTGCAGGTTCAAAAAAGCTTATTTTCGATTATATTGAAAGTATCGGGAAAAGTATCTGCGACATTGAAAGCATATTTTTAACGCATTCCCATCCCGACCATGTAGGTTCGGCAAAATCTGTAAAGCAGGAATGCGGTTCTAAAGTTTATGTTCATGCTCTTGAGAGAAACTGGGTTGAAGACGTAGATTTGCAGTGTGCGCAGCGTCCTGTTCCGGGATTTAAAAACCTTGTTGAAGGCTCTGTAAAAGTTGACGGCGTTTTGAAAGACGGAGATATAATCAATCTTGATGAAAATTTATCTTTGAGAGTAATTCATACGCCGGGTCATTCAAACGGGTCTGTTGCTTATTTAATAAAAGAAGAAGGCTCGCTTTTGTGCGGAGACGCCGTATTGTCTTCAAACCAGATGCCTGTTTTCGACGATTTGGCTGAAAGCATTAATTCCGTTAAAAAGCTTGATAAAATAAATGATGTTGAAATACTTCTTTCTTCATGGGACGACCCGCGCAAAGGCGGACAAATTCATGATGTCTTTGAAGACAGCGTAAACTATTTCACTAAAATACAGCAGGCTGTTAATAAAATTGCGGCAAAAGAGAATATTTCATACCCTGCCGAATTTTGCAAAGATATAATATCGGAATTAAAACTGCCGCCGGTTATGGCAAATCCGGTAACCGAAAGAACGTTTCAGCCTTTTTTAAAAAAGATACATGCCTGTAAAAATTGCTGCTGCGGGAATTAGAAAATTTCGGCAAGCTTTTGGGCTTTATCAATTGCAGAGCCGACGATTTGTTTAACGTCCGCTCCCATAATGTCAACGCCGTCGGCGCATATTGCCGTATATTTTTCTACGCCAAGGAAAGTTAATATTGTTTTTACGTATCTTTCGCCGAATTCAAAATTTGACATAGGCGGAGCATCGTATATGCCTCCGCGAGCTGATATATATACCGCGTTTTTATTTTTCAAAAGTCCGACAGGACCTTTGGCGGTATATTTGAAAGAAATATCTTTAACGGTTACGTAATCAAAATACGCTTTCAATATTGAAGGAACGCCGAGGTTCCATAAAGGCGCCGCTATAACATATTTGTCAGCCTGCGCAAAATTATAAGCGTAAGAAAGCACGCCGTTTGTTTTACTTTTTTCATCTTTAGTTCCGAAAATTTCCTGAATGTTTTTTTCGGTTAAAAAATTAATATTTTTTTTATATAAGTCCAAAGTGATTATTTTGTCTTCGGGATTTTTTTTATTGTAGCTTTCGATGAACTTTTCAGCAATTTGAAATGTTTTTGAATTTTCGTTTGATTTAGGATTTGCTTTTACATATAAAACGGTTTTCATATTAAAGACCTCCTCAGATTATCTATTTTTATATGCTACTAAAATTTTAAAGTAAATAAAATAATCAATGTTAAGAATTAAAAAAAATGTTAAAATAAATAAAAAATATTAAAAGGACGATTAATGGGCTTTGAAACTCTTTTATTCTGGGTATCGGCGTTAATATTTATAAGCATTATTTCAAGCAAGGTGCTGGACAGATTTGCCGTTCCCGTACTTCTTGTGTTTTTGGGTATAGGAATACTCGCCGGTTCTGAAGGCGTGGGGAAAATTTATTTTGACAATGCCGTTTTTGCAAAATCTCTGGGAACGGTTGCCCTTATCTTTATTATTTTTTCAGGCGGGCTTGATACCGACTGGAAAGAAACTAAACCGATTGTTGTTCCAGGCATAATACTTTCCACTTTCGGCGTTTTGATTACCGCAGTCGTGACCGGTTTTTTTGCCGTTTATATTTTAAAATTTTCTATTCTTGAGGGAATGCTTTTAGGCTCAATAGTTTCTTCAACAGACGCCGCCGCCGTGTTTACGACATTAAGGTCAAAAAATATAAGTCTTAAAAAGCCTCTTAAACCTCTTCTTGAATTTGAATCGGGCAGCAACGATCCGATGGCTGTTTTTTTAACCGTAAGCGTTATAAGCCTTATAACCGTTCAGGGAACAAAATTTATTTCGCTTGTTCCGAGTTTTATTATAGATATGGGAATGGGGCTGGCGGTCGGTTATGTAATGTCAAAGGTCAGTTTATTTCTGATTAAGAGACTTAACCTTGAATACGAAGGTCTTTATCCGGTTATAATGATATCGCTTGTGCTGCTTACTTATACCATAGCCGGTTTTTTGAAAGGAAACGGATTTCTTGCCGTTTATGTCGCCGGACTTATGCTTGGCAGAGTCGAGTTTCAAAATAAGAGAGTTATTAAAAAATTTCATGACGGAATAGCCTGGTTGATGCAGATAGTAATGTTTGTTACGCTCGGGCTTTTGGTTTTTCCGTCTCAGGTTTTTCCTTATATATGGAAAGGGCTTCTCATAACGGTTTTGCTTATGTTTGTGGCAAGACCGGCCGGTGTCCTGATAAGCCTGCTTCCTTTTAAAATGAATTTTTCAAAAAAGATTATGATTTCATGGGTCGGGCTGAGAGGGTCTGTTCCTATTATTCTTGCGACGTTTCCTCTTACGGCCGGCATAGAGCAGGCGAATATTATTTTTAACATAGTTTTTTTTGTAGTTGCGATTTCAGTATTTGTGCAGGGGACTTCAATACCTGTATTTTCAAAACTTCTCGGACTTGACGCTCCTATGAAGAAAAAAATAAATTATCCGATACAATTTGAAAAAGCGGAAGGCATGGATGCAGAACTTACGGATGTTCCTGTCCCTTACGAGTCGCCTGCGGTTGGAAAAACAATAGCCGAACTGAGCGTACCTAAAAAACTGCTTATAGTTTTAATCTCTAGGCATGGGCAGTTTATAGTGCCGTCGGGTTCAACGGTAATTGAAGCGGCTGATATTTTGCTTGTTCTTGCAAACGACAAAGACATACTGGCGCTTCAAAAAATTATATCCGTGATTAAAGCTTAAGTTATCTGAATTTTCTGTCATAAAGCAAAGCTGCATTTGATACTACAAGAACAGATCCTATATTATGAACCAGAGCTCCCGTTATAGGATTAAGCAGCGCCATAATTGAAAGAATTACGGCTATTACATTTATTAACATTGAAAGAGTTATGTTAAATTTTATCGTATTTACGGTGGAAACAGATAATCTTTTTAAGTAGGTAACGGCTGCAATATCGTCGCTTATAAGCGTTATGTCTGCGGCTTCCACCGCTATATCGCTTCCTATCGTTCCCATTGAAATGCCGACGTCGGCGGTTTTTAACGCAGGTGCATCGTTTATGCCGTCTCCGGCCATTGCCACAATACGCCCTTCTTTCTGAAGTTTTTTAATTATAGAAACTTTGTCTTCAGGAAGAAGATGGGAATAAACTTTTTCTATTCCGGCCTTAGCGGCGATATAATCCGCAGTTTCTTTGTTGTCGCCGGTAAGCATTATCGTTTCGGCATTTGCAGATTTTAATTCTTTTACGGTTTCCGCTATGTTCGGACGAAGCGTGTCTGATAAAGCTATTATGCCGGCAGTAAATTTGTCTGCGGCGACAAGAATTACGGCTTTGCCCTGTTTTGTAAGAATATCCGCTTTATCTTCTGTTTCTTTATTTATAATAACGCCGTTTTCTTCAAGGAATTTTTTATTGCCGCAGATTATAAGGCTGTCTTTTATCTGCGCGCTTATTCCTTTCCCCGGAATCATTTTAAAATTTTTAGGTTCATCCGTTAATTTTACATTTAGTTCTTTTGCATAATTTACGACAGCTTTTCCTATAGGATGTTCTGATAAGGATTCGGCAGCCGCCGCATAATTCAAAAGTTTTTCTTTTGATATTTCAACAACAGGGTCGACGTCGCTTACGGCAAGAGTACCTTTTGTTATCGTGCCGGTTTTGTCGAACACGATACAATTTACTTTTCCCATTTTTTCGAGAGCTTCGCCTGACTTTATTATAACGCCGAATTTTGTCGCCTGTCCTATTGCGGCCACTATGCTTGTAGGGGTTGCAAGCGCCAGGGCGCACGGACAAAATACGACCAAAACAGTTACCGCCCGTATGATATCGCCTGTCGCAAAATGCGTTATTACTGCGGTTAATAAAGCCGCAGGCACAAGCCATCCTGCCCATTTGTCGACAATACGCTGCATAGGCGCCTTATTTTTTTCGGCTTCGTTGACAAGTTTTATAAGTTTTTGCAAAGACGTATTACTGCCTGTTTTGACGGCTTTTATATCTACCGCACCGAACAGGTTGAGCGTTCCGCAGAATACGCTGTCTCCCTGCATTTTGTCGGCAGGAAGAGATTCTCCGGTTATGACAGACTGGTTCACAGACGTGTTTCCCGATATTATTTGCCCGTCAACGGGAATTGTTTCTCCCGGAAGAATACGCAAAATATCATTTTCTTTAATTTCTTCTACGGCTACCGTTTCAACGGTTATGCCGTTATTGCCGTATGATATTCTTCTTGCCTGTTCAGGAATAAGATTTATGAGCTTTTTTATGCCTTTTTTTGCGCGTTCTACAGTTTTGTCTTCAAGAATTCCGCCTATTGCCATAATAAACGCTATTTCGCCGGCGGCAAAAACTTCGCCTATTGCTATAGAAGCCGTCATTGCAATAGATATTAAGAGCGCTGAAGAAATCTTCTTTTGTATAAAGAGTTTTTTAAGGGCATTATAAAATAACGGAAATCCTGAAACGGCGGTTGTTATCCATACAGGATCAAGCGGCAAAGTCTTTTCCGTAAGTATCAATATAAAACTTATAAGCAGGAACAATCCGCTTATAACCGTCATTTTTAAAGATGAGAGAAATTCTATCGTTTTATGTATCATTTTGAAAAAATCCTTTTTAAACCATGCGCGAAAACTGTTCAAGCGCGGATGATAATTTTTTTATTGTTTCGTCCTGATCGCCGTGTAATATTCCTTCGGTTACGCAGTGATGAAGATGTCCTTCAAGAATAAGCTGCCCTGTTTTGTGAAGCGCGGATTTTGCCGAGCCTATTTGTATAAGAATCTCTTCGCACGGTTTATCGCTTTCAACCATTTTTATTATGCCTCTTATCTGTCCTTCAATTTTTTTTAGACGTTTTGTTACGGATTCTACATCCATACACTTTTTCATAAAATACTCCCCAAGATAATATATGCCCCCTGCCCCTATATAGTATATTTTATTTCAAAGGAAGTCAACGGCTTATGTGAAAAAGATGTAAAAATGTATAAAAGGCAAAGTTATTTTGATAAAATAATAAAAACAAATTGATTTTTGTTAAGTAAAGCCGGAAAAAATGAAAAATGAAAGTTTAAGAATTACGGATTCGCCGTCTTGTCCTGATATGCGCAAGCTTGCGGACACGATGGGAACAAAATCTTTGGGCTTTTGGAAAGCCGTAACGGATTTTATAGACAAAAAATATCCGGAAGTATTTTCACCTGAATGGATATACGGCGGAAAAAAACACGGCTGGGTTTTAAGATATAAGAAGAATAAATCGTTTTGTACTCTTGTTCCGGAAAAAAACAGCTGTAAAATAGTAATTGTTTTCGGAGCCGAAGAGAGAGAAAAAACAGAAAAGATAAAAAATAGTTTGTCCCGCTTTACGGCGGACAGGTATGATTCTGCAGAAACGTTCCGCGACGGGAAATGGCTTCTTTTAACAGTCGATTCAAACGAAATTCTCAAAGATATAGAAATACTGCTTAATATAAAACGCAAAATTAAAATATAGCGGCGGAGGAATTATGAACGAAGCAATAAAAAATATTAAAATGCGCCGTTCCGTAAGATTTTTTGAACAAAAGAAAATTGAAAAAGAAATTTTACAGGAAATAATAGAGGCGGGAAATTTGGCTCCTACAGGCATGAATGCCCAGCCGTGGAGATTTGTCGTTGTCGAGAGCAGTGAATTTAAAGAAAAACTTGCAAAGCTCGCGCTTCCTAAATATAAGCAGTGGCTGGAAAGAATGTCCGCCGAATTTAAAGAAATGAGAAAAGAAATAGATTTAAAAGTTAAAGATCCCGCATATTATGACGCTCCTGCGGTTATTTTTGTAATAGGTAAAGGTATGACAAGGGATTTAGATTGTCCTATGGTATGCCAGAATATTATGCTGGCTGCCCGTTCAATGGGTATAGGCAGCTGCTGGGTCTTTATAGGACAGCTTGTTCTTGACAATCCTGAAATAAGAAAAGAGTTTGATTTGCAGGAAGATGAAAAAGTTTTCGGTCCGATAGTGTTGGGTTATCCGAAAGAAGGTTTTCCGGAAATGCCTTTGAAAAAAGAGCCTTCAGTAAAATGGCTGTAGTTTTAATAAATAATAAGTTGTAAAATATATTGCCGTGAAGTATGAAAAAACGGTTTGAGGAATAAAATGAGTAAAATAAAAGTGCTTTTTGTATGCATACATAATTCTGCCAGAAGTCAGATGGCCGAGGCATTTACAAAAAAATATGCAGACGGTAAAATTGACGCCGAAAGCGCGGGAATAGAACCGGGAGTTCTTAATAAAACGGTTGTAAATGTTATGAAAGAAATAGGAATCGACATTTCCTCAAATAAAACACAAAGCGTTTTTGAGCTTTACGGTAAAAATAAAGAATACGATTATGTTATTACGGTATGCGACCAGACAAAAGCCGAAATGTGTCCCGTTTTCCCGGGCGCAGGCAAAAGACTGCATTGGAATTTTGAAGACCCTTCGGGATTCAGCGGAACAGACGAAGAAAAATTCGTCAAAACAAGAGAGGTAAGAAATCAAATAGAAAGTAAAATACAAAACTGGATTGCGGATTTAAATGTCTGATAGCTTCATAAAATGAAAGGAGAGCATTTATGGCTAAAGCATTGGCAGTTATTGACGTGCAGAATGATTATTTTGAAAACGGAAGTTTCCCTCTTTGGAACATGGGGGATGTCGTTTCAAATATAGAAAAAGTTATTTGGAAAGCAAATGAAAAAAGAGTCCCTGTGATATTGGTTCAGCATATAGTTGAAAATAAAGGCATTGCTTCGTTTTTAACTGCAGGAACTCCCGGAGCGAATATACACCAGAGAATATTGTGCGCGGCTCAGAGAGCGCCTGTAATCGTCAAGCATTACGCCGACAGTTTTTTTCAGACAAATTTTGAAAAAACTTTGGACGATTTAAAAGTAACGGAGTTAATTCTCTGCGGTATGATGACTCAGAACTGCGTAACGCATACGGCGATTTCAAAGTCTGCCGAAAAATATAAAGTGACGGTTTTAACAGACTGCTGTACAACGGTTGACGAAAGAATACATAAGATAGCTTTAAAGGCGTTATCTACCAGAGTGGAAATGGCGTTATCTACGGATGAGATTTTTTAGGGGGAAATAATGAATATTTTAGTTTTAAACGGCAGTCCGAGGATGAAAGGGAATACAAAAACGGCTTTATTGGAAATAAAAAAAGGAATAGAAGAAAATATAAAAGACTGCAGCATTGAATTTATAGACGTTACGACGAAAAAGTTAAGCGGCTGCATAAACTGCGATGCCTGTAAAAGAAACGGCGGAACGTGTATCACGCCTGACGACAGCGCCCAGCTTATAGAAAAAGTTTATCAGGCTGATATTTTGATTTTCGGAACGCCTGTTTACTGGTGGGGAATTTCCGCACAGTTAAAAATGCTTATAGACAAATTTTATTCAAAATCCAAACAGTTTGCCAAACAAAATAAAAAAATAGGAGTTGTTTCAATAGGCGGAGCAGTTCTTCAAGACAGAGAATACGGATTGATAAAAGAACAGTTTTCGTGTATATGCGATTATCTGAAATGGAAAATGGTTTTTTATAAACCTATTTCGGCTTATGAGGCCGGTTTTGTATCGTATAACGAAGAAACCATGAAAGAATTGTCAAAATTATGGGAAAACCTGTAATTATCTGATTATCATATTAAGCGTTTTGTCGCTGTCCAAAAGTTTCAGCCCGCGCTGCAGGGAATCTTTTTCCGATAAAACAGTGTAGTAATTGCTTTTTATTTCGGGAGCGAGTTTTAACGCTTCGGCAAATTCTTTTTTATTTATAGGGTTTTTTGAAACTAAATCTATAAAACCTATATTTGTTAAGAAATCTCTGACAAAATCAGGTTTATTATCCTGGAGAAGAGAACAGAAATACGTTGCCGTTCCTACCTGAAGACCGTGCATATGCGGTTTTGCCGAGATATCGTCAAGCGCATGCGATATCAAATGTTCGCTTCCGCTTGCAGGACGTGAAGAGCCTGCTATTTCCATAGCTATTCCGCTGAGTATAAGAGAATTTACCATTTTAAATTGAAAATCGTATGTTTTTACGTCTTCTCTGCTGCTGTTACAGTACAGAATTTCAAGAGAATTATGCGAGATTAAAGCCGCAAAATCGCTGTGGCTTTCATTTTTTTTCAGGAAAGCCTGTTTCCAGTCCCATAAAGACGTGACTTTTGAAATAGTGTCTCCGATTCCGGAATATAAAGACACTTCAGGAGCGTTGCTTATTACGTCAAGATCGGCGACGACTCCGTAAGGTATTGTCGATTTTACGCTTTTGCGTTTTCCCGATACCAAAAGAGACGTGTTCGGACTGCAGAATCCGTCGTTTGAAACTGAAGTCGGAACGCTTATAAAAGGAAGCTTAAGAACATGCGCGCAGTATTTGCTGTAATCAAGGGCTTTTCCGCCGCCTATTCCTAGAAGAACGTTAGTTTCAGAAGGTATTTTAAAAGCCGTATGCACCACGTTTTCTATATTTATATCCGAAATATCATCTTTATGCACTATTTCTATTCCAAACTCTTTGAAACCTGCGTAAAGCTGTCCGGCTACGACAGGCTCAATGCCTTCGCTGAAAAAAAGAGCCACTTTCATAAACTTTCTGTCAAAGAGATATTTGCCTATTTTAAATAGCTTGCCGTTCCCTATTTTGAGAAGCGCGGGGATATTAATTGCTTTATTTATCATACAGTCTCCCTATATAATCCGAAATGTCTTTAAAATTGTCGAATTTTTCGGTTTTTATGCCCTCTTTTCTGCATAGTTCAAGAAGAACGTCTTTTGCAAAAACGGCATCGGCTGTTTTTGCGGAAGAAAAATCGGGAATTCCGTCGCCTGCATAAATTGTGAAATAGCCTTCAGATTTTAATTTTTTTACAAGCAGTTCTTTAGAAATGCCGGTGTTATGATTGTAAAAAGGATTTGTTTTGTCGGGAGCTATAAGACGCAGTCCGTCTTTTTGGCTGTAAACGCCGTCATTAGAAATAAGAGAAATATTATAATCTTTCAATGTCTGTCCTATTCTCTTTTCTATGTAATATTTTGTGCCTGCGCTGCATAAATATACGGGAACGCCGAGTTTTTTGCATATTTCAAGCGTATCATAAAAATATTCGTCTACTTCGATTGTCGCTATAAATTTGTCCAGTTCTTCCTGCGGTATGTGTATCTGCGAGAAGATGCCTGTCAGCGCTTCTATATGCGTGATTTTCTTTTGAAGATAATCATGCCACGGTTTAAGAGCGCTCTCTGATAAAAAAGTCTCAATTACCATGTGAAAAAAATCTTTCTTTGAAATTGTTCCGTCAAAATCGCTTATTAATGCCGTTTTTTTACAGTTCATATATATATTATACAATAATTTAAGTTTTATTCAGCCGGTTTGTATTTATCCTGAAATTCGGCTCTTGCAAGAGCCGTGTATTTAAGGATGAAGTCTGTTTTTGCTTTTGTGTATGCGTCTCTGTTGTGTTCAAACAGTCTTTTAAGTTTAAGTTTGAGTTCTCCGTATTGTTTTGCGGTTTGCGGATATTTTTTAAGATAATCGCGGAAATAAAATTCGTTCCAGTCTCCGGAATATCTTATGTGAAGATGAAAAACTTTTTCGGCAAATCCGTTTTCCGTATATCCTTTCATAAACATCATGCAAGGCGGCGGGTTTTTAGGCTGGGATTCAAAAATGTAGCCGATGCTTTTCAGAGAAGCGGTCAAAATTTCCGTATCTGTATTTTTTGGTATTTCAATTAAAATATCTATCGTCGGTTTTGAGATAAGACCTTCAACGGAAGTGCTTCCTATATGGCTTATGCGCAAAATACTGCTTTGTCCTGCGGTTTTTATAATAAGTTTTTCTTCCTGCAGGTACCAGTCTTTCCATGAAAAATTATACGGGCTTAATTTTACGGGGAACAGCTGCCATAATTCTTCCAGAGACATTTCGGATAAAGTTTTTTTCATTATGTTTATATTATAAAAAATTTGTAAAATAAATAATATGTTAAAAAGTTTTGCTCCTGTAATAAATGAAAATACGGTTCAGATTATCGTAGGCACGATGCCGGGCGAAGCGTCTTTAAAAGCCGGGCAGTATTACGCTTATAAACATAATAAGTTCTGGCAGATAATTTTTGACGTTTTTGCCGACGGGAACATACCTGGCGGTTACGGAGATAAAATAAACGTTCTCCTTAGCAATGCGACAGGATTGTGGGACGCTTTGGCATATTGCAAAAGAAAAGGAAGTCTTGACAAAAACATAATCTGCGAAAAGCCGAATGACTTTAAAAGTCTTTTAAAAAAATATCCGAAAGTTAAAAAATTGATATTTAACGGGCAGAAAGCAAATAAATACTTCGTTAAATATTTCGGATATGTTAAAGGTATCGAATATGTCGTTATGCCGTCGACAAGCCCTGCCAATGCTTCAAAAAACTACAGAGATAAGCTTGCTCTTTGGGAACAGACTTTAAAAGCAGAAAAATAAAAACACGATATTAAAATACCGTGTTTTTATTTTTAATTATTGCTGATATTATTTTAGAAAGTCAGTCTTGCTCCTATTTTAGGAACAAAACTGTTCATAAGAGGTTCGTTTACATAGAAATAATCCACTCCGAAATCTATGCTGAATCCGATAGGCGTATTTATGCTTGCTCCTAAATATACGCCGCCTATAAATGATGTTCCGCTGTCTGTATATTTGTCTCCGAAAGATTTGAATTCGCTGTTCCACATATTTACGCCCGCTCCGCCGCCGATATAAAGTGCAAAATATTCGGACGAAACGAAATCATAAAATGCGTTTGCCATAACGGCGTTATTTTCAACCCATGCGCTTGTGGCTATCAGAAAAAATAAAAAATCTGACATTGTTCCTCTTTGCTGGTAGGCAAGTTCAAATCTTCCTTTTTTATACTTGATACCCGCAGCGCAGTTATACATTGCCTGCAAACCGGCAAGTTCTTTTGTCACGTCCTCATACTTTATGTCAAAAGCCGAATAAGTGAAACCGGCGTCAGCCCTTATGTAAGGGTGTATTCTTTCGCATTTTTTTGTTTTTTCTTCTTTTTTTTCTGTTGATGTTGCAGGCTCTTCTTTGACGGCAGGCTGAGGTTCCTGCTGAAGCTGAGGCTGCGTTTCCGCGGTTTGTTCCGCAGAGGCAGGCGCCGTTAACTGTTGTTCCTGTGTTTGAACGTTTGCGTTTTCCTGAGACTGCAGAGTTACTGCCGCCTGTACCGTTTGTTCAGGCTGAGCCGCAGTTGCGTTCTCATCCGCCGTTGCCGCCGTTTGCAGCCCTGAAATAAAACAACACATAAATAAAAAAACAGCCGCTGCTTTTTTCATAATATAATCTCTCCTGTATTATAATTTGCAAAATTAGCGCTGCCACATATATATATGGTATTGAAAAAAAACGCGGTTGTCAATTTAAAAAACTGATAGTTTTTGAATGTTTATTTAATTATATAAAACCATTGACATTAAAAATAAATTTAGATATAATTCAATGACTTGTATGATGTAAACGGCAAGTCGGTCAGTATTTTGTCGTCGACAATACCGGAAAAAATTTCGGTAATTGTTGTTTTTTGTTTTTAAAAAAGCAAGTAGATAATAAAAAAAGGAAATAAAAATGGCTAGAGAGTATCCGTTAGAGAAGGTAAGAAATTTTGGAATAGCTGCTCATATTGATGCAGGAAAAACGACAACGACAGAAAGAATTCTATATTATACAGGAAGACTGCATAAAATCGGAGAAGTTCACGAAGGTGCAGCGACAATGGACTGGATGGATCAGGAAAGAGAAAGAGGAATAACTATATGTTCCGCCGCAACTTATTGCAGATGGCAGGATATGCAGTTTAACATTATCGATACCCCGGGCCACGTTGACTTTACTGCAGAAGTTGAAAGATCTTTAAGAGTTCTCGACGGAGCAGTCGTTGTTTTCGATTCAGGAAACGGCGTTGAACCTCAAAGCGAAACAGTTTGGAGACAGGCTGATAAATATCATGTTCCTAGAATTATTTTCTCAAATAAAATGGATAAAATCGGCGCAGATTTTTATATGGTTGTTGACCAGGTAAAAGAAAAACTCGGCGCAACTCCTTTGCCTATTCAAATTCCGGTAGGTCAGGAATCAGAATTTAAAGGTATAGTAGATTTAGTTAAAATGAAAGCATATATTTGGTCAGGCGAAGAGCTCGGTGCAAAGTTTGACATTACCGACATTCCTGCAGACCTCGTGGAAAAAGCAAAAGAATACAGAGCTCATTTAATAGAATTGGCAGCAGATTTCAGCGAAGACGTTATGACTTGTTACCTTGAAGGAAAAGAACCTACCGAAGCACAACTCAAAAAAGCAATCAGAACAGCAACATTACAAATAAAACTTATCCCTATATTATGCGGAACATCTTTTAAAAATAAAGGCGTTCAGCCTATGTTGGATGCAGTTTGCGATTATTTGCCTTCACCTTTGGACAGAAAAGATTTGAAGGGCATAAATCCTGAAACTAATGAAGAAGAAGCAAGACCGGCTGACGATAATGCTCCTTTCGCAGCTCTTGCTTTTAAAATACAGGCAGATCCTTTTATAGGCAGACTTACTTATATAAGGGTTTACTCTGGATCTTTGCAAAGCGGTTCTTACGTTTTTAATCCTGGTAAAAATACCAAGGAAAGAATATCTCGTATCGTAAGAATGCATTCAAATAACAGAGAGGAAATCAAAGAAGTAAGAGCCGGAGACATTGCGGCTGTAGTAGGTTTGAAAAACACCGGAACAGGCGACACTTTGTGTGACGAAAACAATTTGGTAGTCTTGGAATCTATGGACTTTCCGGATCCTGTTATTTCCGTTGCAATCGAACCAAAATCAAAAGCAGATGAAGAAAAACTTTCAAACGCTTTGAGCAAGCTTGCTGAAGAAGATCCGACGTTTACCGTAAGAACAGACGAAGAAATTGCGCAGACCATTATATCCGGTATGGGTGAACTTCATCTTGAAGTGCTCGTAGAAAGAATGAGAAGAGAATTTAACGTTCAGGCAAATGTAGGAAGACCTCAGGTAGCATACAGAGAAACAATCAGAAAACCGGCCGAAGCAGAATCAAAATACATCAGACAGACAGGTGGTAGAGGGCAGTACGGTCACGTTATTTTAACCGTAGAACCTCTTGAAGCTGCCAAAGGTTTTGAATTCGTAAACAAAATTGTCGGCGGTGTTATCCCTAGAGAATATATTCCTGCAGTTGAAAAAGGTATCAGAGAAGCTTTATCAACCGGAACATTGGCGGGATATCCTGTCGTTGACGTCAGAGTGACGTTAACTGACGGATCTTTCCACGAAGTTGACTCTTCTGAAATGGCATTTAAAATTGCCGGTTCCATGGCATTTAAAGACGCCTGCAAGAAAGCAAATCCTGTAATACTTGAACCTGTTATGAAAACCGAAGTTATCGTTCCTGAAGATTATATGGGAGACGTTATCGGTGATTTGAACTCAAGAAGAGGAAAAATCATGAACATGGATTCAAGAAATAAAGTACAGCATATTAAAGCAACCGTTCCTCTATCTGAAATGTTTGGATATTCGACTACTCTGCGTTCTTTAACTCAGGGAAGAGGAAATTACAGTATGGAACCTTCACATTATGAAGAAGTTCCAAAACAAATAGCAGACAAGATATTGGAAAAGAAAATATAAAATAAGATAGGAGAATAAAAGAAAATGGCAAAAGAAAAATTTGACAGATCGAAACCGCATGTAAACGTAGGAACAATAGGACACGTGGACCACGGGAAAACGACATTGACGGCAGCAATAACGAAAGTATTGGGAGACAAAGGA